>VOFJ01000898.1_pt1 | contig 27895 bp, 42 predicted proteins | sample 5384081 | NCBI WGS metagenome assembly VOFJ01 (sample SAMN12384729, study PRJNA508395) | human gut metagenome | isolation source: healthy gut I | host: Homo sapiens | reverse complement strand
TATTACGTATAACCGGGCAAGCGAAACATCTGCCTTATTAGCCAACGAAAGCTTTCGGTTTCGCGTGCGGTTTTATTATTGTCTCAGAGTCCGCCTGTGGTTGTCGACACCCTGTGATTGTCAAAGCGTGGCAAAGACACAGAATTGGATACCGGACGCGGCATGGAAGAAACACTCGAATTTTGCTTCAAAGAATGCTGCCGCCGGTTACATTCTGGAACTTCATACCATGCATTGTCCGAACTAATCTCTCACAAATACAGTGCAGGGATTCCCGCTAGTTGAATCCGACCACTTTCTGTGAAAGCTTATACGCCGCAACGGAGATCTTTCTTCCGCCTTTTCCCGGCAGATTCATCGTATTGCCGAGGATTCCAGCACGCAGATGGTGGAACAGGCGAATATCCTTTTCCTTAATATATTTCCAGAGTTCTCTCTTCTTCTCCAGATTCTCCTCCGTGCCGGAGCGGATCAGCATGATCGTCGAGATGACCGTGATGATCTCCAGATAGTTGAACATATAATGTCTGAGCTTGCGGTTTGGAATTTTCCACAGGTCAAACACATCGACCATAATCTTATTCACACGGATCTGCTGGTCAATGCGGGAAATCATCACTCTCTCATTGACGGACTGATCGTCTCTTCCGATAAAATACCGGTAAAAATCCACATCCATATAATAGAGCGTCCGCACACTCGGAAGCGGCTTGTATACATAGATGTTATCCACATAGAAGGTGTGCTTCGGCAGTTCCAGTCCACATTCCACCAGAAGCTTCGTGCGGTAGATCACGGAATGCATGAGAATATACTGTCCCTTATGGAAATGTCCTGCTTCCTTCCATGTAAATATCCGGTCTTTCGGGAGATTGGAGCAGCGCATGACTTTTTTATGCTTCACTCCCTCTTTCTCATATACATAATTAGCAATAAACATATCCAGCACTCTGTCACCGCCGGAAATCTCCCGTAACTTATCCAGAATCTTGCGGTAGGCGTCCAGATCCACCCAGTCATCACTGTCCACTACCTTAAAATAAAGCCCGGTGGCATTGCGGATACCCGTATTGACCGCCTCGCCGTGGCCACCGTTCTCCTGATGAATCGCCCGGATAATCCCCGGATACTTTTTCTCATACGCATCCGCAATCTCTGCCGTGCGGTCATGCGATCCGTCATCCACGATCAAAATCTCCACATCATCCCCGCCCGGAAGCAGCGACTCGATACACTTTTCCATATATGCTTCCGAATTGTAGCACGGAATCGCAAATGTCAACAATTTCATTTTCTAATCTCTCCTTTATCTCCGCAAAAGAAAACCCGGCTTTCTTCCCAAAAGGCAGATTTTCCGTCACACTCTTACAATCTGTCTGCCAGTTCCATGGCGCGCTTCACCATCGCGTCGATGTTTGTAATAGCGGTACTCCGCCAGCCGTCCGAGCAGATGAAAATGCTCCATGCCAGCCGTGAGTGCCCGGTATTTTTCGTACAGCGCCTGATTTTTCTCATTCAAAATCGCATAGTACGGAATCTCTCCCTCTGCTCCCGTATACGCAAACGGATACTCCTTCACGATCGTGGTGCCGTCCGTATCCTTCTGCCCGGTCAAAAACTTGAATTCCGTGATACGGGTAAAATCCTCGTTCACAGTGTAGTTGACCACACTGTGTCCCTGGTAAGACGCCCCGTCGTAATGCTCAAACCGGAAATCCAGCGAGCGGTACGGCAGTCTTCCATACCTGCATGCAAACAATTCGTCCAGCGCGCCGGTGTAGATCACGTCGCCGTCGAATTTTTCGCCGTCAAAATAAATCTCATTGTCCGCAAAGCGCATGCGGCTTAAGCAGTCCGTGCCGCACTCCACCGTGATCCCCGGATGGGAAAGCATCTTCTCAAACATTTCCGTAAATCCGTTCGCCGGCACACCCTGATACTTGTCCTGAAAATAGCGGTTATCATAAGAGATTAACACCGGGACACGCCCTGTGACCTCCGGACTGATCTCCTCCGGCTTCTGCCCCCACTGCTTCATCGTGTAATATAAAAATACATTCTCATACACATACTGTGCAATCTCGCGGATATCCGCATCCTCGTTCTCGCGCAGCTTCATGATCGGCACACGCGAACCCTCGCCGTAGGTTTCGATCAGCTTTTGCTCCAGCCGGTCGGCTTTCTCCTTCCCGTATACCATATGTAACGTATTTAAGTTAAACGGCACCGGAATCAGCTGATCCCCGACCTTTGCGACCACCTCGTGCCCGAACAGGTACCAGTCTGTAAAACGCGATAAATATGCAAACACTTCCTCCAGACCTGTGTGAAAAAATATGCGGTCCGTAATTATGAATTAAAATGCCGTGGGCATCTTTCTCATCGTAACAGTTTCCCCCGATATGCGGTCGGCGTTCCATGACAAGGACACGCTTTCCTTTTTTCCTCTGCCAGCTTTCGCGCTGCCACCGCTCCGGCAATTCCGGCTCCAATGACAATACAATCGTACATGTCTCCTCCGTTCTGCGGTACTGCCCGCATTGTCTTAACATTGACCTGTTTCATTATACAGGATTTTCCACAGTACGCCAATTTATTTTTTCCTTAAGGTTTTCAAAATATCCACTGAAAAATGTCCACTTCCTTCATTTGTTCATATTTTATTTACAAAATACTAATAAACTTGGCATACGCTGGTCATATTTCCATTTTATAGTATAGATAAAGTTAAGACAGCAAGTTAAATTTTTCATAGAACTTTTTCATTCCTGACAAGTGCTTGTCAGGTCACCTTGCTTAGAAATAGGCAAGGTTCCTCCCAGCAGATAGTGAATTTATTTCACTTTCCATACACACAATCTTTTTCATATGAAAAGCCGGTGCAATGCACCGGCTCCCTCTTTACAAACTTTTTATCTTTCTTGATCTTAATCAAATTCCTTTTTTAAATAACCCGCATATGCTGAAAATGCCGACGGAATGGCATAACGCTCTCTCGCATCCCATGCATCCACAAAAATCAGTCCGCCTTCCCCGTCCGCTTTCTCTTCCGGGTGCGCCCATTTCCTGACTCCGGTTCCTTTTCTGCGGCAAAGCCGGCTTCCTCCACCAGAATGACATATCCACTCATCCTCCACTCGATATGGGAAAATATGTGCTTTGCATCCGCAAGCTTCTCGATTCGCAGCGGAGCAAACTGCTGTTCCTTTACATAGGAAAGGACTTCCTCCGCACTTAATGCGCCAGACAGATTCGGCAGCTCATACAGCCCGGCGAGCAGCCCCTTCTTCGGGCGCTTGCGGATTGCCACCTTTTCTCCATCCCGGATGACAAGCACCGTGCGCTCCTCAATGCGGCGCGCCTTCGCCTTGCTTTTTACCGGAAAATCAATCACACGCCCCTGTGCTCTCGCAAGGCACATCTTACTCCACGGACATTCCTCACAGAGAGGTGCGCCGTTCGGCACACAGACCGTCGCCCCGAGCTCCATCATCGCCTGATTGAGCGCGCCTGGAACATTTTCATCGCGAAGGGCACGCCGAAGCTCCTCAGGAACCGTAAGTTCCCGCATCATCTCTCCCAGCTGCGCTTCCACCGCACTGCGGAACGACTGTTTCATGATGTCGGTATCATCTGTCGCCACACGTGTCAAGATCCGCAGCACATTTCCGTCTACCGCAGGCACCGGTATCCCATAGGCGATCGATGCGATGGCACCCGCTGTGTAGGAACCGATCCCTTTCAATTCCAAAAGCTTCCCATAATCCGCCGGAAGCACTCCATCATACTCCTCCGTCACGGTGACTGCGGCTTTCTGCATATTTCTCACGCGGTTGTAATAACCAAGCCCCTCCCAGAGCTTCATCAATTGATCCTCCGGACAGGCTGCAAGCGCCGCCACATCCGGCAATGCTTTTTAAAAAGCGCTCATAATACGGCTTTACTGCCTCCACTCTGGTCTGCTGCAGCATGATTTCCGAGACCCACACGCGGTAAGGCTCCGGTCTCTCACGCCACGGGAGCACCCGCGCGTGATCTACAAACCACGCAAGCAGAGGCTCTGCCAACTGGTTCAGATGATAATTTTCCAGCATTCTCTTCTCCGTCTCTACTGTCAAGCGTTTAAATCCAGGTCAAACTGCGCCACAAACGCCGCAATTTTTCCAGACATTTCTTTATCACATCCTTGGAATATGCATAGGAACACCGGATGTATCCCTCGCCGCAGCTTCCAAAGGCATCTCCCGGTATCACCGCCACCTTCTGCTCCTGCAAAAGTCTTCTGCAGAACTCCATTGAGGTAAGCCCGGTCTCTTTGATCGAAGGGAACACATAAAATGCTCCCTCCGGCTCAACCACCTTAAGTCCCATTGCCCGGAATCCGTCCACCATCAGGTGGCGTCTCTCGTCATACTCCCGGCGCATCACATCGATCTCCTCGTCCCGCACCGGACTCGTGAGTGCTTCTAACGCCGCATACTGGGACGTCGTTCCCGCTGACATCGTCGTGAACTGATGGATCTTGTTCATATGGAAAATGACCTCCGCCGGCCCCGCCGCGATACCCATACGCCATCCGGTCATTGCAAACGCCTTGGAAAAACCGTTTAGAACCACGCAGCGCTCATACATATCCGGCAGCGCCGCGATCGACACATGCTTCTTGCCATAGGTGAGCTCCGCATAGATCTCGTCCGTAATCACAAAGAGGTCATGGGCGAGCACTACCTCGCGGATCGCCTCCAGATCCGCCTTTTCCATGATGGCACCCGTCGGATTATTCGGGAAAGAGATGAGAAGCACTTTTTTGTCCGCTCTGTGATCTTCTCCTCCAGTTCCTCCGCCATCAGACGGAACCGGTTCTTCGCCTGCAGCGGAATTGACACCGGAATTCCTCCGCACAGTGTTCCACGCAAGGGATGTAGGACACATAGGCAGGCTCAACCACCAGAACCTCGTCTCCCGGATCCACCAGCGCACGCAGCGCCAGATCAATCCCCTCGCTTGCCCCCATTGTGATAAGGATCTCATCCGCCCGGTCATAGTGCAGATCGAACTTTTCCAGATACTCCGCTGCTGCCGCCGCACGCAGCTCCACGGTACCGCGGTTGTCAGTATACTTTGTCTCGGCGCGCCGGATGGAAGCGACCGCCGCCTCCCTGACATGCTCCGGCGTCTGGAAGTCCGGCTCCCCGACGCCCAGAGACAGAGCCCCGTCCATGGTATTGGCAATATCGAAAAAATCCTTAATACCGGAATCCGGCATCTCCACAACAACTTTTGACAGATAAGATCTCTTTGTGCTCATATGTATGACTCCTTAGTAACGTACTCATTTTAGGATTTCTTATACCCCCTTTCTTTCCAAATGAAAATACTGTTTTCTATTGACAAATTTTAGAAAACGCTGTACTCTAATATTAGTAATTTGTTAATTTTTTTATCAAACTATTCAGGAGGGTTTTTAGAATGAGTGAATTTAACAATTTGAAATTGGAAATCGCTGACCAGACTGCTGTTCTTTTTCCATTTCCAGACCAGCAGCTCTTAACGCATTAAACAGTGAGCCTCTTGACGAGTTAAACACGGCTCTTACTGAGATCGAAGCTATGGACGATGTCAAGGTTGTCATCTTAACCGGCGGTCCGGACAAGAAGGGCAACGAGTTCAAGTCTTTCGTTGCAGGCGCTGATATCTCCGAGATGGTGAACTTCACCGCTCCGGAAGCAAGAGCATTCGGCATCAAGGCTTCTGTTCCATTTTTCAAGTTAATGAATATGCGTCAGGTTACCATCGCTGCTGTCAACGGTTTTGCTCTCGGCGGCGGATGTGAGATCGCTATGGCGTGTGATATCCGTATCGCATCCGACAATGCTGTTTTCGGACAGCCGGAGTGCGGTCTTGGGGTATTATCCCTGGATTCGGCGGCACACAGAGACTTGCCCGTCTTGTTGGTATGGGACGTGCCAAAGAAATGATCTTTACCTGTGACAATATCGATGCCAACGAAGCATACCGCATCGGCCTTGTAAATAAGGTTGTCGCAAAAGAAGAACTGATGGCTACCGCAAAGGCTATGGCTGCAAAGATCATCTCCAAGGGAAGCTACGCAGTCTCCGTTGCCAAGGCAGCAATCAACAACGGCTACGACATGGACATCAAGAATGCCGTTGAGATGGAAGCAAACCTCTTTGGTGTTGTCAACGACACACATGACAAGAAAGAGGGAATGGGCGCATTCCTTGAGAAGAGAGCTGCCAATCTGACAGATTTCTAAACATCGTACACCAGGACTTGACGTTTGGTTCTAAAAACGCTACCATATTTTTTATAGAAAGACAGCCGGCTATCTTTAGCCGGCTGTTCTGGTATCAGCATACAATACATAGAAAGGTGGTTTTTGATATGTTTGACAAAATCATTGGTTTCATCGGTGCCGGCAACATGGGCAGCGCCATGATCGGCGGCATCTTAAACGCCTCCCTGGTAACCACGGGGCAGATAATCGCCAGTGCACACTCCAAGGAGACGCTCGACGCCATTCACAGCCGGTTTTCCATCGAGACGACACTCTCCAATGAGACGGTCGCCGAGCGCAGCGATATTCTGTTTCTCGCCGTCAAGCCGAACAAATTTGATGAGGTGATTCCGCAGATTGCCCCGCATGTGAAGAGCAGCTGCATCATCGTCTCCATCGCTGCAGGCAAGACCATTGCTGCCATCGAAGAGGCGTTTGGCAAAGAGATCAAGCTCGTTCGCGCCATGCCAAACACACCTGCCCTCGTCGGCGAAGCAATGAGCGCCCTGTGTGTCAATGCACATGTCACCGAAGCCGAGCTTTCCGAAGTGCAGGCGATCTTCAACTCCTTTGGAAAAGCAGAAGTCGTTCCGGAGAGCCTCATTGACGCCGTTGTGGGCGTGTCCGGTTCCTCCCCTGCCTATGTCTATCTGTTTATCGAGGCAATGGCAGACGCTGCCGTTGCTGACGGCATGCCGCGGGCACAGGCTTACAAATTTGCCGCCCAGTCCGTCTACGGCGCAGCCAAAATGGTATTGGAGACCGGCAGACACCCCGGCGAACTAAAAGACGCCGTGTGCTCTCCGGGCGGAACGACGATCGAGGCTGTCGCCGCATTGGAACGGGGCGGTCTGCGTGACACCGTAATCACTGCACAGCGCGCCTGCTCTAAAAAAATCACACGCCATGAGCACAGCGAAATAAAAAAGCAATCACAGGAGGCAACGCATTATGTGGGCATATGAAAGTGTATTTTATCAGATCTATCCGCTTGGGTTCTGCGGCGCACCTTTTGAAAATGACGGGGTTCTCACCCACCGCATCCAAAAAAGGTAAACGACTGGATTCCTCATATTCAAAAGCTTGGCGCAAACGCCGTATATTTTTCACCGCTCTTTGAATCGGACACCCACGGCTACAATACCAGAGATTACACAAAGATCGACACAAGACTTGGCACCAACGCGGATTTTAAGGAAGTGTGTGACAACCTCCACGCCGCCGGCATCAAAGTCGTCTTAGACGGCGTCTTCAATCACGTCGGCCGCGGTTTCTGGGCATTCCAGGACGTTTTAGAGAAGAGATGGGACTCTCCCTACAAGGACTGGTTTCATATCAGTTTTGACGGGAATTCCAATTATAACGACGGGCTGTGGTATGAGGGCTGGGAAGGGAATTATGATCTCGTAAAGCTGAATCTGCGCAACGAGGATGTCATCGCACACCTCTTTTCCTGCATCAAGGGCTGGATAGATGAGTTTGACATCGACGGACTGCGGCTGGATGTGGCTTACTGCCTCGACCATGATTTTATCCGAAGGCTGCGCGCCTACTGTGACACCTTAAAGCCAGATTTCTTCCTGGTCGGCGAGGTCGTACACGGCGATTACAACCAGATCATGAACGACGCCATGCTGCACTCCGTGACAAACTATGAGTGCTACAAGGGACTGTATTCCAGTTTTAACTCCATGAACATGTTCGAGATCAATCACTCTCTGCTGCGCCAGTTCGGCCCGGACAACTGGACTCTGTACAAGGGAAAGCACCTGCTCTCCTTCGTCGACAACCATGACGTCACCCGTGTGGCAAGCATCCTCTCAAACGAGGCGCACCTTCCGTTAATCTATGCCATGCAGTTCGGCATGCCGGGCATTCCATGCGTGTACTACGGAAGTGAATGGGGTGCCAAAGCGCGAAAAAGAGGACGGCGATCCCGCATTGCGCGCCTGCTTTGACGCACCGGAATGGACCACACTCACGGATTTCATCAGCCGCCTTGCCGCCGCGAAAAAAAAGTCTTCCGAGGCGTTAAACTACGGCGATTTCCGCTCTGTCCTGCTCACGAATAAGCAGTCCATCTTTGAGCGGAAAAGCGCCAATGAGCGTGTGTTAGTCGCCATCAACGCAGATTCCGAAAGCTTCACGGCGCATTTCGACGCAGGCTGCGGCACAGCTGTTGACCTGCTCACCGGGGAGACGCACGACTTTGAGGTGGCAGTACGCTCCCGCCTTACTCCGCAGCCTTCTGGAAGATGGAACACTGAGACAGAAAACTGACAGATCAAAGGGACTGACACAGAGACAGGGATCTGATAACCTGGAAATTCATATGTAAGTTCCAAATATAACAGGCGGCGGTAAATCTGACCGCAAAATCCGGTATTTCTAACCACGCCGCGCTTTGCATCTGCGATGATCTGTGTCTTTCCAAGCTTTGAGCACTCCGCAGGATGTGTCCGCAACCTGCAGACAATTTTAGGATTCTCGTGTGTCCCTAGCGGCACCAGGGAATCCGCTCATTGTCTGCGGGTTGTCGGACACATCCTACGTATTGTCAAAGCGTGGCAAGAGACACAGAATCTGATGCATAGCGCGGCATGGAAGAAATACTCGAATTTTGCTTCAAAGATTTACCGCCGCCTGTTACATTTTGGAACTTCACTCCTGCAGGTTCCTTATAATCAGATCCCAACCTCTGTGTCAGCCCTTTCTCTGTCAGTTCTTCTTTCCCAGTGTGACAGAGAGCGTCTGCTCTTCATACTGTCCGTTGGAAGATCTCTGGATGGTGACATCCACGGTCGTTCCTGCTTTGTAATACTGAAGTTTTAAGGACAGATCCTCCATCGAGGAGACATCCTTGCCGTCAAATGCGGTAATGATATCGCCCTTCTGAATTCCAGCCTGCTCTGCGGCGGAGTTCTCTTTTACCTGTGTTACATAGACACCGGTCGGCATATTGTAAGTCTTTGCCACATCGCTTGTGACATCGACGCCGCCGATACCAAGATATGCACTGTCTGCCTCATCTACCTTTTCCTTCGTAATCAGGTCCTCAATGATCGGCATTGCTGTGCTGATCGGGATCGCATAACCGATTCCCTCAACACTTGTGTCTGCATATTTTACAGAGTTGATACCGATGACCTCGCCTGCTGCATTGAGCAGTGCACCGCCACTGTTACCAGGGTTGATCGCTGCACTGGTCTGGATCAGTTCTGCGGTGTAATTTGTGTTGCTGTTGGAATCGGATACGGTTACTTCACGGTTCAATGCGCTGATGACACCGGTTGTCACAGACTGACCATAGCCGAGTGCATTACCGATGGCGATCGCTGCCTGTCCGGCTTTCAGATCATCCGAATTGCCAAGTGTTGCAACTTTGATTGTATTTAATGTGTCAGAATCGATGCTGCTTAACGCAACGCGGATAACTGCAAGATCTGTGGAAGGATCGGTACCCTTGATCTCCGCGCTGACGGTTGTGTTGTCACTGAATGCGACTGTGAGGCTGTCTGCACCCTCCACCACATGATTGTTGGTCGCAATGTAAAGATTGTCTGCATCCTGGCTCACGATAATACCGGAACCGCAGCTTGTGCTCTTGCTGTGTCTGTGTTCCGCCGAAAAAGCTCTGATACTGGGATTCGCTCACATTCGTGATCGATACGATAGAAGGCATTACCGCTTCCACGATGTCAGAGACATCGGATGCCACATAGCTGGATGATGCGCCGGTCGCCTCAATCTTGGTGTTGGAATCGGACTGTGTCAGCACGCTGCCTGTGGCTGCCACCGTGGAATCCGAGTCTCCGAAAATCTGACCCGATGCGAGATGTACGCCCTCGAACACCGTTCCGGATACCAGCCCGAAGACAAGTGCCAGTGCCGCACATTTTGCAAGCTTCATACCAAAGCCGCCCGGCTTTCTCTCTCTCTTTTCTCTTCTCTTCTTTTCCTTCTTGCCGGAAGGATTCTGACCGTACGCCGCATTCCCAGCTCCCTGGCTCTGGTAGAACTGTTGCTGATAACCGCCGTTCTGGTAGGTTACTCCGTTCTGGCCGTATGCACTGTTATTCTGTGTGCCGCTCTGGTAGGTTCCTCCGTTCTGGTAAGTTCCTCCGTTCTGGTAGGTTCCTCCGTTCTGACCGTATGCGCTGCCATTCTGGTAAGCTCCGTTTGCGCTGTATGCTCCGTTGTTCTGCGATGTGCCGTTCTGATTCGTTCCGTTATTATATGAATAGAAGGAATCGGAAGACTGGTTATGATTACGTTCATTGTTATCCATAATAATTGCTCCTTTCCCCTGACAACTCTTTGTTCTGTTCCAGTGAGTATTTCTTTTTCTCTCTCACTTTCTATGATGCAGTTTACAGGAAAATGTGATGTAATTGTGACGAAAGTATCAAAAAAAGTATGTTTCTGTTCTTTTCTGTCTAAAAAGGACCTGCCACACCAGATTCCAAACGCCCGCCACGAGCAGTCCCACATAGAATCCATTTCTCCAGCGCTTCTTTTTTCAGGGAAAAATGCAAGTGTCAAAATAATAAACAGATATAAAAGATCCGTCAGATAATAAACACGCGCACCGGACGCATACATCGTCGGAGAGCAATACATAATCGCCTCACTCGCGATTCCCGCAAGATAGGCGAGCATCAGCGTGATGTGCTTTTTTTTTGACACGCGCCATAAAAACGGCAGGGTGAAAAGCAGCGCCGCAGCCCACCAGATCATCGCAAGGATCACTTCCCGCGTCATCACCGCCATGGACGGCACCTGGTACACGCACGCTTCGATATTGATATACTGCATCCCCATATCCGATAACAGATCAAAGCCTGCATAAGGAAGCAATGCGGCCAGGGTAAAGACCGCCGCGATCCCAAGAGCGATCCAGTCTCTCTTTTTCTTCTGCTCCTGCTGCAGCAGAAGAAGGATTCCCACAACCCAGATGCCGCATAAAAACAGTTTGTTCTCATTTGCAAACGATGACAGCAGCCAGTGTATCGTGATGAACACATGCTGTCCGAAAGGCATCGTCTCGTATTCCGGCATCCAGTTTGCAATCTCACTTGCCACACGGATCTCATTGCCGGGAGCCGAGAACAGAATCACAAACGCCACCGCTGTCGTAAGTGTCTGAACCAGAAGAAGCGGATGCACTTTTTTATGGCGAAGGAACAGTGCGACAACCGCCAACACCTCAAACGTCAGCAAAACAGCGCTCATCTGCTCGATGGACATCGTTCCTGCCACCGCGCACGGTATGCTGATCAGAAAATATTTCTTATTCAGCGCAGGCTCTTCCCCCGGCTTTGCGAACACCGCGTCCGCAAAAGGCATCAGCGCCCAGATTCCGCAGGTAAAACACCAGGTATAGAAGATGGAACCATTCACCCAGACCGCCGCATAGCCGACAGTCATAATGTTCATGAGAAAATAGCCGCCCACTGCCGCTGCGCAGGGTCCGATCGCTTCCTCACTGTGTACACCAATCCCTGCCGCCTTTTCTGACAAGCGCAGCACCCCCATCGGCAGAAGCACCAGCATCACGGCATTTACCACACGCCAGAAGCCGAGCCCTAGCCGGAATGCAAGATACACAAAACGCCTCTCCCGACATTCTTCCCACCCAGGTCTGATAGCGCCAGGACAGATACTCTCCAAATCCCATACTGTTCGTATACTGATAAAAAAAGGCATCGTCGCCATCCGAATAGCTGCTCTGACTTACCACCAGAAGTGCCCCGATCAGCATCAATGCCCAAAAAATCCACACTTTATATTTTTTTTTCATAAAATCCTCTAATTTAAAACGATGTTCTGTCTCCCTGTTTTTTCTGACCATATCCGCTTCCAGTAATACGGACTCATGGTACACTTCAAGATCTGCCGTCTGCCAAGCTTCTGATAGCGTTTTCCCCAGAAAATAGCCGGCGTACCTGCCGACACACTGCCACCCTAACTTCCAGATCAGATACGGCTTGTGAATCTTACACAGATAACCCATCGTATTTTTCACCAGACGCATGCCCTCCGCCTCCGAGCTGACCTGCTCAAAGATCTCCGGATGTGCCGTCTGGGACACCGCCAGATCAAAATTGCGGTGAAACTGCTGCTTCACCGAATAGTTGTGCGAATGAACCACCTCGGCGTCCGCCGCATACGCAACCTTGTATCCTTCCTGCACTGCATGCGCCGCAAAAACATATCCTCGTTAAAAATAACCGGCGATTCAAATCCGCCGAGCTGCTCAAACAGATCCCTGCGGTATGCAGCGCACACGTCCGAGCAGAAAAAAGTCTTAATGCCAAGCCGCGGTATGTCCTCACGGCTTTGACGCATCCCTCATCGGGATAATTAAACTGTCTGGTATAGCGCTCGATGATGCCGCAGTCCTCCCGCGGGAGCTGCCTTGCATACGCGACCGCAACCGCACCTTTGGCAGGAGTCCCCGGACCGTGCGCACCGGATGTGAGCGCATGCACCAGATGTTCCACCAGCCTTTCGTCTGCCGGCACCGCATCCTGTGTCATGAATATCAGAATATCCGCTTCGGAATACCCCGCTCCCATATTCCTGGCACCGCCGTGGTCAAAGTTCTCTCTGGTCATGTGAAAAATGCGGCTAGAAAACGGAAGCTCCTTCCGAATCTGTTCGATCGGATACTTCCGTACAGCCTCATTCCACAGTGCTTCCTCGGTATTAACCAAAATAAGTTCATGTATAACAAAGGTCTGCTCCTGCAATTTTTGCAGGAGCAGACAAAAAGTGTCATCCGGTTTGTAAGTCGGAATTATGATATCTACACGCATCAATAGCCATCTCCCTGGTGGAATCCGGTATCACTGATAATCTTTTCACTGTTGCTCTTTACCGTGTCTGTCGGCTCATATTCCGTATCATCGTACAGGAACTGATGCAGCTGAATGACGTTGGACTTCAGATCACACGGTACTACCACACTTCCCTTTGGAGCCGAGCGTGACCGTATTCTTCTCAAACGGGAATCCGGTCGTCTCGCCAAGGCTGTAATTAAAGATCTGGGATGCAAGTGCAATCAGGTCGGTGTTGCTGTAACTTGTCTTAATATCGCCGAATACCTCGTCGATCAGACTGTTGATCGTCTTGAGATCGGACTTCTGCGCCTTCTGGATCATTGCCGTAAGCACTGCTCTCTGACGCTCGGTACGCTTATAGTCATCGCCCGCCGTATAACGGATACGCGCGAATGCACATGCCTGTACACCATCCATCGTATAGGTGCCGGCTCCCGGCAGATACTCAGATTTCTTCTTGGTCAGCTTGGATATCTCATCCATGTAGCCGTGCATCAGTACCGCTTCCTCATCGGTTACGGTCATCTCAACACCGCCGAGAAGATCCACACACTCTACAACCGCATTAAAGTCCACAGTCACATAATCCGTAATATTTAAGTCAAGGTTCGTGTTTAACATGGAGATCGCCTGCTCCGGTCCGCCGTTCGCATAGGCTGAGTTACATTTCCGGTAGGTGCTGTTGCCGATATCGAGATAAGAATCTCTGTATACGGATACCAGATTCACCTCATGTGTATCGTTGTTGATGCTTGCGATCATAATCACGTCGCTGTTACCCTTGGATAAGTTGCCGTTGGAACGGTTGTCCAATCCGAACAGCGCGATCGTCGTATACCCCCTTCATGATCTGCTGGGATTCCGAAGAAAGTCCCTCGTTGAATTCCAGATCGCTCTCATCGAAAGAGGTGTCCTTCTCGATTTTGGAGAGCTTCACTACCGCAAACAATACAACTGCCAGAAGCAGAAGTACCAGGATCTCAACCACAACGAGAATAATCTTCTTCTGACGCTTCTTCTTGCGGATCGCTGCTTTCTGCGCCTTGGTAAGCGGCTTTCTCTGCGGATGACCGCTTCCCCCTGTCTGTGTCCGGTTGCTACTATGTGCCCCATTTCTGCTGTTACCACTACTACTCATAAGTTTTTTCTCCTAATATGCATTTTTATTGATAAATCCCTTGAAAACCGTGAGAAACAGAATCTTGACATCCAGTCCCAGTGTCCAGTTCTCGATATAGTAGAGATCGTGCTCGATGCGCTTGCGGATCGACGTGTCTCCACGGTACCCGTTGACCTGAGCCCAGCCGGTCATTCCCGGACGCACCTGATGCTTGATCATATATCTCGGGATCTCTTCCCGGAATTTCTCTACATACTGCGGACGCTCGGGTCTAGGTCCCACCAGACTCATATCGCCCTTCAGCACATTAAATAACTGTGGGAATTCGTCCAGGCTTGTCTTGCGCAAGAACTTTCCGACTCCTGTGACGCGCGGATCGTTCTTCTTCGTCCAGCCCTTCTGTTCTTCCTCCTCCGTCTGCACATACATGGTGCGGAACTTGTACATCTGAAACGGCTTATTATGCAGTCCCACTCTCTCCTGTGCAAAGATCAGCGGTCCCTTCGATGTCGCCTTGACAAGGATTGCCGACAGCAGCATCACCGGTGAAAAGAGGATGATACACACAATCGATCCCACCACATCCATACAGCGCTTCACAAATGCGTTGAACGTGTTGGACAGCGGCACATAGCGGATATTGATCACGGGGGAGACCCAGAAGATCCTCCGTGTAAGGTCTCGTAGGTATGATGTTGCCGTAATCCGGAATGAACTTGGTGTGCACGCCGGACTTCTCACACTCCGCAACTATTTTTTTCCAGCTTATAATATTCTTCCAGTCCGAGGGTGATTGCAATCTCATCGAGACTGTTCTGCGGCAGGATGTAGTTGAGATTACCAATACTCCCGATGACCTTCACTCCCTTATAGGAAGTGCCTCTGGCAATATTGTCATCCAATACCCCTCGCACATTGTATCCCCACTGCGGATTCTGCTGAATTCTGTCGATATACTGCTCTGCCGCTCTTGAATAGCCGACGAGCAGAATGTGCTTTAAATTGTATCCCCTTCTGCGAATACTTCGCAGAAATCTGCGGATCAAAAGGCGGACAATCTCTTCCACCACAATATTGGTCACGTAGAAATAGAAAAGCATCTCCCGTGAGAAGTTGCGATACTGCGGATTGTAAGACGTCAGGGGTAAAGAGAGCCGCAAACATCAGCAGCAGTCCAACCGTATTCGCCATCACAATGTTGGAAAACTCCAGCCGTCTCCCCTGCACGCGCTTGGACGTGTACAGATTGAACGCATAATACAACAAAATATACACCGGAACAATGAGCAGCAGCGCCCTCATATAGAACTCAAATGAGAGTACGCCGACTTCATGATCCAGAATACCGCTCAGGAACTTCAGCCACCATGCAAACACATACGATACGATGATAACCAAGGCATCGATCAGTACATGCAGCTTATTAAAGTACTGCTGATTGTCTTTTATCATATTGCTATCCTTTTTGCGAATTCTAACTACCATATAACATCAATGATACAATAATTTCCATAAAAAGCACAACGCCTTTTTCGCAAACATTCTGTAACATTTTCTTAATATTTCTTAAAGATTTGTTTGACGATCAAATTTATCTTCCTGCCAGAATCCGGATCACATTGCCCCACAAGGCCAGCTGTATGACCGCGTAATTTCCCAGATTTTCCCATGAGAAACGCACTTTTTTACATTCCCGGCACCCGGTAATCCCGGCACCGATTCCCCTTAAATATTCTCCCGCAAACCCCTTTTTTTCAGGAAAAACAGACTCTTGATGAGAATACCTGAAAGGATCAGCGGCAGGTTGATCAGCAGCTGTAAAAATGGCATGTTCTTGTAGATCAGATACATCGAATTGCGCGCCGCGAGGAACACCTTTTTCTCATTATAACGTGTTCCTGTAGTAGCGCTCCCCACATGATACACCCGCGCTCCGGGCGCATAGCAGTTGATGTATCCGTGGATTTTTGCCCGATACCCCATATCGACATCCTCGAGATATGCAAAATGGCGCTCGTCAAACGGCCCCATTTCACGCAGCAGCCCGGTGCGGTATATGACAGCGCCGCCGCAACAGGAAAACACACGGCACGGTCTGTTAAAATCCGCCAGCGGTTTTCCTTTTTCCGCGCGCCATCGCGCCCATCCGAATGCCGTGTAATAGTCGCCGGCATTATCGATGCGCCCTCTGTCGTGATAATCAATCATCATTGCCCCCGCAGAAAAGATGCGGTCCGATTTTTTTGATCGCAGCCAGCAGCTCCTCCACGAATTCCGGCAGAACCTCCGTGTCGTTGTTGAGCAGGATCACATACGGCGTATCCGCGCGCCGGATGCCCTCATTCACCGCTCCGCAGAAGCCCGTATTCTCCTTTAGCGCAAGCATCGTAAGATCCAGGCTGGAGGTCACCTCTGTACTGCCGTCGTCCGATCCGTTGTCCACCACCAGAAGCTTAAAATCCGTGCAAGTCTGTCTCTCTAAGGTCTGTATACAATTTTCCAAAAAGCTTCTTTCCGTTGTAATTCGGAATAATCACCGTAACTTCCGGCTGACTCGCCATGTAATACCTCCGCTTAATGATAATCTCTCAGCGCATAATTCGGATATACCGTTGAAAAGTTTGGATTGTAGTAGGGATCCACCGTTCTTTAAAATGCCGATCCAGTGATTCCGCATATATTCGATCTCTCGTCCGAAGCGCGCCACTTTTTCCGGGGAATCCTCGCTTCCGCGCGATTTGGATTCGTAGTGATAGGCTTCCACCCGCGGCTGGTACACCACAAGGTACCCCTCTTTGCGGACTTTCAGACAGAAGTCCACATCATTGAACGCCACGGCAAGCTTTTCCTCAAATCCGCCCACCGCCTCGTAGATACTCCGCTTTACCATCAGGCATGCCGCCGTGACCGCCGAGTAATCCATCGCAAGCGACGCCTTGTGCAGGTATCCGCTGCGCGCTCTCTGCAGTCCCATAAACATATTCTGCCCGATGCCGCGCGCATTGCCGCCGATTCCGACAACGATTCCCGCATGCTGCACGGTATCATCCGGATAATACAGCTTCGCTCCCACGACACCGACCTCCCCTGCGCTGGCAGGTGCCAAGCATCTCTTCGAGCCAGTCTTCGGTAATCATCTCGATGTCATTGTTCATAAGCACCAGATATTCGCCCTTTGCAAAGAGACGCCGAAATTGTTAAGCGCCGAATAATTAAACCCTTCCTTCCAGACTGCCACGCAGATCCGCTGTCCGCCGGATAAGGTTCCCTCATAGCACACCGCTTCGCCCTCTTTCACCTCTTCGGATGTGATCGAGCGGTAAAAAGTCAAATGTCTCCGGAGCGCTGTTATTCTCCACCACAATGACTTCATAATTTGCATAATGCGTTTTTGAATGGCTGCAAGACATTTTTTTACGTCTCCACTTCATCCCTGCTCGGTATCACGATCGAGACCAGCGGATTGCCGCTGTAAGGATAGCGCACCGTGTAAAAGCCCATATCCTTTGTCGCCGTCACTTCCCCGCAATCCCCTGACGCTTCAGATGATCCTCGAGCGCGCGCCGTCCCGCATCCACCGCATACTGCTTGGAAAACGGGTTTTCCGACGTCGACTCCGTGTGGCAGCGCCAGTGGTAGAGCACTCGCGGCACATGTCCGATGGCCTCTGCGCATTCCACGCAGCGCAGAAACAGGTCGTAATCCTGCGCACCGTCATACTCCTCACGGATCATGCCGGCTTTCTCCAGAAGCGTTTTCCGCATCATGGTAAAGTGCGTGATATAGTTGTTGGAACGAAGCAGATCGATGTTGATGTCCGGCTTAAAGTGCGGCTGGAAATGCGTTTTTCCATCCATGTCCACCTTGTCTTCATCCGTGTAGATCATGTCATACTGCGCACCGGCTTTTCTAAAACCTGTCGCTGCAACTCCGGTCTCATCCTTCGGTCCCCGCAGAATCAGATGCACGGTCTCATACAGTGCGTCCGGCGCCAGCAGATCGTCATGATCTAAAAGTGCAATCCACTCCCCGTGCGCCATTGCAATCGCCGCATTGGTATTGCCGGCGATTCCAAGATTTTTTTCCAGTCTGCGGTAACAGATGCGCGCATCCTCTCCGGCACATTTCCTCACGACCGCCTCAAGACGCGCAGCGTTTTCCTCCGACTTCCGTCTGCCAGGCAGAGTTCCCAGTTTTCGTAACTCTGCGCCTGCACCGAACCGATCATCTCCCGCAGGAATGTCTCATTGGTACAATAGAGCGGCACTACGATGCTGACGCAGGGGTGCTCCCTTCCACGCGGCAGACTGCTTCCGCTGACGGCGCAGCGTCTCCTCCGTCGCCTTGTGATGCTCATACCATGGCTCATACGGCACATTTTCCGATTCCATCTTCTCCTGCAGCCGAATGAAAAACTCCTTCACTCCGTAATGCTTCAGATAACGCACCCCTTTGATAACCTTCTGCACTGTAATCTTCATATGCTCAATGCTTCTTCTGATGGATGTAAAGCCATCCATCGGAATAATCTTTCCTTTCCTCTTCTGACATTTCCGTGTACTTACCGAAATCCATTTTTGCAAGAACCATCTGCGGCTCACTGCACTTGTAGCATTCCACATCCTTGCGTCTGGACACTTTTACGCGCATCCAGCCGCAGGACGGACATATATATACCTTCATCATAGAACCGGAATCTCCTCTTTTCTGTCTCGTACCAGCTGTCTTTTTTGTTTTATTCACCTGTTTTCGCCGTCCCCCGCGTTATCTGCGCAGCGAAAAATCAGAATTGTCCAGTGTCAGATTCGGATTGTAGTAGGGATCTCCCTGCTCAATCTGATCTCTCCAACGCGAAAGCAGAATCTCCACCTCGCCGTTAAAGCGCTCGACTTTTTTTCCGGGGAATCCTCATAGCCTCTCGACTTCGATTCGTAGTGGTGCATTTCCGCGTAGGGATCGTACACGACGAGCCATCCGTGCTTTCTTACTTTCAGGCAGTAGTCCACATCATTGAACGCCACAGCGAGCTCCCCGGTCATTCCCCGACCGCCTCAAACGCCTCACGCTTCGTCATCATGCACGCCGCGGTAACCGCCGAATAATCCTGCGCGCACAGAATTCTGCCAAAATATCCCGTATCGTATCTGGATTTTCCAATGAAAGCATGTCCCGCCGTGCCGCCAAAGCCTAAGATCACACCGGCATGCTGGATCGTATCGTCCGCATATAAAAAGCTTTGCACCGACGATTCCGACGTCCTCTCTCATACAATATCCGAGCATCTCCCGGATACAGCCCCCGTCAATCATCTCCGTATCGTTGTTCAGCAGCAGGAAATAATCTCCCCTGCATGCCGCCGCGCCGAAATTATTGATCTTTGAGTAGTTAAAGCCGCCCTCGTAGTACACCACCCGGACATTTTCATGCCCCGCCTCAAGTTCCTTATAATAAGCAAACGTCTCCGGCTCGGTACTGTTATTTTCCACAATCACAACCTCAAAATTCCGGTAGTCGGATTTTGTAAAAATGGAATCCAGACACAGCTTTAAATCCTCCGCGTGATCCTTGTTTGGTATGATAATGGATACCAGAGGTTCCTCTTTCCACTCGTAGACCGTGCGGTACATTCCGTAGAACGCGAATGCATTTTCCACGCGCGCCGGTATTCCCAGTCTGCGGTAATGCTCCTCAATGGCGCGCCGTCCCGCCTCAAACGCATAGAGCTTACTCTCCGGATTGGATGCGGTCGAGTCCATATGGCAGCGCCAGTGATACAGAATCTTCGGCACATGATAAATCTTTTTTTGGCCTGCTCGCTGCATCTGAGGATAAAGTCCAGATCCTGCGCGCCGTCAAACGCGCTCTGGTAGCTCCCCGCACGCTCCGCCACATCTTTTCGCACTGCGAGCAGGTGGCAGATGTAATTCACACTGCACAACAGATCCAGGTCAAAGTCCGGTTTGAAATGCGGCTCAAAAAAGTGTCTGCCGTCCATGCTGACCTTGTCCTCGTCGGAATAGAGCATATCAATCACGTCATCCCTGCGGATCGCCGACGCAAATTCGTATAGCGCATTTTCCGGCACGAGATCGTCATGATCCACCGGTACAAGATAGTCTCCGGAAGCCATTACAAGCGCGGCGTTCGTATTTTCCGCGATTCCTCCGTTCTCCGGCAGCACCTGATAGTGAATCCGCGCATCACGCCCGGCATACTCCTCCAGAATGGAGATCAGTGCTGCATCCTCTTCCCCGGATGCGGCAAGCGCCATACACAGTTCCCAGTTTCCGTAAGTCTGCGCCGTCACGGAATCAATCATCTCCCGCAGATACTGCGGCTTCGTCTTATAGAGCGGCACGACCAGCGAAAACAACGGTCCCGCATCAAACACATCCTCTCTCTGGCGCTGCAGTTCTTCCGGCACCGGAAGATATTTTTGCCCGCCAGTTCTCATAGGTATTGCCCTCTTTGTGCGTCAGCTTGCTCTTAATCTTATAAGCGGTTGCAGAGATTCCGTTGCGCTCCAGATAGCGGACGGTATCCCCGGCTTTTTCGATTACATACTGCAGCTTCGTGCCCTCGTCCCACTTCGTGAGTCTGGTTCTCGAATGATTCTTCGCGCCACGCATCTCCAGATAAAACGGTCCGCTCTGCCCTCCCGCTGCGGTTCCCTGCACCAGAAAACCGGGCTTCGCCTCCTTATCACATTCCGGAAAAACAGAAAGAAGATCCTTGCGGTAATAGTGCTCCACCTTCTCGGAAATCGGCTGTCTGCTGCCGTCGAGAAGTTCAAGCTTGATATCCCCCCGCCGACATGCACCAGCCAGTGACCGTAATCTGGCTCCCCTCTCTGTGACAGTTTTCCACATAGTAGCTGACTTCATTCTCCAGTCTGCCAAGCTTTGCTGTTGAGATGGCATAAGATTTCTTATATTCTTCCCCTGTAAGCAGCCATCAATGTCACCCGGCGGCCATTGCGCCAGTCCGGCGGAAGCTTTATGATGCCTACCACTTCCTCCTCGATCTCATTGATGCTGCGGATATATTTCTGCCGGACCTCCGCACCGCGATTCACCTGTACCGTAAGCGGAAGCTCTCTGTTGTCCAGATATGCCTTGATGGAATGTTCCTTCGTACTCCCATCAAAAAACCACCCGACAAAGACCAGCGTGTCCTGTTCCTTCAGATGGAACCGCATCTTTTCCACAAAAAATTTATGTGTATCCATGGTCCGTCCTCTCTCGCCATTGACTCCTCGGTCAATCTCTTTGATTTCGTATTCCACTATAACAATTCCGACGTTTTGCGTCAAGTTGTTACCACGCCTTTACATTCCTTTTGTTCTCTGTTAATGTAGAATGCAAAGAATAAACCGATCAACTCAAAGGAGTCCTTATGATGCGTTTTAAACACCTTTTTTCCACTGTCATTGTCGTTCTTTTTTGCCGTAGTTCTCGCGGCATGCTCCCATCATACACCCGTGGAATCCAAAAAGATTCCACCGGCTACACCCCCCGATCCCGCCACGGAATATCTGGTGACGCAATACGCGGACGCAACCGGCGTGCAGGGAACTTTTTACACCATCACGAACGATACCACCCTCATCATCATCGACGGGGGCTGGGCAGACAACGCCTCCGCCGTGCGCGAGGTCATCGCCGCCCACGGGAACCATGTCAACGCCTGGATTCTCTCACATCCGCATCAGGATCACGCCGGCGCATTCAATCAGATCTACGCCTCACCGGACGGCATCACGATCGACGCCGTCTACGACAACGGTTTCGACTATGACTTTATCGAAGCGGCCGGAGAGCCGTACGATGACATTACGGTGATGGAGACCTACCACACGCTCACCCGGGATGCCTCCAACGTGACGCACCTGCACCGCGGCGACGTCCTCTCCATCTGCGGTCTGACGTTCTCCGTCCTAAATGCCTATGACGACACGGTTCTGCAGAATGTCGGAGATGAGAAAGATTACCAGAACAATGCTTCCCTCCTCTTAAAAGTAAGCAGCGTAAACAGCAGCATGCTCTTTTGTTCGGACATCAAATACGATATGAATGATTCCCTGCTTGTCGCATGCAAAGACCAGCTCGCCTGCGATTACGTGCAGACCGGTCACCACGGAAACTGGTCTTTCTCGGAGGAATTCTACGACGCAGCCGGCGCCTCCGTCTATTTTATCGATGCGCCTTCCTCCATTACCGACAACGCCGACTTTCCGGCGAGCACACACTCAAATCTGATCTGCTCGCAAAAGGAAAGACGGTGCTTGATTTTAGCACCGCCCCGAATACTGTTACCATGAAATGATGTCATCATGATGTGAAATACACTGCAACCGTGGAATCATATCTAATCATGTAGTTTGTTTGTCTGAAAAGCAAGAGGCGGAATGCCTCTTCTTTTTTTATTGTTTTTGTTGTCTTTAATGCTTTCGCACCTTCCGATACACCTGTTCCGGTGCTCCTACTCGAAAGTTATTGTTCCGATGCACTTACCGCGGTGTGCTACTGTCAGTTGAAGTAATAGCTTCCCACTGCATTAATCTGCACGTTGCTCTTGTTCTGCACGAAGACGCGGTAATGTCCGCTGCTTGTGATTGCAAAATCGTGAGACAGGCTGCCCGTTCCCTCCACATAGCGTGCATTGTTCAGCGCATCCATGATGCCAATCCAAAATGTGTTACCACCTGGCGTTGCTACTGCCGCCATATGGATCGTCTGTCCCTTGCTTACCCAGAACTGGTTGCTCACCATGCGGGTGCCCGGAGACACATTCCAGTTAAAAGATACTGCTTCATTCGCACTCAGCAACGGGCTGATCACCTCAAGCTCCGGATACGCATACTCCAAGGTATCGTAAGAGCGATCCATCACGCCTAAGATCTGCTGCTCCTCGAGCACGTTCTCCTCGCTGCCATCTGCCGTCAGAGCCTCCACATTCTGGTAGATATCATCGTGTACATCCGCAGCCTCGCTGCCCGCCGCATAGATCGGTGTCACACTCATCAGCACAAACGCCGCCGCAAAACACATACTTGCCAGTCTCGATGCTACTTTTCCGTTATATTTTCCCATATACTCAATTCTCCTTTCCAGTCTTCTCTGGTTCTCATAAAGCATAGAAAAAATATAATTCTCATCGGTCACAGGACTGTGCTTCACACTCTCTATAATCATTTCAAAATAACACCCTGCATCCATTTCATCGCTGATGGCTGCAATCGCACGTGCATCGCAGTAAATCTCGCTCCACTCGTCCAGCAGTGCCATCAGGTTCCCCGTCAGCGGGTTGATGTGGTGCACTGCAGTCACACACATACCGCATAATCTGACAAACGGGTCATGACTCTTGTAATGCATCAGCTCGTGATGAAAGATCACGCTCAGATGCTTTCTGTCGTAGGCAATATCTGGAAGCACCACCCGGCACCGGAAAATACCGGCAAGCATCGGACTGGTGATACGGTCATTCCGGTACAGACGAATGTTCGACCGGATACCAAGCTTTTTCTTCACACGTGCGAACTCTTCCCGCACGGCTTCCTCTTCCTCCGGAATGTCACGCATCTGAATCCGCTTCATCCCGCGCAGGCTGCCTACAAACTCTGTGATTCCCTTTGCCATGAGGGCAAGCCAGCAGACTGCGGCAAAGAACGCAAGAATCCATAAAAAATCCCGTTAAAGAAAAATTGATCTGCCAGATACCTTCCTTCTGCAGATAACCGTGAATCGTCATCTGCATCCATCCATAATCCAATGGAATCAGGTACAACAGGCAGACCAGAAAAAGCGCCAGATATACATATTGCGGCTTCGTACAAAAGCGGCTGTTCATAAGCAGCCGCCAGAGTCCGTACGCTGCCGTTCCCGTGACAGAGGTAATTACCACTGCAAATAAAATCTGATTAGCTATGTTCATTCAGCTTTTTCTTTAGTTTCTCGATGTCCTTTGCATCCAGCATGTCATCACACAGACAGCATGCCAGTTCTCCGAGATCTCCCTTCGTAAAGAACTTTGCACTCTCTTCCATCGTCGCGCGCCAGAAGTCTTCCTTGCTGACAAGCGGCTGATAATAGCAGTATCTGCCCTTGCGGTACATATTCAGAAAGCCTTTCTTTACCAGACGGGATAAAAATGTGGAAACAGTCTGCGGCTTCCAGTTCTTGCCGTTCTCATGATTGACTCCATCCATGACTTCCTGCAATGCCAATTCTTCTGTAGAATCCCAAATGACCTTCATCACGAGCTTTTCGCATGCTGAAATATCGTTCGTATCCATAAAATCATTCCCCTTTCTACGGTTATAGTATAAACCATATTCGTATCAAATTCAATCTTTTTTTTCTGATACTTCCGTATCTTTTCCATTTTTATCACAATTTTACCAAAAAGGCAAGCAAAACAAGCACATTCTTTATAAAATATTAGATATTATGCGTTCTCCTTGCTCTTGCTGATGGAGATCTCGATGCAGCGCAGATCCGAACCAAGAGCCTGAATGGAATACGTCTTTCCAGCGGCAATACTTACGGTTGCACCCGCCATTAGGTCGACCTCCACGCCTTCCATGATCAGCTTGCCCATTCCTGAAAGAACCGTAATCGTCTCCGTATGCTGCAGATGTCTGCTTTCCGGCGTCTTCTTGCCTGCGACAACCTTGATGCGTTTTGTCACACTCTTAATACCATCATCCTCATCGTTGTCGATCGTCTTGATCGTTCCCCAGCGGCGCTCTTCGTATTTGGAAGTATCTGCAATATTTGCAAGACAGTCCTTGATATAGGAGCTCTGATGCTTGTCTGCCACCAGGATCCCATCATGGGAAGCTGCAATAACCATATTTTTGGCTCCCATCACTACCATCGGAATTCCAAGCACATTGATCGCATGGCTGTTCTCACAGGTGTCATCCCATGTCACATCACCGATGCTGTTCTCCGGCATCTCCTCGGTCAGTGTGTTCCATGTCCCCAGATCCTTCCACAGATCCGCATATTTGATCGCCACGATGCGCTCCCAGTGCTCTAAGACTTCATAGTCAAAGCTCTTCTTCGGAAGCTTCTCATAATCCGCGACCATCTCATCATAATTTGTACTGACACCGTACTTTTTCAGCCAGCCAGCCGCCATGGAAAGTTTGAAACAGAAAACCCCGCAGTTCCAGAGAGCACCGTCAGCAACCAGCTTTTCTGCGGTCGCCTCATCCGGTTTCTCGCGGAATCCGGTCACTTTTAACTGTTCTCCCTCTCCCTGCTCCGGCACAATATAACCGTACTTGGTCGACGGGTAAGTCGGCACACCGCCGAGCAGACCGATGGTATCATCCGATGCCGCAATGGTTTCTCCCAGACGCTTGATTTTCTGGAAAAAATCTCCGGTTGTATATGGATCTACCGGAAGAAACGCAACGACATCATCTGCTTTTGCCCCCTTCTTCGACAGAAGATAAGCGCAGGAAAGCATAACCGCCGGGAAAGTATCGCGCCGCATCGGCTCCACTGCCACCTCAGCTGCGCCGTTTAGCTGGCTCTCAATCAGTTCCACCTGCGCACTGCTTGCACACACGATCGTATTCTCGGAAAGTCCTGCCGTCTCAAGCTGCCCAAACACACGCTGTAACATGGAACACTTTTCACGATTCTCTTTCTCAGTGTCATGATTCATCAGCTTAATATACTGCTTGGAGCATAAATCATTGGATAAGGGCCACAGACGTTTTCCCCTGAGCCGCCTGATAACAACACGATATACATAAAAAAATCTCCATTCTCATATTTATTTGCTAATTTTAACGTTCTGCTCTCATCGGATTATTTAAGAAATCCTCATATGCAAGGCGGATACCATCCCGGAGTTCCGTCTTATACTTCCAGCCGAGGCTCTCCAGTTTGCTGACATCCAGAAGCTTTCTCGGTGTCCCGTCCGGTTTGCTCGGATCCCACTTGATCTCTCCGGTATAGCCGATTACCTCCGCCACAAGTTCGGTAAGTTCCCTGATCGTGAGTTCTTTTCCGGTTCCCAGGTTCACGGTCTCATCTCCGCTGTAATTGTTCATTAAAAAGACGCACGCATCCGCCAGATCATCCACATATAAGAACTCGCGGAGCGGTGTGCCGGTACCCCAGCAGGTCACTTCCTTTGCACCTGACACCTTCGCCTCATGGAAACGGCGGATGAGTGCCGGAAGAACATGACTGTGCTCCGGATGGTAGTTATCGTTCGGTCCGTAGAGGTTGGTCGGCATGACAGAAATGTAATCCGTACCATACTGCTTGTTTAAAAATTCACAATATTTCAGACCGCTGATCTTAGCGAGCGCATATGCCTCGTTCGTCTTCTCCAGCTCTCCGGTCAGAAGGCAGTTCTCCTTCATCGGCTGCGGAGCCATACGCGGATAGATGCAGGAGGAACCAAGGAACATCAGCTTCTTGCAGCCGTTCTTCCATGCCTCATGAATCACATTCATCTCCAGTGTCATATTGTCATACATAAAATCTGCCAGCGCTTCGCTGTTCGCCATGATACCGCCGACTTTTGCCGCTGCGAGGAATACATACTCCGGCTTCTCCTCAGCGAAGAATTTTTCCACATCCTCCTGACGGCAGAGATTTAACTCTTTTATGTGTTCTTGTGATAATGTTGTGATATCCTTCTTTTTCCAGCTGACGCACGATCGCAGATCCAACCATTCCTCTGTGTCCTGCCACGTAAATTTTCGCATCTTTTTTTCCATCATGATCTTTCTCTCCTTTTTTTTACCACAACCTGGCGTGCCGCGGCAGAGACTACTGCTGCGGCACGCCAGGCATAACATCTGAACGGACTGTTATTTAGTTCTCTTTTGTGACGAGCTCCATGTCATGTTTTACCATGATCTTTACCAGCTCCTCGAAGGTTGTCTTTGTCGGGTTCCAGCCAAGCTCTGACTTCGCCTTTGTCGGATCTCCCCAGAGGTTGACAACGTCGGTCGGACGATAGAATTCCTTGATACCTCAATGACTACCTTGCCGGTTGCCTTATCGATACCGACCTCGTCCATGCCCTCTCCCTTGAATTCCAGCTCGATGCCCGCCTCGCGGAACGCATACTCGCAGAACTCTCTGACGGAGTGCTGTACACCGGTTGCGATCACGAAATCCTCCGGCTTGTCATGCTGTAAGATCAGCCACATGCACTCTACATAATCCTTTGCATATCCCCAGTCTCTCAGGGAGGACAGATTGCCCAGATACAGCTTGTCCTGCTTGCCCTGTGCGATTCTTGCCGCTGCAAGTGTGATCTTTCTGGTAACGAAAGTCTCTCCGCGGCGCTCGGACTCATGGTTGAATAAGATACCGCTGCAGCAGAACATGTTGTATGCCTCACGGTACTCCTTTACGATCCAGTAGCCATACTGCTTTGCTACGGCGTACGGGCTGTACGGATGGAACGGTGTGGTCTCACGCTGCGGTACTTCCTCTACCTTTCCGTATAACTCGGAAGTGGATGCCTGATAGATGCGGCAGGTCTTCTCCAGTCCACAGAGACGTACCGCCTCTAAGATGCGGAGCACACCTGTTGCAACAACATCCGCTGTATATTCCGGCACATCAAAGCTGACACCTACATGACTCTGTG
>VOFJ01003156.1_pt1 | contig 27928 bp, 49 predicted proteins | sample 5384081 | NCBI WGS metagenome assembly VOFJ01 (sample SAMN12384729, study PRJNA508395) | human gut metagenome | isolation source: healthy gut I | host: Homo sapiens | reverse complement strand
CACAGCTCTATTTTATTTTACATAGTTGTCTCTTTCGCTGACCAATATTTTATCTGGTTATAAAAGCGGAGGACAGATTTTATACTAAACTGCCTTAATTGATAACAAAAAGCGTTCACTTTGCTATTATTGACTTAAAGAGAAAAATCAAATAATAGTAAAGTGCCCGCTAAATTCAAGTGGGTTTTGATTAAGGGCGATTAAGTAGAGGGAGCGATATGCTTCAGAATAAAAGATATTGAGACTTTGAGAATGTTGTTTAGCAGTCATAATTATGTTATGACGCTACCGCTGAACTTACAGCTGAAAGTTATACTATGCAATATAAAACAACTTTTAGACGAAAGGATTGATTGAAAGAAGAGTCCGAGGCAGGGAGTTACTTATCACTGGACTCAAGGGCATTATGGAAAAGTGAAGTTGTTATTATCAATGTAGCTTGTTTCCCGATGCAGTGTTTTGTATGGAGACTGCCCTAATTCTATTATAGATGCCACAGTGACAAAATCTGCTGAATGGAACTTTGCAATAGATAAAAAAATGTCTCTAAGCGGCGAACAAAAATTGATTATCCGTTTATAAAGGCATATCGTAAGTTGAGAGTCAGAGTTGGTTACGCTGGGCGAAACCGAAGGTGAGGAAACCTGATTTCCATAAAGTCACTTTTATGACCGTGACCGTACTATTTGCGATGTGCTGCGAAATATGAACAAGATAGATAAGGAGGTTTTAATAAAAAGCAGTACAAAGGCTATGTTAAAGACCCGAAAAAAAGAATATACCGAATCTTATGGAATATGCGAAAGTTTTGTGTTCAAACGCGTGTAAAAAAATTTGATTGGAGTGTGGTTATGTAATGCTTGAATATAGCAGGCGTCCGTTCTGGCAAAGCTCAGAAATAAAGCAAAAGGATTCTGGCATCAGTTATCAGCAGTGTCTACAGCTTTTTATGCAGGAAGAATTTTTTAAAAACTTTCGAAATCTGGATATGATGATTTTCAAAGTACTAAAAAGGCGGTTTGTTTATCTGCACTCTTACAAACTTTGAAAGCCGAGCCACCATTGATGTTGATTTTTCTGCTCCGTGGATATTCAAATTCAATAAACAATGTTAAGTTTGATTTGCAAAAATAATTGATACACCGACGAGCAACGATTATATTGATATGACTGCAAAGGGCTTTGAGGGAGATTTCTCCACCAGAGAAAGTATCACACGGCATCAGTACACAGATTATCGGACGGATAAAGTATTGCGAGGCACCGTTCAATGTCGATAGCAGGTGTCAGGAGATGTTATCGTACCAAAGGCAGAACTGGCATCAGCCACGCAGCTTCCAGACTTTGAAGCTCACCATGATAAAACCTGATATTCGCGAAAGTACCATAGCTGAAAAGTTTGATGCCATTCTGCAACGCTTTGAGCTGAAGCGGGCAGAATGGTACACGATATTTATTAACTTTTTCAAGAACATTCGGAATTTTGAGGAGCAAAATTACAATCCCGCTGTATTTGAGACCTTGCAGCGACGTGGCACTCCCTACGACCGAAATAGTTTTTAAGCGTGTTGTCGCACTTGCCGAAGATGAGGATATGCAAAAGCGTTGAAATATTTTTTTTGAAAGAACATCAAAAGATAATACGCTTGGTTTTCTGTTGTGATAACGGAAATACAGACATTCCTTGAGCCTGTATTTAAAGCGATAGTGAATGAAGAAAGAGTGGCTTGATTCTTGGAAAAACCGCCATAATATGTGGATAACCAACCTAACGAAAGGTAAATGATACTAATGCAGCCAATAATAAAAGATATTATTTTATCAATTTCGGATGATGTTGTAAGTAATCTTACGCAATCTTTTGAAAAAGACATACTATGGAAAAATGAATTACTCAGTAAAAACACTATTCTTGATTCTGATAATAAACTTTTGAAAGAAACAATAGGATTCGAAATAGCATTTATTCGTATTTATTACATACTTTTTGGCATATAGTATGAGCTGTTCACGCAGATATAATATACTAAATATTCTTGATACCGATAAATTATTTTCATGGTTTAAAATAAAAAGATAATAGTATGTTTTTACAATTAAATGATTGTAACATACCCACAGAAAGGAAATATGAATTAATAAATGAGCATGACAAATTTATTGATAAAAATGTTAAAGAGTGAGGACAGTTTTATACTCCACAGGAATAGCATGGTGTTTGAAGTTAGAAATGGCGGTTAAAAGATCTATCCGAACGAGAGTTGAAGTGAGGTGGATCCTGCACCAATGTGGAGCTGCAGTGTTTTCGTTGTAGAGAACTGTTGAGCAGATGGGTACGCTTTTGCTTTCGTTTGAGAGTGAATTAATTAAAGTTTGTTGAAAACAACATGTTTGCCTACTGATGTAGTCCTTTTTCGGTTTATTTGCTGGCGAAGATAAAGTGTTTTAAAATGCATTGTTGGAGATAGCACCTCACAAACGTGCGCTAAAAACAATCTTTTACTTGGTATTCCAGCACTAAATAATATAAAATGGATACAATTGTAGATAAAGAGGATGAAAAGAATTTTCAATTATGCTTGGCAATCCCCTATTTTAAATTAGATTCCAAAGCATTAAAAGGATATATAGATGGGTATGATGCCCAAAATACATGGTCAGCCAAATATATATTCTCTGTTTATGCATTGGGGAATATCTCATTGCGTACCAATGGAACAATGGTTTGTGTACCTCAATCTATTCGTTCTGGGCTCTACTTTAAGAATCTTCGTGAGGAAATGAAAGCGTTAAGAATTAAATCAATATTACATTGATTCGAGACAAAACATATTTGACAGAGCAAGAACAAGCAGTTTTTTATAATTTGTTTGCAAAACAAACCTGTATGTAACACTAAAACTAGAATACAATTTATCAATGAAAAAATCAAGAATGTGTTATCTAATTTCAATATCTCGTTCAAAATTAATGAAGTGGGTAAAAGATAATAACTACATGTTTATTATTAACAAAAATCTGAAATGTACGATGTATTGGAAAAAGTCTATAAGAATGGCACAACGCTATCTGTGTGACTCATTAATTGAAATTCTCTAATGGTTTATTTGTATGGAATCAACACAAAGAATCACTCGCCGATTCATCTGATAAAGCTATACCAGTGTGTATGAGTGGAGATGTTCAGCCTGTAAATTTCCAATTCATTACCTCTTGGGCTAACGTTGATGAACGAAAGGCATTTGCGAGAATAACTGATAAAAACTCGATCCTTATGTTTTATCGGGTAAGAGATTGATTAGTACAACGGACAACTAACTGAGAGAGACGCTCACGATTAAAAGCATGTCTAATATCTGATGATGGAGAATTATGATAGTTACTTTTTAGAAAATCACGTAAATTTCTTATGTTGCAACTCTGGAAAGAAGAAATTTTAACGGATGAAATAATGTATTATTATTTGGGATTGTTACTTAACTCAAAACTAATAAATTATGTATAAGTAAAAGCGGTAATACGCAAGTATCGGCAAAACAGGTGAATCTACCGCCATTTTCTAAAAATAATGTAAAAGATATTTCGGCATTTTACGTATCCAAAATATTTGTCAGAGTTAAGAGAACATCAAGAAGAATTGGATAAACGTATGCGAAGCATATGATTTATCCGTTAATGAAATAAATATGATTCCTAGATTAGCTGAGGTGGGGGCATTTATGGACTACAGTTTAAAAACAAATTCCGCCATATTAGTACGAATTAGGGCGTGAAGCTTGTTACAGATTTTGTTACAGCATTGAGTGGAACTTATTAAAAACTCTTACGATGCGGATGCCTATGGTGTGTGATCATTTTGGATAGACAATACCCCACAAAAGCAGGATTGTTCTAGTGACACTATGGTACAAGGATGACACAATCGGACTTCGAAAATAAGTGGATGGTAATTGGTACAAACAATAAAATTTACTGAACCTTATACCCCTAAAAGGTAGAGGCAGGGAGGTATTGGTAGATTTTCAGTTGAACGTTTAGCAGAAAAAGTTCAAATTTACTCATTTCCAAAATTTGAACCACCATATAGAGTAGATATTAACTGGAATAGTTTTGAAATAAATATTCCTGCATTGACCCAAAGAATTGGTATACTAAAAGACCATCAAGAATCTACAGCTGCAAAATTCATTTGTAATCAGCTTGAGTATTTTATGGTTACTGATAAGATTCTTCAAGAAGAAGATAAAGATACTGTGGAATCGATACTTGGAACAAAAGTTTTGAATACCCTATGTTTTATAAAAACGAAACACTCAGGCTGCTTGAGAAGATAAAGTCATGCGATAATAGAGAAATATGAAGACATTGAATTACTGATTTGGCGATGTGCACGAGTTCATTGGATACTATAGATTTCTACCAGGCTTGAATCCAGAAGTGTTACTATGCTTGAGAGAGTTATATATTAAATTTAACTTATCTGGAATCTCAAACTGGTAGATTTTGATCGTGGAGGGTTTGAAGAGATGAATGGACACAGAGGACATCGACGCTACATTACGCTTATTAGTAGCTCCAGATTTTATCGAAAGCGACATTCAAAATTGAACTAGTTGCTCCCAGTTTAAACAGTAGAGGATATTGTATTAGTCAATGAAATTCTTGACTTAAGATATGCATGGATGCTGAGATTTTGATGATATGCTCAAAAATCACGTATAATTTATAATAGTGATAAGGAAGGGAGAAAATATTGACATCGTTGAGGAGAACTATGAAAGCCCAGCACTTTGTTATGTTGGAAATCCTGAAAGCGGAGATACTACTTCTTCCCTAAAGAGACAGTGCAAATTTATCTGATGCCGAGTCTGGATATAATTTTGATTTGCTCAAAGAATTCTAGACACGTATTGTGGCATTAAGATTTATCGAGATAATTTTAGGAGTTAAAGCGCACGGAGATATAGGAATGATTGGCTCTTGCCGACCAGAGGTAAAAGATACACACGGATATCTTGTGCCAGGTAATAATCCAGGTTATAGAGTGTGGTAACAGATGGGTGGGGATGAGACCAATCCTCTATTGATTGATACGAGCCAATAGAGAAGAATTATAGAAAATGAAGCTTACTCGCAGCTTGTCAGCTATCTAGGATGGTACCGAAATCTTATTAGTGATGTCGAGAAGAAAGGCGTATTTGGCTGAGCAGGAAGAAATTCAAAAAGCTTGCGGACGAGAAGATTGATTCCCAATTCGAAAACTTAAAGAGCTATATAAGAGGAAGATGATTTTGTAAAACAAATCAGGGAAATTATCTTCTAATGATAGAAGAGGTTTCAGCTCAAAAATTGATGAACTACTGGAAACATATATTGCTGCACTTCACTGAAAGAAGAAATGCAGGTGATCCAAAATGATTATAATAGACACTATTCAGAAACGCAAAAAGCATATCAAGCAAAATTGATCAAGAGTAGATTCGAATCACTTTATATCTGGCGTCATTGGGCATGCTAACAGGATCATTTGGACATGAAACAAAGACTGACATTGTTAGCAGAATACAAAAACGAGTTTGCTTCTTGTTAACCTTTATTTGGATAATGGTATGGATATAAACCAAAATTAAAAGATGTTGTATCTATTGTTAGTGGAGATTTTGACCGTATATATGCATACAATGTTAAATTTGTTAATTTTTGCGCAAACGAAGAACTATTGATTCAAAATTAATCTCAAATAGTGCATTAAAAGAAGTTGTGGCGGTTTATCAAACCATAGTTAAGTCTTTTTTGATATCACTTTGAATTTTATTGTGTGAAGATACGATGAAATATAAAATTCGCTCGTGTTTGAGTCCATTGTCATCAACGATAACAAACGCTTTTGAGCAAGTTAGGGACGGAAAACCGTAAAAATTACTGTTACTATTTCCCAGATTCTTCACATTTAATAATCTATTTTGAAGAAGATTCGGGGACAGGGTTCAGAAAGAAAGAGATTTTAGACCTTTTAAAACTACAAAAGAAACGGAATTGGATTAGGATTGAATATTGATTAAAAGATATTGGCAAAGAAAAATATCATGGGGATATATCTGTTAAGCGTTCTGAAACTATGCTTGGGCAAAATTGTAATACATTACCAAAAGGAGATGAGTAAGATGGATGAATTGATTGGTTTGTTTATTGAAGACGAAGCTGCAAATGTTGACCCAATATACACTCGACTTTTTGCTCTTGAAGATTGAAACTTGATTGTCTAGATAAACTTCCAGTAACAGTTGACAGCTATTATGATATTATTTTGGAGAAGAATGTAGATTTCTTAGTATTACGACTTTTTCATTTAGAGAAACAGGTCACATATAAAGGGATAAATGTGCTAAAATACGAAAACATGATAGTACAATCTAATGCTGTTCTTTTTAACCAACTATAGAACTTACTTGATGACTTTGCAGACCAGTTTGGTGATTATGACTATGAGTTGCAAAAATCCACTTCTCGATAAAAGATGTTGCAGAAAAGATAAAGAGAAGCTTGCATTTAAAGTGATGTATAGAGCTTCATTTGAAATCAATCAACAACAAGATACCAAAAACTATTCGATTATTACAAGAAATTAGCTCAAAAGTTGGATGAAAAAATAGAGGATGTCATTATGGAATATATAAGAAAACAACGTTAAGTACCATTACTTAAGCCCTGCGTGCAAAAGAATACTTAAGAAATGACTTTTTCATGAATGTGCATAAGCTGCGTTGCAAAGAACGCGTTAGTGGAATAAGTTATTTTTGACTTTTCTTGAAATAGACCATTTTGGCTGCAGTCCTTGAATTCTGCCTGACACACATAAATATCATCAATATATTCTATATTATTTTTGGTGAAAGTGTGGATAATGAGAAAAAGTGATATTTGGGATGTACAAAAACTACCGGACCCTTGTACTGATGATATCTTTCTGGATTAACTCTGTGAGAAAAAAAGAGAATCATTATAAACAGCCGTCACAGAGGAACATTTTAATTACCTTTAAAAGCATTCCAGAACACAAATCCGTTTCAGGAAAGCAAGAGAAAATCATGAAAACAACACACGATTAATACTCTGATTGATGAAATACTATTGAAATTTCAATACAATGCCGAATTACACGATTTTGAAGGATTTGATATATCAATTAGACAACCCAGACATTTAAAAGCAACAAAGAGCTTGGCAAAGCTGCCCTAAAAGATGAAAATGTTCGAAAAAAGCAGAAGAATATCTAAATGATAAAGGGAATTGAAAACAGTCTCGCATTTGAAGAGTATAATATGGATTTGGAAGATGAAATTCAATGGTAGTACATATTATTGCGAAACTTTTGTAGATAACTCACTGGAAGAAAAAACAGAATATAGAAAAAAACATAAGTAGAAAAGTTGACTACTTGGTTTGAAAAAATTAAATTTACTTTTGGCATTTTGTTTTATTATCCCAGAATAAACCGCAGCATGTATTTTTATCCAGCCAACATGACCTTCCAGAAATTACTGATGGTAAAAAAATAAGACAAATAAAAAATCAATGCTTATTATAGAAGGTTAGACTGAGGACATTACTTCCTTAACTCTTGAGGTGTAATGAAAAGGCGGAGTCTGGATAGTTTATTGAAAGAATTATCAAAAGCAAATGATTTTTTTGAGATTTGTAAAAGGATTTCATCGTTGTTAATTTAAAAATATGTGGCAGTTTTATTTAACATTTTATTTGTGGGAAAAGGGTTGCGTAATCGATAATAGTACTGCAAAAAAAAAATACTGATATTTCGTGATTTTTGTGGGGATATGTTTTTAATTTGATACCTCATGTTTGAGACGGTAGTACTGCTTTCCCACAAAAAGCCAGACGGACATATCAACGTAAAAGTTGAGTTTGGCGAGGGTGAGGGAAAAAGTTCCATTGATAATATTACTAAAAGAGCCGAAAATATAAGCCCAAAGAACGAGTGACCTACAAAATGATAAAGGAGTACATAGAAGCTAAATACGGCTTCAAAGTACATACCGCATATATCGCAGAGGTAAAGAGAGATTTAGGCTTGCCAATGTATGATGCTCTAATGCGGTAGAAGAATTGAAACAGCCGAGGAAGCATCCGACACCAGAAAAAGTGGAAGCGATAAAGGATGCGTTGAAGCATTTTGAAGTGATTTAATGAGGATAGGGGGGCTGTCGGGAAATAGATAGTTCCAGAGCAGGAGGGTATGACTCACAACGAGTCATACCCTCCCCTGAATTTATCTGAAAAAAGAAAAAAAAGATGGCTAACAACAACCATCTTTCTCTCCGTTACATGTTATAATGTAACTATGCTAACAACTAATTATTATAACGATTTTTTTGAGTTTGGGCAACAGAAAATTAACTTTAGTTTCTTCGAATTGAGTTTACCTGACGACCATCCAGTCTATACCCTGAAAAAAGTGATGGAGGAATTAGATTTTTCTGGCTTGTTAGCCAATTGTTCAGATAAGGGAAGAACCGGGTACAACCCAATTATGATGTATGCTGTAGTTACCTATGCAAATATGCGTGGAATACGTTCTGTTGACCGTATTGTTGATCTATGTGAAAGAGACCTTGCTTTTATCTGGCTGACGCGCGGACAAAAACCGAAACGTGATGCTTTTTATGACTTTCAAAACAGGAAGCTGACATCTGATGTCCTGGATGACCTGAATTACCAGTTTATGCGGCGGCTGCAGAAAGAAGGGCTGGTCACATTAAAAGAACTTTTTATTGACGGTACAAAGATAGAGGCAAATGCAAACCGTTATACTTTTTGTATGGCGCGGAAGCATCAATTACCATCTGGCAGGACTTCTGGACTCTATCGACCAGCTTTTTTTGAAAAATATAATTCTTTTTTTGCAGGAGAATGATTATGGAACAAAGTACGAGCTGGGAAATGCACAGATGTTTGTGATCGAAGGGATGGATAAAGTCCGGGAAGTGATCGAAAAGAACAGAAAACGAAAGCTTGTAAAACATAAAAAGCTTTCAAATAACCGTATTATAGAGATCGATAACTGTTCACCGCTTGAAATACGGAAACTCCAGAACAATCTCATGCTGATCGCAGAAAACGAGGGAATCGAATTCGTTTACGGAAAAGGAAAAAGAAAAACCTGCACTTCAACAGCTGCATGAGGAACTGGAACAATGCGGAAAACGACTGATGGAATATAAAGAATGCTTTGAGATCATGGGAAAAAGACAGAAACAGTTATTCCAAAACAGATCTGGAAGCGACTTTTATGCGTATGAAAGAAGATCACATGCTGAACGGACAGTTAAAGCCAGCATATAATGTTCAGATCGCGGTAGAGAATTATTTTATCGTACATGGATATGTAAGCAGCGACCGCACCGATTATAATACCCTGATCCCGGTCCTTGAAAACATAAGAATGCTTTCGGGAGTATTCTGGAAGAAGTAACTGCGGACAGCGGGTACTGTAGTGAAAAAAAATCTGCTTTATTTAAAAACGGAATGAAATATCCAGTTATATAAAACTGCAGGATCATGAAAAGCGAAAAACACGCGCTTATTCAGAAGATATCAGTAAATATTACAACATGAGGACAGGGATCTTTGAAGATGAGCACTACTATATCTGTCATGACGGACGTGAACTGCGGCATCTCAGGACAGAGAGCAAAAAGCAGGATGGATATACACAGACCTTTGAGGTATATGGTTGTGCAGACTGCAGCGGATGTGAACATAAAGCGCGTTGTCTGTATAAGTATGATGCGGAAAAAAGATGCCGAAAAGAACAAAGTCATGAAGATCAATGAACAATGGGAGGAACTGAAAAGAAAGATCGCATGCCAATATCCAGAGTGAACGCGGGATCCTGAAACGCCAGACACGTTCCATTCAGACGGAAGGACATTTTGGAGATATCAAGGAAAATGAGGAATCTTCCGGCGTTTTTTAATTCCGTTCGGCAGATAAGGTATATAAAGAATTCATGCTGTATGCGATTGGCCGGAATATAAATAAATATCATCGTTTTTTATACGAAAAACTGAGAAAATTTGAAGGAAAAACTGCCTAGAAAAAATGCGGCTGAAAAAAATCCAAACAAGGATTTTTTGCGGCCAAAAAACAGAAAATATTTATCAAAATAAAAAATATCCTGAACAAGTTGCAGAGCCAGAAAGCTCTGTAACTGTCAGAGACTATTTTGTTTGGCGCTGTCAGCTCTAAAAAACGTTATTTACCGACAGCTCACTTATTATATTATTTCTTACTGCGGTATTAGCTTCTGCTTCCCAGTGTGTGATAAAATATGTGATCTCATCGGTCATCTGTAGCGGACCGCCAAAGCTTTCTGCATATACTGCAAGCTTAATGGCATCTTTTACAAGAAGCTGTGCTTTTGCAGCTTTTGCCTTGATCATCTTCCATGATAAATGCACCAACGCCCTGTACCAGGATCAGTCTTGGCTCTTTATCATTCTCTTTCATAAATGCATCCATTACATCTTTTGCCTCATCAACATTTTCTACAAATAATGGGTATGGTCCGCAGTATACAATGTGATCCGGAGTAAATGGCTTCAAAAGCGGTGCAGCCGCTGCTTTATCTTTTTTACAAAATGATCAGCTTCTGCTACAGGTACAACTTCTACTGCATGTCCCAGTAACCGGAAAGCTTCTCTGCTGCCTGTTCTTTTTCAGGTGTAACAGCATCACTGACATCAGCAGTTCTCTTTACCTGTTTCTCTAATTTATTGATCACACCGTCAAATAAAACGCCGATTTCCTCTACAGTATTTGCTGCAACGAAAATTCCATGATTCTGGAGCAGAAGAACCTGAACATCTTTTTCCGAATTCTTCTTTATAAGCATTCATTTTCTCATAGCAGATACGTGCAAGTGTATATCCGGGTTTGCAGATATCGATCCAGAGTACATCTTTTCCAAGAAGCTGTTCGCTGAGTTCCTTTGCGCCTTTTCCGCAGGTCAGTCCATTGACAAGTGTAGGATGAACATGCAGTACATAAGTATAGGGCAAATAAGTTATGAAGCAGTGCTTCTACACTTGGACGTTTTGTTTTGTCAGCATCTGTTACTGCAGCCATAACATCTGCAAGATACAGTGATTCACGTTTGACATCGTCTTCCGGATAATCTGTTTTTCATGATCTCATTCAAACGTGCTCTGCTCATTTCCACAAATTCCTCTGCCTTAATTGTGGCAAGCTGTGTACCGGATCCTTTTACATACAGTGTGGTGTCATCTTTTACAGAAGTATTGCCGCCTCCTGCCAGAACATAGGCCGGGTTGCTTCCATAAGTGTTTGACATTTTTACCAAAGTTGAAAGCTCCATAAGTAAAATTCCTCCCATATTTATAATAGTTTTGCTGTTCCCCATTCCATTGTACACGATATTCTGCTTTTTTCCAAGTGTTATAATAATCCCGCAAATAACCTCATAAACAGCTGTCCCAATCGCAGATATGCGCTGCGTCCGGTACTGTACTGTTCTGTGACTTCACGGCATTCATCCATTGTTGCTGCAAGATCATTTCGGATATCCAGAACTGCCTGGCAGTCTGCCATAAAGCAGCCGTTTTCAAAATGATGATACAGACTTCTGTAATCCAGATTTATGGTTCCGCAGGTTGCCATACAGTCATCTGCCACACTTATCTTTGCATGACAGAAACCAGGTGTCCATTCATAGATACGCACTCCATGCTTCACCAGTCCATGGTAAAAGGATCGTGTGATATTGTAGATCATCTTTTTATCCGGAATACCAGGTGTGATGATTCTCACATCTACCCGCGCTTGGCAGCCAGACACAGAGCATGGCTCATTTCATCTGTGATGATCAGGTACGGAGTCATAAACCAGCAATATTTTTTCTGCTTTGTTCACCATACTGATATACACCTCTTCGCCTACCTGTTCATGGTCCATAGGACTGTCCGCATAAGGCTGGATAAAGCCTGTCTGCTTTGCCTGATAATCTGTCTGAACCAGAAATCCGGTAAAATCACTGTCATTTTTATCCTTATCACTGACAGCATTCCACATCTCCAAAGAATGTTACTGTTAGGGAACGGACTGCCTCCCCCTCCAGACGGATACCTGTATCCTTCCACTGTCCATAAGGATGTGTGAAATTAAAATATTCGTTGGCAAGGTTGTAACCGCCGGTAAATCCCACTTTTCCATCGATCACTGTGATCTTGCGGTGATCCCGGTTATTCAGGAACACATTCAGACCCGGGTAAAAGGGTTGAACACTCTGCAATGGATTCCCACATTTTCCATTTTCTTAATGAAGTCTGTATTGATAAACCCAATGGAACCCATGTCGTCATAAAATACTCTGACTTCTACGCCTGCCTTTACGCGGTCTTCCAGAACTCTCTGGATTTTTATGCCAGGCCTGTGCATCCTCAATGGCATGATATTCCATAAAAATGAATTTCTCTGCCTTTGCCAGATCTGCCAGCTGAGCCTCCAGCCCTTTGACTGCCTCATCATAATAAATAACATCTGTATTCTGATAGACCGGATAGGGAGGCATTTTTCTGTATATAATCAGAAATATTGCCTGCCTTCGGGATTTTCCTGCCAAGCGTTTCCCTGCACTCACTGTCATTGGGAAGCAACGGCAGAAGTTCCCTGTCGATCTGGTCATAACGCTCCCGCATTTTACGGTACCGCCATTGAGACCAATCAGTAAGTACAATCCCACTCCCAGGATAGGGAATACAAGGATTAAAAATAACCCAGGGCATTTTCATAGATGAAGTCTGGTCTGACGCATACAGCTTAAGAACCAGTACACCTGCAAGAAGCCTTGTCATCAGATTGATAATCTCCGCATATTGATTCAGCTTTGTGATCATAGCAATGATAAAAAGCTGCTTCCAGTAAAATACATACTGCGGAAAAGCATAATCGTTTTACACCATTTTTCGTTTTCGCCCTGCCTTCCAGGGTATCCTGTTTCATATTCTTTCTCTCTCCCTCTGTCATTGTACGTTAATATTCACTCTATTCCCCAGAACACATATCAGACGGATAAAATCATCCGCTTTTTACTTGCTTATAACCGCTCCGCAGTTTCAGTCAGGAAAGATTTTCTGCACATTTATTTGTGCCTATATACTCTGCTACTTTATCTGTTACTTTATTGCAGATTACCGTATAAGCTGCTCCCAGAACATTGGCGCCTATACGAAGTGCTATTGCTGCCGGCATTCCGAAGATCCCTGCTGCAATAGACAACGCTCAAATGTATTAAATGCAGTCTGCCACGGATATCCTGCTGAATATCCAACTCCGATCCCTCCGATCATTCCAATATACGGATACATGGATTTAGGAAGTACCAGATACAGCACAATAAAACAGCAGACAGCCCACAACATTAAACATTCCTCTGCTCACAGACCTTGGGATACAGTCCTCTGTAAAAAGGCAGACATACGGACATACAGGCGATTCCTGCCCACATTGCTCTGGGAAGTCCCAGAAGATTCATAAACAGCATTGCGCTGGATACAATCAGTGTCAGTTTCACATACCATCTGCTTCTTGCTGACTTAAGATCAAATTCCCGGAACAAATCCAGGAAGGTTCTTCGATAGGCTCTGTTTCTCTGGTTCTTATAGAAGACGATCATACAGATCACCATTCCCACCAACAAGCCGATCACACGGAAGGTGTATTCCTTTCCTGTCACATCATAGCCCAGAAGCAGCAAATAGCCCCAGAACAAAGGTAGAATGATTGTACATGATCACATTATGACAGCCCAGTATCATCAGCAGTAAAATACACACAGCATTCACTGCAAACGCGGCTAACGGAGGCACTATATTTGCCAGACGGGGTCCTGCCATAAGAATATCCGAAGATCCCTGCAATGGAAAGCAGTCCATGTGTTGTCCTGATCCCGAAATCTGCCTGCCGCAGCACAAGCACTGCCAACAGAACAGTAACACCAACTACACTGTTGCTGCTCCCTGTAAGCTTACTGTACATGCTCACCACTGCTACGCAAAAAGCCATAACCAGATACACTTTAAAATTATAGATTAAAATGTGCCGTCTTTTTCTCTTTGGGATCTGTGGTGCTTCTGATCAGCTGTTTGGAGCCGGTCGAACTCAATTGTAATTCCTGATAAAATGTCATGTCTCGTTACCTCTCTTTCGTGAAAATTTATAAAAAATTTATGAATTACCTTTTTTAGTAACGAGCACTATACCGCAGTTCCCTCTGTTAGTCAAGACTTAATTATTTTTCAGGTCTCTTCTGATTATTTCTTCAAGTCTCTCCAGATCCTCATTATCAGGATGAGATAACGCCCTGTCAAAATTCTGGATCAGTTCATCCAGGTTCGGCGCATGATCCGGCTTCTCTTTCATCTTTTTACGTATCTGTCCCCTAACTGACTGGGGCATTTTTTCCCTGACACATAAATTCTCCGATTACTGTATTACTCTCATCCACAGATTCTTTAACTTTCCCTGAGAACCTGCTGAAAATATGCTTCACTGCCTCCAAAACCTGCTGTTCCAAACAGAAAGATCTTCTTGTTTTTTCAGACTCTTTAACAGTTCAAGTGTTGCAGGATCTGCATTCCCTATATCTGTCAAGAATCCAATGTATAATATGTCCGGAAGAGAGCCTTCGCTCGCTTCTGTTCCAAAATAATCACAGTTTTCCTCAGGCAGTACCTCCCTGATCTTCTCCGCAAGTTTTTTGTATTTCCTGTTTTACTGCTGTACAAGTGATATCTTTGTGTTCCCATGCTGTCTTGCTCCTTTTTTGGTTTTATGCACTCTTAGAGTCTTCCTTGTTTCTGCTTTTTGTAAAAAGATTTTTTTAATTCCGAAAATCCATTTTTTGTCTGCATTATTTATATTGCTTATTCCTTCCAACTGATACATAAGCACATTCGTTCTACCGTAACCGAATTCGGTAAAACATTTTAAAAATCTTCCTCTGATTCATTTACAGTTCTATCCCGGAACATTTTCAGCAGCTCTTCCAGACTTTCTCTCAGCTTCTCATTCTTATTATACTGAATCAGTACCACCGTAACAATGGCGAACAGGATCATGCATCTGCGGATCAGTTTTCGGATGCGGATACATCTCTTTACATCTTTTCGTCCCTTTTTCATAGAGTTTCTCTGCCATCCTGTCAGCTCTGGCATCTTTGCAGGCAATATAATCATCAATCACCTGCTTATCCTCCTCACAGATATCCAGATTCTCATACTGACTCCTCAGTTCCTCGAGTTCTGCATTATTCTGTCTGATCACGGTATCTTTGCGGTTGATTCTCTCAGCTGCACTCCGGCTCATTCTTTCTGTTCGTTTACTCATGATAAAAACTCCTTTCATTTATTTTTTATTATTTCCTATTTTAAACTTTTTCTCAGGCTTTTCTCAATAAAATATTGAAAACAAAAAGCACCTGCTTTGACAGATGCTTTTTCTCTTTATTCGCTGAATTGTAACCGCCTGACTTTATAAGTACTGACTGAACTCAACCTTCTCTTTATTCGGTCCCTCAATTGTAAAAAACACTTTTTACCCCGTTTTTTACCCAGAAGGGAAAAAATGAACAATATCATTGGTCGGAATTCCAATATGCTGTTTTTTAAATTCATTTTCATTTTCCTCCTGAAAGTCAGTTATAATATCCATCTGATGAAAATCATCCAACATATTTATGTATTGTTGCTCTTACAGCTCCAGGTCCTGCAATCATCTCACGGAACATATCCTCAACCTTCTCTCCCACACCGTCTTTGTAAAGGTCAGTGAAGAACAGACGCTCATTGGAAAGAATTGGTTTTAACTGATCTTTGAGTGTTTCAGGTTTACCCTACACAATATCCTTAAATTGTTCCTGCAGTTCCTCATTCATTGGGATCCGGTGCAAGTTCAAATTTATTTCCTTCATCATCTACACCAAGCATATATCTGAGCCATCCTGCAATTCCCAGCGGAATAGCTGTCAGTCTGGAAGCATCGCCGTATTTCTTACGTATGCTTTTTACAGTTTCGCCGAAAACGGATACCTACCATCTGGGACACATCTACAGCCAGACGAAGGTTTGTATCTCCAAGATACTCATTCGGGAAACGGTCATTGAAAAGCTCATCCACAAATGCCTGAGGGGAAAGGATTCCAGGATCAGCAACTACCGGAAGACCTTCATCATAAGCAACCATACGTGCCATTTTCATCATATCTTCATTTGTATTCAGCATATGGGCAAAAAGGTCATATCCAAGAACCACGCCAAGAGGACCAGTTGCAGAATGAACCGGATTCAGACATACCGTTACTTTCATTCTTCAGAAAGATTTACTGTATTTCTGTTCTGCCATGTATACGCCGAAACCTTTTTTCAGAGCAGGACGTCCATTGGGGAAGCTGTCCTCGATTACAAGATACTGTGGCTTCTCAGCATTAACAAATGGTGCAATATATGTTTTCTTTCCTTGTGATCACCGGCTGCATTTCTTCAACGCCAAGCTTCTCAAGGTCTGCTGCGATCTGCTCGCTTGGACGAGGTGTGATCTTATCGATCATTGTCCATGGAAAAGCAACTACTTTCTCATCGCTTACATAGTTTACAAATCCCTCATCAACAAATCCGGCTTTCTTCCATTCTTCTGTCATAGTCAGCACGGACTCACGAAGCTTGGCGCCGTTCTGTGAGCAGTTATCCATAGATACCAGAGCGATCGGATATTTCCCTGCTTTATATCTCTCATTCAGCATAGCCACAAGAACTGCCATGGCACCTGTGCTTTATCCGGACCATTCTTGATATCTGCCTCTACAAACGGGAACCATGTTCCGTCAGCTTTCTGTAATGCATAGCCTTTCTCTGTGATCGTAAAGGAAACCATCTGCAGGGATTTGCTTGTGAAGATTTCTTTCAGGCGTTTCCACTGTGCCACATTAGAAGACTGTGCCTTCACTGCTTCTGCAAAAGCTCCTATCACTTTATATTCACGTGTTCCATCACCATGCAGGATCACGCTTAATCCCAGGATTGTCAGATGGATCATAAATCTTGTCTACTAGATCATAATCAAAGGTTTCCACACAGGTAATCCCTCTGTCCAGAACTCCCTCTTCCAGAAGACCATCTGCAATACCACCGATAAATACACGGAAAATATTTCCGATTCCGAAATGTACCCATACCAGGTTCTTTTTCGCTTTCTCAGAAACAGCCTCTACGTCGTATCCTGGCAGATTGATACCGGCCTTCTTCCATGCTTCACGTTCCTTTGATTCCATTGATTGATAATTTCATGTTATATCCTCCTTGTTTTCTCTTATTCAGATACTTATTGTTTGTTGTTTATGTTCTTTTTTTTAAACTTATGTTTATATCTTAACTGTAAGTTGAGTATATATCTTTTTTTCATAAAAAATCCATTGACAGAAATTCTAATTTTCAAACAACTTTTTTGTCTATTTTTACTATAGTGTGCTGACAAATTGATGTTGCTGATCGTGCCGGATATTTTTTGTTTTTTTTTTTTCTATGCTACAATAAAACTGAAACTTAACATTATCTTGTAACATAATCAGGAGAATATTATGAGTGAAAAGGGATTGACCAACATTAGTCTCAAGAAAATAAATAAATCAAAGGTTTACCAGTACATTTACAGAAAAAAAAACGACCTCCAAGCTGCAGATCGTTCAGGAACTGCAGATGGGTTTATCCACTGTCAGTCAGAACCTGAATCTTCTGGAACAGGAAGGTCTTATTGAAAAAAATGGTTTCTTTGAATCCACCGGTGGAAGAAAGGCAAACGCCCTTCAGATTGTATCAGATTTTTAAAATTTCCATTGGCATCGGTATTTTAAAAGGGATGTTTCATATTACTGCTGTAGATTTATATGGAAATGCTTTCTATACGGATACCATTCCGCTTCCATATTCCAACACACCGGATTACTATAAACAAGTTACTGACGCAGTAAAAAGAATTCATCTCATCGCGCCAGTATGACAATGACAAAGTTCTTGGCATCTCCATTGCCACACAGGGTATCACATCCCCGGATCATACCACTGTACTATATGGAGATATCATGAATAACGCAGGCATGAAACTGGATGATTTTTCCAGATATCTTCCTTATCCGTGCTATCTGGAACATGATTCAAAATCAGCCGCTTTTCTGGAATTATGGAAGCATCCGGAGCTTGACAGTGCTGTTATCATCCTGCTGAACCGAAATCTGGGCGGCGGCATCATTACCAATCATCAGATTCATCAGGGATCTCCATGCACAGCGGAACTCTTGAACATATATGTATTAATCCCGACGGCCCACTTTGCTACTGCGGCAGCCGTGGCTGCCTGGAAACCTACTGTTCTGCCAATGCACTGGAACAGGCTGCAGATATGCCTGCCAAAGAATTTTTTTCCCTCTTCTGCGCGAAAAAAATCCCCAGATCATACAGATCTGGAAAGATTTTTTAAACCATCTGGCATTTGCCATGAAGAATCTTAACCTTGTTATCGATGCACCGATCATCCTCAGCGGATATCTGGCACCTTATTTTACAGAAGAAGATATTGAATATCTGACAGAACATCTCCATACAGCCGCCCCATTCATACTGAATAAAAACACAGATTCTGGTCGGTACCAACGGACAATATACACCGGCAATCGGAGCGGCTCTGCATTATGTAGAGAAATTTATTCAATCCATTTAACTATAGCAATTCTTATAAATAATGCAATCAAGACAGTTCAGCAGAGTGCGAAAGACAAAGAAAGATATCTGATGCAGGACTTCACACTATGATGGGCTGGATTGCTTTGCAGTATTTTATGGAATTGCTATAGATTGCTATAAATCAGATAAGCTTCCTGCTATTCATACTTTCATATATCGCTGATTTCTGCTATTCGGTTTATCTGGTAATGTCATTTGGATCAAATTCATCTCAAGTGCGGGTTGCAAATAATTTCTGCGGAATCCATCTCTGGACTTTAACCCCAGTTTTTCCATAAGTGTTTTTCTTGTATAAGGCGTATAATACTCCATGATTTCAAGCATTTTCCTGACAGTTTCTGAAAACTGCTCATTTTTCTTCATTCATCTGAAGCGAAATATCTTCCAAAATCCTGTCTATCTGCGACAACATAAACTCTATAAAAATGGTAGATTCTCCCGAAACATGACATCTGGCAATCGCATCATAATATTCATCCTGAAATTTTTCAATCTGGCTTTCGATTGGAATATACTCAAATACAGGTTTCCATTTAGACAAAATCGCAGTGTGCCATAATCTTGCCATTCTTCCATTACCATCAGCAAATGGATGAATAAAAAACAAACTCATAATGAAATACACTGCTCATAATCAATGGATGAACACTATTCCTTGATTTCTTCATCCATTCAAACAGTTCATCCATAAGCTGCGGTACAAATTGCGCCGGAGGTGCCATAAAAAATACATTCATCTCCATTAAAGACTCCCTCTTCTCCATGGCGAAACTCCCCACATTCTTCCACAAGATATTTTGTCATAATCCCATGAAATTTCTTTAAATCTTTTATACTATAGGGATTAATTTCCGAAAGGCTTTCATACGCCGCATATGCATTTTTAACTTCCTGTATTTCTTTCTGTTCCCCCAGTACAAGCCTGCCATTAATTACATCCCTAACCTGCCCCAGAGAAAGAGAATTCGCTTCTATTTTTAAAGATGAATGAATAGATTTAATTCGGTTATTCTTTCTCAGGTGCGGTTTTGTTTCCAGACTTCTGATTGCCGTGATTCGCCCTATTTTTTCAGAAATTGAAGACACATATGATAATATATCTTCATTTGTTATTGTAAATGGCGGTTTATATTCTCCCACAAAACACCTCCAGGATTTCCGTTATCTTGCACATTATCTTGCACACTTTTTTTGCATACTTTCTTCTTCAGGATAGATTCCGTCTACTTCAGTGCTGTCAGAATCTCCATTACATTGTCGTAATCTTTCTCTCCGACCATGATTTCATACAATGTTTTATCTGTTCCGAAGTTCCCACCCATGCTGCGGGCAGTTCCCCTGCCCGGGGCTATCATTTTTTCTTCGTGGTTAACTCTCTTTGTTTTGTATTTGATTTTCTCTGAATCTAAGGCTTTACAATACTGCTCATATTTGTCCCTGGATGCACCGAGATAAACTGTTCTGCTGTCGAATAACATAATTACTTCCTCCTTTGGGTGTTATGTTTGCACAATTTCCGCCTGCTATAACTGATCCAGTCTACAGGAAGAATCTCTGCCTGAATGAATATATTTGATTTACAAAAATGATCCTGCCTGCTGGCCTCGTCAGTCTGCACACTCCGGAACGTATTCAAAAAATCATTCCTACAATCTTGCATGCCCAGTAATATAATAGAAAACAGCAGACATCCGTTTCCAGATCATCTGCTGTCATTATATCATATATATTTATTGCTTTGTAGTATAAAAGTATTATTCTACCTCTTCCGGTTCCATGCTTCGCATGTGTTCCTCGTTCTTTACGATTTCATACTTCTGGCGATATTCCTTGAAGTATGTATAATATTCCACGCTGTCAGATGGGTAAATCTTGGAATCATGGATATGCATATCCGGATTCTCGTCTCCCACTCTTCATAAGGAGAGCTACCATTGCACTTGCACAATGTGCTGCAATACGGTTGAAACTGTTGAGAATGTCTGTAATACAGTTCCTTCTTCCAGTCCGCATTTGCCCTGGCTCAGACGCTCTGCATGATGCATCTTCAGCTCATCACATAAGTCCTGTGATAATCATTCCCAGCGGTGCAACTCTCTGTGCCATCTCTTTCATCATTCATTGAGGAATGCATTGCAGGTCACATTGATCTCCTCACGAACTGCCTCCATAACGATGTTCAGTTCATCCCATGCTTCCTGAGAGAAATTAGTGTGATTGTCATGCATTTCATTGGCCATATGAGCAATGTAAGGATGCATGATCACCGATACGCTCAAAGTCATTGATCGTATGAAGATACAGTGAAGTCTGTCTTGTCTGTGCAGAATTCATCTCATGCTTTGGTGAGCTGGATCAGATACTCTCCAAGACGGCTCTCATATTTGTCGATCAGGTCTTCCTTATCGCTGTACCTTGTCATATTTATCCTGCTGATAATCATTCAGAAGGTTCATAGCACGGTTAACATTCTTACGAAGCTTCTTGGCCATGCCACTTCATAGCTCTGTGACACTGTCCGAGTGCAAGTGCTGGATAATCCAACAGACGCTCTTCCAGAAGATCGAAATCCGCCTCATCCTCCAGTTCTTCCGCACTGTCTTTTACCAGCCAGCATACCAGCTTCTCAAGTTTATTAATAAACGGAAACAGAATACATACCGTTACCAGACGGAACACGGTGTTCAACAGGGCAATCGATACCGGCGACATAATCATATCCAGAAAATCAAAATGGACAAATGCATTGATCGTATAGAATCCGATCGACCAGATCAACACCAAAGGTATCATTTAATAAATATACAAGAGCTGTTCTCTTACCGTTCTTATTTGCTCCGATCGCTGAGACCAGTACCGGACAGGATGCACCAACACCGATACCAAGAATAATCGGAAATGCACTGGAAAATGTAAGGATTCCTGTTACCGATAAAGCCTGCAATACACCGACTGTGGCAGATGCACTCTGCAGGACACTGCGGTAAATGCAATACCTACCAGAATACCTGCGATTGGGTTCGAAAACATTCAGCATATCAATAAATACTTTACTCTCTCTTAATGGTGTAACCGCACCACTCATTGTCTGCATGCCTGTCATCCAGAATCGCAAAACCAAGCATGATATTACCGATGTTCTTGTGTGTCGTTCTTTTTACAGATCATCCGCATGATCGTACCAATTACCTACTACTGCTGAAATCGTTGCAGAAGATAAAATCTTTGCAATACCATTCGATCCTTCAATATAAGACAGACATAAGATCCAGCCAGTAATACTGGTTCCGATATTGGCTCCCATGATGATACCGATCGCCTGTTTCAGTTTCATCATACCGGAGTTTACAAAACCGATCACCATAACTGTCGTCGCAGAAGACGACTGGATCACACTGGTAACACCAGTACCAAGTGCGACACCCTTCAGCGGTGTGTTTGTCATTCGATACAGGAAAGCTTCCAGCTTATTTCCGGCAACCATTTTCAGGCCATCGCCCATCAATGACATACCAAACAGAAATAATGCCACTCCGCTCAGCAATGACAATATCATTGAAAAAATTCCCATTATTTTCTCCTTTGTCGTCTGCCTGATTTCCATCCTCATCCCAGGAAATCGGCGCATAATGTAAGCAGGTTATTTTACCTGTCTCTAATCAGAATTTAACCTGCCCTTTACTTTTCCATTCTTATTATGTCACGTTCGGGAGATTATTACAATAATTGTTTTTTCAAAAATTGCATTTTTTCCATAGCGTTTAAAATGCTGTCTTTTTTTCCTGATTTTTTTGCAGTTTTTCATAAAATTTTTCGGCATGCTCCAAAATATATCAGAACATGTCGAAAAATAACATACAATAAATCGGACAGTAAAAAGAAGGAGCTGTCTATTTTCAGGACAGCCCCTTTCCTCAAATTCCAGTATTAAAATCAATTGGTTATTCACAATCCGCTTCACTGCTTCATTTTATTATCTGGTGGAGTTACTATAGTTATACATACTACTGCTCATTGCCGCCCCCTGTCGCAGCTTCCTCTTCACATTCTGCCAGAACAAGTTCTGCCTTGAACATATCTTCAATATTTTCACACAGTACCGGATTTTTTCTCAGTCCATTCCCTGAACCAATCATACGCCTGATCTTTATGCCGGTTCCATTCTGAATAGTCATATACATCTGATACAGTTCTGTGCTCATTCCCTTCAGAACACCATAACAGAGATCTTCTGGCGTAAAGTTTTCGAACACATCTGAGTAATACTGCCGCTTTTTTCGGATTTACCCGCGTACCGTCAAATGTTGTTTCCACTTTAATCTTTCGACTTTCAGGTCTTTCACTATTCAAATCTTTCCCTGTTCTTGCCATCTTTTCCATTACTTTGTATAATGGTTGATCCTGTCCTGTCGCTTCTTTTTACAATTTTTCGGAAAAACTGTTCCAGAAGCGCATATGCCTTGCCGCCACACAGAGATGCTCCTGCAAGCAGATACTTCCTATTTAGGAAAGGTCTTGCCTCAATTCCATCTCCCGAAAAATACTGACTGGAAAGAACAGAAATCTGTCCGCCGGTTCCCATATTGACCAGTAATATATTCTCCTCATCACCTGCTGCTCCAAGGAAGCTTGCCTGGTTGTCTCCGATTGCTGTTGTAACTGTCCTTCCTCTGTATGTACCCAGTTTTTTCTATTTCCGTACAGACATCCGGCAGCCAGTTTACGTCCACTCCCATTTCAGCCAGTTTTTTTTTTTTTCAGCACATCTTATGGCTGTCAAAGAATCCAAAACCTGCCGCATTGCTCACATGTACCAATGGTTTTTACGCCCTGTCAAATACATTCCAAAATAATCCATAATCGTACAGAAGCTCAAAGCCGAATCCGGAACCAGATTATGTCTGATATTATAAATGTGTGTGACAAGCCCATATCCTGAAGCAGCATGGATTTGACATCTTTCCCGGATTTCTTCTGTTAAAGGAATCTGATCCCCATCGCAGATACTTCCTCTGGCATCCTGCCATGTATATAACGGACTGACACAATTTCCTTCTTTGTCAACATAGACAATTCCATGCATCTGCCCTGTGAGCCCAATCCGCTCAACATGCGGATACTTCTCCAGGAAATAATCCAGCAGATTCACTGCTCTTTCTACAATTTCTTTTTGCATACTGTGTTCTTTCCCATTCATTTCCGGTTTCGATAAAGCAACCGTTCTCTACAGTTTTTGCCTCCAGAATCTTTGCCAGTCCGTTTTCCTCTTTTTTCCAGAACAACACCGCTTATCGTTGTTGTCCCAATGTCAATCCCCGCCGTTTTCACAGTCCAAACTCTTCTGCCAGTTTCTTAAACTCCGGCAGGGAATTAATAATAGTATCATAAGATACACAATAAGCCAGTCTCACATAACCCGGGCAGGCGAAGGAGCTTCCCGGAACCATAAGAATATTATATTTCTTTCCAGCTTCGCAGAACGCTTTTTCATCTGCTATCGGGGATTTCACGAAGAGGTAGAATGCTCCCTGGGGTTTAATACACTCGAATCCGCATTCCTTCAAACCGTTGTACAATGTCAGACGATTCTTGTCATATGCAGCTACATCCACTTCTGCATCCACACATTTGGCAATCACCTTCTGCATCAGAGACGGTGCGTTGACACATCCGATAGTACGATTGGCAATAGCCGCTGCAGTAATAAGTTCTTCGCTGCCATCTGCTTCATCCGGAATTACCAGATATCCGATCCGCTCTCCCCGGAAGAGACAATGATTTACTGTATGAATAACCAACAATAGTATTGTCATAATATTTAGTAAGATATGGAACATCAACACCGTCATAAGCTAACTCTCTGTATGGCTCGTCAGAAATCAGATAAATCACAGAGCCAAACTCCTGCTGTTTTTTCTCAAGAATTGCAGCCAGCTTCTTAATGGTTTCTTCGGAATATACAACACCGGTCGGGTTGTGAGGTGTATTTACGATCACTGCCCTTGTCTTTGCCGTAATCTTCTGCTCAAACTCCTCAAGATTCGGCTGGAATGTGGTAGTATCCGGAGAGATTTCCACAAGCTTGCCATCAAAATTACGCACATATGCACCATATTCCAAAAGTATGGTGCAAAAACAATCACTTCTTCCTCAGGATTCAGGATTGTCTTAAAAATCACATTCAGACCACTGGCTGCCCCAACCGTCATAATCAGATTCTTCGCCGCAAACTTTGTCCCAAAGCGACGGTTCAGAGATTCCGCAATCGTCTGGCGCACATCCTCAAATCCCGCATTACTCATATAACCATGAAGCACTGTCGGCTCCACTTCGTTCACCAGATCAATAATAACCGCCTTCACACACTCCGGTGCCGGAACACTGGGATTCCCAAGACTGAAATCATAAACTTTGTCCGCCCCATAGATGGCTCTGAGACGGTTTCCCTCCTCAAACATCATACGGATGGCTGAATTATTTTTTTTTTACATAAGGTTTCATTTTTTTCTGCTATCATAACATATTCGCTCCTGTCCAAATAATCCCGGCAAACCACCGAAATTCAGAATAATATTGCAACTGTCCAATTTCTCTTGCAGTGCAGTATAATTTATCTTTATTTTAACCTTATCATGGTAAAGTGTCAATGTGCGACAATATACTATATCTCATCTTTTTTAGCCGAAGTCAAGTAAGTCCCCTGCTTTAATTGCGAAAAGCAATAAGCAGTGGGTGGGGAACTTGCTTGTATCAGGAGGAGTGCAAGCTCCTTCTGATAAACTGCGGAGCAGTTATTCAGAAGGAATCTTTGCGCTCCTCCAGTAACAAAATGTCAATAGTTTTTTAATCACTTTTTTTTTCAAAAAAGGCAAAAAAAATAGAACGTATAGTTAATTTCCATACGCTCTATCTCACATTTCATATTAAATTTTTTTGAATTCTACAAACTGGAATTTTCAAATTAGTCTTTGCAAATAACCTTTGAACCTTCACCATCAATTACAATTCCCTGACGGTTGTTAATTGGGCATAGATTCAAATCCGAAAACTCAGTCATTATTTTCTCGGTAACTTTCTTAAATGGTGCTGTAAGATAATGCGGAAAGAACATAGAAATCAATCAAATCAAGCCCTGCATCATCTTCTTGTGAGTAGTCCTCTGGCTTTTCATCCATTTGCTCGATATATTGGATGCTTGGAGCGCATATAATTGCGCCTGCCGACTCGCCGATCATCAATTTTCCATTTGCCAATTCCTTTTTCAGCAGCCCATCAGTTCCCGTTTTACGGAGCTGGTCCATAAGAAAGAAAAGAATTTCCGCCGGTAAAATATATCACATCTGCTTCTTCAAAAACAGACTGTATCGTTGAATAAGCCTCCGTTGAAATATCAATTTCAGTTACGATTGCTCCCAACTTTTTGAATAATTTTCGAGCTGAGCCGACATAACCGATGTAGCCTTCATGCAGTGAAGCTGTTGGAATAAATGCGACTTTCTTATTTTCAATTTCTTCCTTTATCAGACTCCCCACACTTGAAAAGTGTGAACATAAAAATAGTTTCATCAATATTCTCCTTTATAAATTCCGATTTCTCAGTTTCCAAAAAGCTGGAATTGTTCGAGCTTTTCAAATACTAACGTCCTTAATTCTGTTCAATAATTGATTTATAGTAATTACCAAAGTCAGCAAGTGAATTAACAATTGGAAGCATTTTTGTTCCGAGTTCCGTTAAGCCATATTCAACTCTCGGTGGCTGCTCATGGTAATCGTGGCGATATGCCAGCCCATCACTCATCATTTGTCTTAAACTATCTGTCAAAACCTTTTGTGAAATACCATCTATACTTCGTTGTAGCTCATTGAATCTCCATGGACGCTCTTTCAAGTTACGCAAAATCAGCAGTTTCCATTTTCCTCCGATGAGAGATACTGCTGTTGCAACTGGGCATTCCGGTAATTCTTCTTTTGCTCGCATAATTCTCACCTCCGAGTCTATTGTAACACATTCAATTTTGAGTGTACAGTTACAAAAAGGTGCGTACTTGTTTTTTTGTATGTGTCTCACACTATACTAATACCAAGCAACCCGAAACTACAAATCAACTATGGAGGTACCATTATGACAAATTACACAAAAACAACTATTGGAAAGGAAAACCGAATTGAGCTACATGAAAAGTTGTCTTTAACAGGTGCAGAAATCAGTTTAAACGAACTACCTGCAGGAGCAAATGTACCATTTGTTCATTCTCATAAAGAAAATGAAGAAATCTATGGAATTCTTTCAGGTAGCGGCAAAGCCATAATTGATGGAGAAGAAATCAGCCTTTCAACTGGAGACTGGCTAAAAATCGCACCTATTGCAAAGCGTCAGTTTTTTGCATCCGATATTTCTGGAATTACTTATATCTGCATTCAGGTAAAAGAAAACTCTCTGGAACATTTTACAGCAGAGGATGCCGTAATCGGCTAATTAAAAGTATTTATTTACAAAAATGCACAGTTCACGATAAGCTAAGAACTGTGCATTTTTTTTTGTTCAATATTACGTTTTCTCAATTTTTTCAAACAAGAAGTTATGGCTTTAATTTCCTCCAAATAACCAGCTTTAGGACAATACATACGACCACCACAACAGCCACCATGGCACCATCCAACAGTAACTCTGTGTACCACGGTGCAGACTGCATGACATATGAATTTGGATAGGTTTTTTAAAATGCCAAAACTCATAAATTCCGAACCCAATGAAAACTCCTATGAATGAACCGATAACGATGTTTAAAAAACAATTCAACTTTCTCAGCATAGCAGTCCCCCCCTTCAAACTGTTAAGGGAAACAATCGGAGTTGGTGTAAACGAAAAAGCAGCCTTGAGTTCTGATAAAAACTGCCCTTTCGTTTACATCAATTTCGATTTTACCTTGGTGAACAAAGTCGCGTCCCTTTAGCCGATAGCTATGGGGGGATTCAATCGTTGCTCTTTTCCTTAAGTTTATCATACCGGATGTTTTGGTAAAAGTTTTTTTATTCAAGAAATCAATTTCAGGCATGACAAACAAACCTCCTATGCGGAAGTCATTTTATTCTATGCAATT
>VOFJ01003048.1_pt1 | contig 27935 bp, 47 predicted proteins | sample 5384081 | NCBI WGS metagenome assembly VOFJ01 (sample SAMN12384729, study PRJNA508395) | human gut metagenome | isolation source: healthy gut I | host: Homo sapiens | reverse complement strand
TGTTGTACTTCGTTCAGTTACGTATTGCTGTAAAATCATCGTAACTGTGAGGGTACTGAACAGTTACAAATCATTATAAAAAAGTATGGACTGTCGAAAAATGGACAAAGCTCATACTTTTTTTTGTGCATTTTATAAAAAACGATAGTTAGATTAAACTTACCGAACTTGTTTTGAAAAATTATACAAAAAATAAAAGAAAACAGGGATAAAAAATATACAAACTTCACAATTATATACTTGCAATGCTAAAAAAAGTATCCTATATAATAAAAGATATCCAGGGAAACGTAGAATTTTTTTGATGTATCAATAAAGGAGGGAATTGAATGTTAGACAAAACATACTATGACAAGGCGGATGAGGTCATTGCCGTTTATAGTATAAACCAGGCTTCGCTGATTCCAATCATGCAGGATATTCAGGCGGAGTACCGCTATCTGCCGGAGGAGAACTTCTCAATTATGTAGCAGATGAGATTGGAGTGACCCGTTCAAAGAGCGTACAGTGTGGCAACCTTTACGAGAACTTTTCCTTTGAGCCGAAGGGCAAGTACATCATCAAGGTATGTGATGGTACTGCCTGTCATGTAAGGAAATCCCAGCCGGTAAAGGATGCCATTGTCAAGGAACTGGGGCTGGCTGACGGAAAATGTACAACGGATGATATGATGTTTACAGTTGAGACTGTTTCATGTCTTGGTGCCTGCGGACTGGCACCGACTATGATGGTGAATGAGGACGTTCATCCAAAAATGACACCGGATAAAGCAGTTGAAACTTTTAAAAATTAAGGGGGATAAGGCATGAGTATTACAAGTAAAGATGACCTGAAAAAGAAACAGATAGAAGCTCGGAAGAAATCAATTCCCTATACCTGCCGTATCCTTGTCTGTTCAGGTACCGGCTGTGTCGCTTCCGGATCAAGAAGATTTATGATGAAATGTCAAGACTCTGTGAGGGAATTGACGGCGTATGAGGTCAATGCAGAAAGATGTACCGCATATCGGAACGTCATAAAGACCGGCTGCCAGGGCTTATGTGAGCTGGGACCTCTTGGTTCGTATAGAACCGACAGATCTGCAGTATGTACATGTGCAGGTAGAGGATTGTAAAGAGATCGTAGAGAAGACAGTCTTAAAGGGAGAACCGATTGACAGATTGTTTTATAAACATGACGATGAAGGCCTGTCCAGGCATCCGGAGGATATTCCGTTTCTGAATCAGCAGACGAGAATCGTTCTTGAACACTGTGGAAATATAGATGCAGAATCAATTGAATGAATATATCGCAGTGGGTGGTTTCAGGCGGTTCTGAAGGCATTTTTTGAGATGACGCCGGAGGAAGTTATTGAAGAAGAATCTCAAAGTCCGGTCTCCGCGGTCGTGGCGGTGCCGGATTTCCGATGGGAAAGAAATGGAGTCAGGTAGCACGCCATTGGCTGATCTGATGTGAAATATGTAGTCTGCAATGGTGATGAAGGAGACCTGGTGCATTTATGGATGGTTCCGTAATGGAAGGTGATCCTTAAGATGATCGAGGGTATGGTGATCGCTGCCTATGCAGTAGGTGCAGAAGATGGTTATATTTATGTACGTGCAGAGTATCCGCTTTCCGTAGCCAGACTCAAAAAGGCTATTGCACAGGCGGAGGAATATGGACTGCTCGGAGATAATATCCTTGGATCCGGTATTAGACTTCCATTTACATATCAACCGAGGCGCAGGTGCTTTCGTATGTGGTGAAGGTTCAGCACTGACAGCATCTATTGAGGGCAAACGAGGAATGCCTCGTGTAAAACCACCCCGTACAGTAGAAAAGGGACTCTGGGAGAAGCCTACCGTACTGAACAACGTAGAGACTTATGCAAATGTTGCGAGAATTATTCTTGACGGTGCTGACTGGTATCGCTCCATTGGAACAGAGGAAGTACTGGAACCAAAACTTTCTCTCTGACAGGAGCAATAGAGAACACAGGTCTGATCGAGGTTCCGATGGGAACAACACTGCGTCACATTATTTATGACATTGGCGGCGGTATTAAGAAGGGCAGCCTTTTAAGGCAGTGCAGATCGGAGGACCGTCCGGCGGATGTCTGGTTGAAGAACATCTGGATGAACCACTTGACTTTGATTCCGTCAAGAAGTTCAATGCGATCATTGGTTCTGGCGGACTGGTTGTTATGGACGAAAATACCTGTATGGTTGATGTCGCAAAATTCTTTATGGGCTTTACGCAGCAGAGAATCCTGCGGAAAATGCGGTATGCCGAATCGGAACAAAGCGTATGCTGGAACTGCTTCAGAAGATCGCCGAGGGCAGGGGGAGAACAGGACCTGGATAAACTGGAAGAGACTGCAAAATTTATTCAGTCCGTTCACTCTGTGGACTTGGAAAAGTGCACCGCTTCCTGTTATCAGTACGCTGCAGAATTTCCGCGATGAATATGAGGAACATATTGTGGAGGGCAAATGCCGTGCCCATGTATGTGAAGCAATGAAGATTTATGAGATTGATCCTGACAGATGCAAGGGCTGCTACAGAAGTGTGCCCGCAACTGTCCGGTAGGTGCGATAACAGGAGAGAAAAAAAAGAACCGCATAAGATCGATCGGACAAAGTGTATCAAGTGCGGCGCATGTATGGAAAACTGTACTTTTTGAAGCAATCAGCGTGAAATAAACGAAAAGGAGGAGGATGACATGATTCATTTGACGATAGATGGAAAAGCCTGTTGAAGTGGAGAAGGGACGACCATCCTTCATGCAGCCAGGAAGGCAGGAATTGAGATTCCTACTTTATGTTATATAGAAGACTTGCTTCCGGATGGCTCCTGCCGTTTGTGTGTGTGGTTGAAGTCAGAAATAACGGAAGAACCAAGATAGATACAGCCTGTACCATGCAGGTTTCTGAGGGTGATGAGGTTTTCACCATGTCAGAAAAAAAGTGATCGAGTCAAGAAGGCAGACACTGGATGCGCTTCTGTCGGATCACAATATTCACTGCTTTTCCTGTCCGGGCAATGGAGACTGTAAACTTCAGGACTATGCATATGAGTATGGACTGGATGGCTCCAGCTATGAAGGAGAGAAGAGCGGAGGAAAGATTGATGACTCCAACAAATTCTTTACCTATGACCCAAGTCTGTGCATCCTGTGCCACAGATGTGTCAACACCTGTAATCAGATTGTAGGAAGAGGTGCGATCGCTACTCTGGAACGTGGATTCCAGTCTGTGATCGGAAATGGCGAAGGTGTGTGGGCAGACGGTACCTGTGAATCCTGTGGAAACTGTGTGCAGGCATGTCCGACTGGTGCACTTACCATGAAACGAAGAAAGAACTACCGTGCATATCAAATCGACAAAAGGTGCTTACAACCTGTCCGCACTGTGCAACAGGATGTCAGTATTATCTGCTGGTCAAGGATGGTAAGATTGTTGATACAGAAGCTTATAACGGTCCGTCAATAAGGGACTTCTCTGTGTTAAGGGACGCAGCGGAAGCTTTGATTTCGTACATCATCCGTCCAGAATCACAGATCCGCTTATCAAGAACAAAGAAACCGGTGAATTTGAGAAAGCAACCTGGGATGAGGCACTTGATCTGGTTGCATCTAAGTTCATGGAGATCGAAGAAATATGGTTCAGATTCTCTTGCCGGTTTTTGCTTGCCCCCGTTCACCGAATGAAGATATTTACATGGTTCAGAAGATGGTTCGTACCTGCTTTGGAACCAATAACACGGACAACTGTGCACGCGTATGTCATTCAGCATCTGTAGCAGGTCTGGCAATGACGCTGGGTTCCGGTGCCATGACAAACCCGATCGAGGATATCACCAGGAAACCAGATGTGATCATGCTGGTAGGCTCAAATCCGGAAGAAGCACATCCGGTTGTTGGTATGCAGATCCGTCAGGCAGTACAGCGCGGCTGTAAGCTGATCGTTGTAGATCCGCGCGTGATATTGGTCTTGCAAAGCATGCCGATATTCATCTGAAACTGAAACCGGGAACCAATGTTGCATTTGCAAACGGTATCATGAATGTTATTATCTCCGAGGGACTTCAGGGATGAGAAATTCATCGCAGAGAGAACTGAGGGATATGAGAAGCATCAAAGAGATCGTTAAGGATTATACACCGGAGAGGTTGCAGAAAATCTGCCATATCGATGCAGATGAATTGAGAAAAGCAGCCATCATGTATGCAAAGGCAGATAAGGCTCCGATCATTTACTGCCTTGGTGTAACAGAGCATTCTACCGGTACGGAGGGTGTTATGTCCATGTCCAATATGGCACTCCTTGTAGGTAAACTTGGCCGTGAGGGCTGTGGGTCAACCCACTTCGTGGTACCAGAACAATGTACAGGGCGCCTGTGATATGGGTGCATCTCCGACAGATTTCGGGATATCGAAGGTGGCGAATCCGGAAGTAGCCAGCCAAGTTTGAAAAGGCATGGAATACGAAGCTGAACCCGAATCCGGGACTTCATGCAACAGACGTATTTCCGGCAGCAATCAAGGGAGATGTCAAAGGTCTTTATATTTATGGTGAAGATCCGGTTTGTTACGCATCCGGATACCCATCATATCATTAAAGCACTGGAAAGCCTAGAATTCTTTGTGATCCAGGAACTGTTTATGACTGAGACAGCAGCGTATGCAGATGCGATCCTTCCGGGTGTCAGCTATGCAGAGAAAGAAGGAACCTTTACCAACACCGAACGTCGTGTGCAGCGTGTTCGCAAAGCAGTGACGATTCCTGGAAATGCAAGACTGGATACAGATATCATCATCGATCTTATGAACCGTATGGGATATCCGCAGCAACATCTGACATCGGCACGCATCATGGATGAGATTTCTTCTGTGACCCCATCCTTTGGCGGAATCAGTCATGCCCGTCTGACAGTGAAGAGGTAGGCGGAAAGTTCCAGTACATGTCCGACAAAGATCATCCGGGAACACCGATTATGCATGTCGGTAAATTCGCGAGAGGTCTTGGATGGTTTTATCCTGCAGAATACATTCCTTCAGCAGAACTTCCGGATGAGGAATATCCGATCATCCTGATGACTGGTCGAATCCTGTATCATTATACGACAAGAGCAATGACAGGCAAAACACCGGAACTTATGGAAATAGAGGGCAGCTCTTTTATTGAAATGAACGAGGAGGATGCAGCGGCACTTGGAATCAGGAACGGAGACAGGGTACGACTGACTTCAAGACGAGGCCAGATAGAATCCACAGCCCGTGTAGGAACAAAAAGTATCCAAGGGAGAGTCCTGGATGCCATTCCACTTCCCGGATGGAAACGCAAACTGGCTTACCAATGCCGCACTTGATAAATATGCGAGAATTCCGGAATATAAAGTATGCGCAATTCGAATTGAAAAAGGCATAGGCACATTGCCTTGAAACAGAGAACGGAATAGTTGTCCGTCAGCAGGGAATATTTTAAACCCGTCAGGGAATAAAATATTCCCTGTATTTTTTTTATAAGTTGAGGATTTTTTTGTATATATGTTACAATAAAACGAAAATAGGATTGTAACATTTAGTGATAAAAATATCGTCAGCGAAATGCGGTTCGGAAGATGATATTTGAAAGGCAGGATAAAGTTTTTGGAGAATCTTAAAAGTAGAAGATGCAATTGAACAATTATTGATCCACACAAGGATCATACAGGAAACAGAAACAGTAGACTTGCTTTCGACACGGGGAAGAATACTTGCAGAGGATATGAAAGCGGAGCTTGACAATCCTCCGTTTGACCGTTCGCCAATAGACGGATATGCCTGTAAGTCAGAAGATTCGACGGGGCGGCACCGGGAAACCGGTAACGCTTAAGGTGATCAGGAGGTTGATGCAGGACAGTATTATGATGGAATGGTACAGTCCGGCGAGGCTGTTCGAATCATGACAGGAGCTGCGATCCCGAAGGGATGTGACTGCTGCGTAAAAGCAGGAGGATACGGACTACGGAGAGACAGGGTACAGATTTATAAGAGCATGAAGCAGTGGAAGGACTACTGCTTTCAGGGAGAGACTTTAAGAAGGGTACGGTCTTACTGAGGGCAGGTACGAAGCTTGACTTTGTAGAAATCGGAATTTTGCAAGCATGGGAGTGGCAGAAGTGCCTGTCAGAAGGCGGGCGAGGGTTGCCATCCTGACAACAGGTGATGAAGTCATGATTCCCGGTGAGCAGTTAAAGCAGGGAAGATTTATGACTGTAACCAGAGTCTTCTTGCCGCACGTCTGATGGATTTTGGGGCAGAGCTGATTCGCGTGGACAAGATCGCAGACTGTCCGGAGGATATGACGAAGGTTTTGAAGGAACTGTCGGGACAGTAGATACGATCATCACAACAGGGCAGTTTCCGTCGGAAAAAGGACATTATGCATGAGGCACTTAAGGAACTCGGGGCAGAGAGGATTTTCTGAGGATAGAAATGAAACCGGGAATGCCGACGCTTTTTTCTGTGTACAAAGATACCCCGGATTCTGAGTCTTTCCGGAAATCCATTTGGCGCAGTGGTATCGGCTGACGTTCTGATCCTACCGATGGTGCAGAAGATGACAAGGATCCCGGCTTGGCACGATCAGGGAAAAAAATGCACACTGACCAATGAATTTGGGAAGAAGATCAAAGGTCGGCGCTATGTGCGTGCAGTTACGGATGGAGAGACAGTGACGATCCTGTCAGGACTTCATTCCAATGGAATCCTTGCAACAATGGCAGGATGTAACTGTTCCGATCGAGATGGAGGCTGCAAGAGAAGGAAACTATGCCGGGGAACAGGCAGAAGTTCTTCTTCTGTGACAGGACAGAAAGAATGAAAACACAGAAAAAAACCGATACTGGCAGTGAGCGGAATCAAAAATTCGGAAAGACAACACTGATCACCGCACTTTTGCCGGCATTAAAAAAAAGAAACCTTAATACGGCTGTGATCAAGCATGACGGCATGAATTTGAGGCGGATATACCGGGAACAGATACCTGGAAAGTAACAGAAGCCAGAGCCTGGCGGGACGCTTGTTTTTTTCCGGTACGAAATACATGATGGTCAAATATCATCCGGCAGAGTCAACGGAGGAACTGATCTCTTTTATTTCCGGAAGCAGATATTATTTTGCTGGAAGGATTCAAACATTCGGAATATCCCAAAATCGAAGTGATACGAAAGGCAAATTCTTTGTGTTCTGTCTGTGACCCGAGATTCCTTCAGGGAATAGTGACTGATATTTCGAGGGAAGAACTGAAATATGATGCCGGTGAAGAAGTGGAGGAGATCCCATTTTTTGAGCTTGATGAAACAGAACCTCTTGCGGAGTGGATCTGTCAGCTATGGAAGAAAAAAAACAGAGTAGTTTATGATATACAAAAAACAGGAGTAATAAAAACGCGGAATGAATGAAAGAAATGAGAATATAGAAGGTACTGCAGAAACACAGTATAATGATCTTGGTGTCAAGACAAAGGTGATCCTGACCAAAAAAAATGCGAAGATTTTTTTTTGGGCCGGGCTGTTTCATCTTCTGCAGTATATTGATGAGGAAGGAACGATTCATGCAGCATCCAAAAAGATGGGAATGTCTTATTCCAAATGCTGGAAGCTTCTGAATCGTGCGGAGGAACAGATGGGTTTTACCTTTCTTGACAGATATAATGGAGGCCATGGTGGAAATTCCAAAATTACCGAAGAGGGCCGTGAATTTATGAAACGATATGAAGCATTATTAGATGAAATGCAGCAGACAGGTCAGAAGATTTTTGAAAAATATTTCGAGAAATATTTTTAGCTGACAGTTATGAAGACTTTCATACGGTCTCTTCTTGCTGCACAGATGAGTGTCAGCTGGTATTTTCTGGCAAGCTCGATCGCTTCCGCAGTGGGAGATGCCTTTGAGCAGAGAATCGGAATGCCGGCATGATCGCTTTTATTGCCATATCGGTGGGAATCCTGCCGCTGGAATAAATCATACATTCCCTGAGATCGATCTGGTGCCGGAGGGCATATCCAATCACTTTGTCGAGGGCGTTGTGCCTGCCGATGTCTTCACAGGAAAAAAAGAACCTCATTTTTTCGGGCGAGAAGACAGCTGTGCGTGGCAAAGGCAACACTGTGAAGAGGGCATTCCATCGGCAAAAGTATCAGCCATATGGAAGATCCATTCGACTTCCATTCATTCGGGAGTAACCGGAACCGGTGGATGGTCCGAGGAAAAATAATCGTTGAGGATATGGTTTCCGGTGCAGCAGGAGGGAGTGGTTCCACAAAGGAAGCCCCCAGGGCTCCGGACTCTTTATTCTGGGACAGGCGGAGATAGACTTTGGCGCGTTTTCCATATTCGCAGATATAAATCTGCTCGATGTCATCGACGGAACGGATGATGTGCTCTGTCAGAAGCCGTCCCAAGGACGAGTTCTGTGAGATGCTGTGGAAGACAGATAAGCTTCATTGTGAGACGGTCATTGATATAGACATCAAGCAGATGCTCATTCAAGAACCTGCTCTTCTGTAGAGAAGTTCTGTCCATCCCTACCAATAAACTGATAGGCTTTTGTTTCCAGTAATGGAAGATCATGGTATTGTTCGTTAATATGCATAATAATTTCTCAATATTATAATCAGTGGATTCTGAACAGCAGCAGAGACTGCATAAGCTGTAATGCCAGAAATCCCTTTGCAGATATCTTTACTATAGCAGAAAAAACGGACAATTTCAAAAAGAGTAATATATAGGTAGACAAAAAAAGAAACGGAGAAAGATTTAGTTATGAAAGACAGATATGGACGTGAGATTGACTATCTTCGGATATCCATCACAGACAGATGCAATCTCAGATGTATTTACTGTATGCCGGAGGAAGGAATCTGCCAGACAGCGCATAAAAGAAATCCTGACTTATGATGAGATCGGGAGAATCTGCCGCTGTATGACAGCTTTAGGCATCAAAAAAATAAAACTGACAGGCGGGAGAGCCTCTGACAAGAAAAAGACAGTGCGGTTCTTGTACGAATGCTGAAAGAACTTCCAGGAATAGAGAAAGTGACGCTGACCACAAACGGGATTCTTCTGAAAGAACAGATGGCTGAACTGGCGGAGGCAGGAATTGATAATATTAACATCAGTCTGGATACACTAAATACAGAGGCTTTCAAAAAATAACACGAAGAGAGGGACTGGCAAGGGTCCTGGAGGGATTGAAAGAAGCCATGAAATATCCGCAGATTGGTCTTAAAGATCAACTGTGTACCGGTTCTCGAAGATCCGGAGAATCTGATAAATCTTGCCGAGATTGCAAGAGACAATCCCATCCATGTGCGTTTTATTGAGATGATGCCAATTGGCTATGGCAAAGAATTTCGTTTTTGTGGTGAGGATGAAATCTGTTCTGTTTTGGAGGGAGCATATGGAGAAATGACTCCGATCACAGAGAAATATGGAAATGGTCCGTGTCATTATTACAAAATCTCTGGTTTTTCAGGGAAAAATCGGTTTTTATCAGTGCAATGACCCACAAGTTCTGTTCGCAGTGTAACCGTGTCAGGATGACTTCAGAGGGATATCTCAAGGCATGCCTGCAATACCAGACGGGAGTAAGTCTCAAAGATATGATGCGGACCGGCTGCAGTGACGAGGAACTGACAGAAGCAATCCGTAAGGTGATCTGGGAAAAGCCGGGAGAACATCATTTCACATCAAGGCGATCGATGAAGGAGAAAAGCAGGCTGATGTCACGATCGGCGGCTGAAAACAAAGCAGGAGGGAAAGGGCGTATGGCAGAAACGAAACTGGCAACGATCGTTCTGGCAGGAGGAGCCAGCAGTCGTATGGGCAGGGAAAAGAGCGATTTGCTCCTGAACGGACGAACGTTTCTTGAGACACAGTATCGCAAAGGAAAACAGCTTGGAGGAACAGGATTTATGTTTCCGGCTATCATGGAGAGGGCTGCACAGAAGAAATTGTGATGGACCGGATCAAAAAAAGAGGACCACTGGGCGGACTCGAAGCCTGCCTCAGTAAAAAGCAGCCGGTGATGGAGCGGACAGATGTCTGGTTCTTGGTGTGGATACCCGCTGGTCCCGGTATCGGAACTGTATAATCTTATTCAGACAGCTGAATATGAAGGCTTAAGCCGAGTGGTTCTTCTTCGGCATCATGAAAGGGAAGAGTCATTGATAGCAGTTTATGAGACCAGTCTGCATAGGGAGATCCGGGAATTTCTGGAACGAGGACAGTCTTCGGTTTTCGTTTTCTGAATGAAATCGGTTATTCCTGTTATGATGCACAGGAGAAAGAAGTATGTTTTACGAATATCAATGATCCGCAGATTTATGAGACAGTCTGCAAAAATCAGTATGAATAAAAAAGACCCTGAAAGATCGCCTTTTCTTTTTTTATTTTTTCAGTGTATATTTCTCGATGAGATCCAGCATTGCATACAGCACCATGGCGATGACACACAGGATCACGATCGACATCAGCACCCATGTCAGCTTGAAGGTCTGTGATCCGTAGATGATCAGATAGCCAAGACCGCATCGTGCACCGATAAATTCACCGATGACCACACCGACAAGGCATAACCCGATATTTACTTTCATGATACTTAAAATAAGAGGCACAGAAGACGGAAGGACAATTTTTGTCAGTTCGTCTTTTTTGTGCCGCCAAGCGTGCGGATAAGCTTTAACTTTTCCGGATCCGCCCCACGAAATCCTGTGTAAAGATCGATCACAGAACCGAAAAGTGCCACAGACATTCCTGAAACAATGATGGTTCGGACATTCGCACCGAGCCAGACAATCAGAAGTGGTGCGAGAGCGGATTTGGGCAGACTGTTCAGGACGACGAGATAAGGTTCCAGTACTTTTGACAGCTTTGGACATGCCCACAGAAGAACAGCGGTGCCGATTCCAAAGTAATACCACAAATGCAAAGCTTATAAAGTGTTTCCATCAGTGTGATTCCAATGTGTGCAAAAAGCGACTGATCCTTGTATCATGTGGAGAAAAGGTCTGCCCTATCGCGGAGGGACTGCTGAAAATAAACGAATCGATCCACTCCTCTCGGGCGGAAATCTCCCACAAAAGCAGAAAACCCAGGAACAGGAAGATCCTGGATATCCGGATCGATATTTTTCATGACGGATATGAGTCAGATATTTTTTCTGTGCAGGAGAAAGGTCAGGCATACTGGTTCAGCTCCTTCCAGATAAGATTGAAATAAGACTTAAATTCCGGTGCACTGCGAGAAGCGAGAGGGGTTCGCTCTGTGAGGGACAGCCTGATTGAACGATGCGTGCAACATGAGCCGGGCGGGCGGAAAAGGATTTATCACACGGTCTGCCATGCTGATCGCTTCTGAAATATCATGCGTAACAAGGATCGCTGTCTTCTGTTCTTTTCTGAGAATACGTCCGATGTCATCACTGACATTTAAACGGGTCTGATAGTCGAGGGCAGAAAAAAAGGTTCATCAAGCAGCAGAAGTTCCGGCTTTAAAGCGAGAGTGCGATCAGGCCTTCTGGCGCATTCCTCCGGACAGCTGTGAAGGATGGGCATTGCGGGAATTTATCCAGCCCATAAGTCTTCAGCATCTCTTCAACGCAGGAGAGCTTCTGGGGGTCAGTTCTTTTCGAATCTCAAGCCGAGAATAACATTTCGATAAATTGTCCTCCATTCCAGAAGACGATCCTTCTGGAGCATATATCCGATGCGGGGTCTCCGGAAGCGGAGGCGTACCGTTCATAAGAATCGTACCTTTTTCTGTTGGAAGAAGACCATCGCATCAGGTTCAAAAGCGTAGATTTTCCACAGCCGGACGGACCGACAACAGCCAGAAATTCGCCAGGCATCAGATGAAAGGATATATGTGAAAGAGCCCTGGTTTCTCCGGATACGGTATGGTAGGAAAGAGAAACGTCTCTGATTTCGAGAAGGGGGTTCATGGTAATACCTCCATGCAATGTAAATTCAAAAGATGAAAAATCTGTAACTGTCCAGTACCCTGTTACTGTGAACAGTTATGTACTCTCGCAGTTACGAAAATCTTATTTTAAGATATGCGAAGAGAGTCATATGTGTTATGATAGGTTACATCAGAGTATAGGATTAAAGGAAAGATAAATGATGAATAAACGAAATTACCAGAGGGAACTGGATGCCCTCCTTACAGAGATAGAAAAAGAACATAAGATCCCACGGCTTTTCCTTCACAGCTGTTGTGCGCCGTGCAGCAGTTATGTGCTGGAATATCTTTTCGAATATTTTGAGATCACGGTATTTTTTTTATAATCCAAACATCTCTCTGGAAGAAGAATACCGTAAGAGGGTAGAGGAGATCAAAAAGGCTGGTCAGGGAAATGAAATTTGCCCATCCGGTCCATATCGAGGAAGGAAGCTATGACCCGCAGGTTTTTATGAGATGGTCAAAGGGATGGAGAAGCTTCCGGAGGGCGGAGAGCGCTGCTTTAAATGCTATCGTCTCTCCCGCATGGAAGAGGCAGCAAAAGCTGCCAGAGACGGCGGCTATGATTATTTCACGACCACGCTCTCCATAAGTCCGCTCAAGAACGCACAGAAAATTAATGAGATCGGGGAAGAACTGGCAGAAATCTATGGGGTAGCACATCTTCCATCGGATTTTAAGAAGAAAAACGGTTATAAACGATCAATAGAGCTGTCTCATGAATATGATCTTTATCGGCAGAATTACTGTGGCTGCGTCTTTTCGAAGCGTGAACAGGAAGGAAAAATACAGCAAAAACAAGATTCAGAGAATTCAGCCTCTTGATTTTCCACTGGAATGTGGTAAACTGATAACACGTTCTGTGCTGACAGCTTTTTCAGAGAATATTGTCAGATTAAAAATCAGCGTACAAAAAAGGACATTATGGCTCAGTTATGGGGAGGCCGTTTTACCAAACAGACGGACAAGCTTGTCTATAATTTTAACGCGTCTATTTCGTTTGACCAGAAATTTTATGGAACAGGATATCCGTGGCAGCAAAGGCACATGTCAAATGCTTGCAAAACAGGGGATTCTGACAGAGAAAAGAGAGAGATCAGATATTAGAAGGACTGGAGGGAATTCTGGCAGATGTGAAAGCAGGCAGACTTGCAATCACATCCGAATATGAGGATATCCACAGCTTCGTAGAGGCAAATCTGATCGACCGTATCGGAGATCCGGGGCAAAAAGCTTCACACGGGAAGAAGCCGTAATGACCAGGTTGCCCTGGACATGAAACTTTATGTGCGTGATGAGATCGATGAGATTGACCAGGAAGTAAAAAACTGCTTGAAGCTCTTCAGAAGATCATGGAAGAGAATGTGCATACGTATATGCCCGGCTTTACCCATCTCCAGAAAGCCCAGCCAGTTACGCTGGCGCATCATGTGGGAGCATATTTTGAAATGTTCCGCCGTGACAGAAGGACGTCTGTTTGATATCCGCAAGAGAATGAACACCTGTCCTCTTGGCGCGCGGGAGCACTTGCAGGAACTACCTATCCGCTGGACAGAGAATACACCGCACAGCTTCTCGGCTTTGATGCACCAACCAGAAACAGTATGGATTCCGTATCTGACAGAGATTATGTGATTGAACTGTTGTCCGCACTTTCTACGATCATGATGCATCTCAGCCGTTTTTCAGAGGAGATCATTCTGTGGAATTCCAATGAGTACCGTTTCGTTGAAATCGATGACGCATACAGTACCGGAAGCAGTATCATGCCTCAGAAAAAGAACCCGGATATCGCAGAGCTTGTAAGAGGAAAAACAGGACGTGTTTATGGAGCACTGACATCAATTCTTACTACCATGAAGGGAATTCCGCTGGCATACAATAAGGATATGCAGGAGGATAAGGAACTTACATTTGATGCTATGGATACCGTCAAAGGATGTCTTGCTCTGTTTACAGGCATGATATCCACCATGCAGTTTAACAAACAGAATATGGAAGCAAGCGCAAAGAATGGCTTTTTACCAATGCTACTGATGCGGCAGATTACCTGGTAAATCATGGCGTGCCTTTCCGTGATGCGCATGGCATTGTAGGCCGTCTGGTTCTTACCTGTATTGATAAAGGGAATTTCTCTGGATGAACTTCCTCTTGAAGAATATAAAGCCATCAGCCCGGTATTCGAAGAACGATATTTACGAAGCAATCAGTATGAAAACCTGTGTGGAAAAACGTATGACCATCGGTGCACCGGGACCTGACGTGATGGAGAAAGTGATCGCTGAGAACAAAAAATATCTGGAAGAAAAATTAAAAAAAATGCTTGCAATTTATTTTGGTTTGTTATAGTATGTAAAAAAAAGACAGATGTACGCAATAAAGGACACCTGGATAAAAACATGTCCGCGTAAGTCATAGAGACGACGCAAAGAAGATAAAGAATGAGAAAGATATTATGAGTGAAAAGCTTAGAGTCGGTATTTTAGGTGCTACAGGTATGGTAGGTCAGAGATTTATCTCTCTGCTTGAGAATCATCCATGGTTTGAAGTTGTAACTGTAGCTGCAAGTCCGAGAAGTGCAGGAAAGACATACGAAGAGGCAGTTGGCGGTCGTTGGAAAATGGATACTCCAATGCCGGAAGCAGTAAAAAAGATTGTTGTCATGAACGTCAACGAAGTAGAGAAGGTTGCATCAACCGTTGATTTTGTATTCTCCGCAGTTGATATGTCAAAGAAGAGATCAAAAGATCGAGGAAGAATACGCTAAGACAGAGACACCGGTTGTATCCAACAACAGTGCACACCGCTGGACACCGGATGTGCCGATGGTCGTACCGGAAATCAACCCGGAACACTTCGATGTAATCGAATCCCAGAAGAAACGTCTTGGAACAACACGCGGATTTATCGCTGTTAAACCAAACTGTTCTATCCAGAGTTATGCACCTGTATTAACTGCATGGAAAGAGTTTGAGCCATACGAAGTAGTGGCAACTACTTATCAGGCAATTTCCGGAGCAGGAAAAACGTTCAAAGACTGGCCGGAAATGGTTGGAAATCATCATTCCATACATCGGTGGTGAGGAAGAGGAGAGTGGGAAAGAGCCATTAAGAATCTGGGGGTAAAGTAGAAGACGGTGTGATCAAACCTGCTACAGAACCGGTTATCACATGCCAGTGTATCCGTGTACCGGTACTGAACGGACATACAGCAGCTGTATTCGTTAAATTCCGTAAGAACCCTACTAAGGAGCAGCTTATCAAAGCATTAGTAGAGTTCAAGGGGACTTCCACAGGAATTAGAACTTCCAAGTGCTCCGAAGCAGTTCATCCAGTATCTGGAAGAGGACAACCGTCCGCAGGTTACAGAGGATGTAAACTTCGAACATGGCATGGGCGTATCTGTAGGACGTCTTCGTGAAGGACACTGTATACGACTGGAAATTCGTAGGACTTTCCCACAATACTGTCAGAGGTGCAGCAGGCGGAGCAGTTCTCTGTGCTGAAACCTTAAAAAGCAAAAGGATATATCCAGGCGAAATAATTTATAGAAAAATAATAAAAAGAGGTGCCGGTAACGGTGCCTCTTTTATGAGGACACGACGGATTATGAAAGAAAAAGTTCTGACAACAGTGGTGACTTTTTTGAAACTACCACTCAGGCAATTGCCATGGAAAGGGAATGTAAGAAAAAACAAATTTACAGGCAGACTGATCCCCTGTGCCAAGAGAAATATCAGCTTCCTGCGGCCTTTGCGTGGAAATGTGGGGGAACAGAACGAAGAAGAAACAGCTTCCTATATGAAGGAACAGGATCTGGAATATGAAAAAGATTTATAGGGATTCTTGCGTAAAATGGAAAGATTTATAGGAACACCTGATATATGGTAAACGGTTCACATTTTGACGGATATGTGAAAACATGATACAATGATAGCACTGAATCTCTTGTTATAGAAGATATGTAACTATTCGGCAGTCTGTCGGCTGTGAAAGTACGTTACTGTTCACCCGTTTACAGTAACGAAAGTATTGAACAGTTACGAGGAGATTCTGAATATGGAGATCAATTGGGGTGAACTGACTTATGGGAAATGAAATGAAAAAAAATGAAGTGCGTCTTACACAGCTTGCCAGTGCAGCCGGATGCGGTGCTAAGATTGGCCCGAAGGTTCTGGCACAGGTAGTAGGCAAACTTCCGAAATTTACAGATCCGATGCTTCTGGTAGGTCCGGAGACATCAGATGATGCAGCAGTATACAAGATTAATGATGAACTGGCAATGATCCATACAGTAGACTTTTTCCGCCAGTAGTGGATGATCCGTATATGTACGGGCAGATCGCAGCAGCCAATGCACTGAGTGATGTCTATGCAATGGGCGGTGTTCCGAAACTGGCATTAAATGTGGTAGCATTTCCAAACTGCCTTGGTCCGGAAGTACTGGAGCAGATTCTGCGCGGCGGTGCAGATAAGGTCATGGAAGCCGGAGCAGTCCTTGCAGGCGGGCATACTATCAATGATAAAGAACCGAAATACGGACTCTGTGTAACTGGTTATGTGCATCCGGACAAAATGTGGAAAAATTACGGCGCAGAAGAAGGAGACATCCTTATTCTTACCAAACCGCTGGGCTGTGGAATCCTTTTAACACTGCCATTAAGGCAGAAATGGCGTCTCAGGAAAGAAATTGAGAGAGTCCAGAAGATCATGGCGAAGCTGAACAAATATGCAGCAGAGATTGCATCTAAATACACGATCCACAGCTGTACCATTGACGTAACAGGATTCAGTCTTGCAGGTCACAGTCTGGAAAATGGCAAAAGGCAGCCGGAAAACTCTGGTGATTCAGTCTGAGAAACTTCCGATCATTGAGGGTGTTGAAGAATATGCACAGATGGGGCTGATTCCTGAAGGTGCATACAGAAATCGTGATTTCGCAGGCGATGAAGTACGAAGTGAGATTAAGGAACTCTGGATGGAGGATCTGGTATTTGATCCGCAGGACATCCGGCGGACTTCTGCTTGCAGTACCGGCAGAAGAAGCCGATGCCCTTGCAGAAGAGCTTGCAGGTATGGATATCTTCGGCGGTGTTATCGGATATGTAACAGAATTGCAGGATAAAAGCAGTTGTATTTGAATAAAAAAATCAGCTTTACTTTCAGACATGCTCTGCACGCCTGCGGAGATCTTTCTTATCTTTTTGCGCTCTGCCGAACTGTCTCGATTGCATTAGTATATGGAATTGCTATAAAATCTTCGAATATAATGGAACATAATTACAAATCGTTACTGTTCACTCTGTTCACAGTAACGTAGCCAAAATTCATTCCAGATTGCCTGCGGCAATGGAATTTTGGCTTGTATGTCTCGGGATTTTGGCATATTCATGCCAAAACACCTCGCGGATAGTGGTGTGTGAACAGTAACTACAAATCTGAAGAATATTCTTGAATTGTTTGACGATTTCGGTTGTGAAACAGATATTCAGGTGATATAATGTTCTCAATAAAATACATTGCGGAGGTGTAGTTATGAATTACGAAGATGTACAGAAAGTGTCAAACGCGGCGAAAGCCAAGAGTAACCTGGTGAATACCAACTTTTCAAGTACTTTATACGTGCGGTCATGGCGGGATTTTTTATTGATGTGGCCATGATCTACAGTAATGTTGTTGAAACGTATTCTCAAGACCATGCCTGAATGGGGGGAAAATTTATGGGGGCATTAGTATTCTCCATTGCAGTGCTTCTGATCAGCTTTGTAGGCGGCGAGCTTTTTTACAGGAAATAATATGGTAATGGCGTTCGGAGCCTATGATAAACAGGTAAGTTGGAAAGAGGCCGGTAAGGTATGGGGAGTAAGCTACCTTTGGAAACTTTGTCGGATGTGCAATTTTAGCATTGCTGTTTGTATGGGCCGGGCGTCCGGAACAGCAGATTATTTTGCAGGATTTATCGGAAACAAGCTGAGTGTTCCGCTCGGACAGATGTTTTTCAGAGCAGTACTCTGTGTAACTTCTTCGTCTGTCTTGGTGTGCTTTGTGGTATGAAATTAAAGAGTGAGACTGCAAAGATTTTGATGATCGTTATGTGCATTGCAGGTTTTGTTGTCAGTGGATTTGAGCACTGTGTTGCAAATATGGGTATCTTTTGTTACAGCATACTGTCTGGTACCGGGATTTCCATTGGTGCAATGTTCAAGAGCATGGTGATCGTCACACTAGGGAAATATGGTTGGCGGTGCAGTTCTTTGCTTGCATGGCCGCTTAGAAAGATGAGTGCAGATAAATAATATGTCAAAAGGCTTTATACATAGCCGAAAACCGCCCAGTGTGGCTCAGGAATTTGCAAAAGCTTTGAAAATCAACGGACAAAGAAAAGATGGATACCTGGAATCTCAGGATTCTGTGGTGACCTGGTGTGTGGGACACCTGGTCACCATGAGTTATCCCGGAAAAATATGATAGCAAGTATAAAAGGTGGAGTTTAGATACCCTGCCTTTTTATTACCGCGTGAATTTAAGTATGAAGTGATTCCGGGAGTGCAGAAGCAGTTTGAGATTGTCAAAAGGACTGCTGAACCGTCCGGATGTAGAGACGATTTACGTGTGTACCGACTCCGGACGTGAGGGGAGAATACATTTACCGTCTGGTGGCACAGATGGCAGGTGTGGAAAAAAAAAAAGAAAAGAGTGTGGATCGATTCCCAGACAGAAGAAGAGATCTTAAGAGGAATCCGTGAGGCAAAGGATATCTGTCGGCATATGACAATCTGGCGAATCTGCTTATCTCCGGGCCAAGGAAGATTATCTTATGGGAATCAATTTTTCCAGGATCCTGACACTGCGGTATGGAAACAGTGTCTCAAATTATTTAAATACCAAATATCAGGCCATTTCTGTAGGACGGGTCATGACCTGTGTTCTTGGGATGGTGGTGCGCAGGAACGGGAGATCCGTGCTTTGTGAAGACACCGTTTTTACCGTGTCCTCAGCTGCATTGCCTCTTGAGGGAGAAAACTTTGATGGTGAATGGAGAGCAATGGAAGGCAGCCGGTATTTCCAGTCCCCGGATCTTTATAAGGAAAATGGCTTTAAAGAAAAAAAAACATGCTGAAGAACTGATCGGAGCTGTCTGTAAACCAGCCACTGCAATGTACAGGTCGAGAAAGATCGAGCGAAAAAGAAAAAAAAAAAAAATCCGCCGCTTTTTTTTAACCTGGCGGAGCTTCAGAATGTATGCTCCAAGCTGTTCAAGATCAGCCCGGATGAGACACTTGAAAATCGTCCAGGAATTATATGAGAAGAAACTGGTCACATATCCCAGAACGGATGCCCGAGTGCTTTCCACGGCAGTGGCAAAAGAAATTTATAAGAATCGCAGGACTGCGTAAATTATGAACATACAGCGGAAATCGCCGCAGAAGAAATATTGAACAGGGAATTACAAAAAAAGCTGGCAAAGACCAGATATGTCAATGACAAGCAGATCACAGATCCATTATGGCGATCATTCCGACCGGTCAGGGACTGAATGTGCATTGGAAGGTTTCTCTTACTGCGCAGCGTGTATTATGAGACCATTGTGCGAAGGTTTGTATGTATTTTTTATCCTCCGGCAGTTATCAGAAGGTCAGTCTTGTGACGAAGATGCAGAATGAGAAGGCATTTTTTTTTCAAGCTTTAAAGTACTTCAGGAAGAAGGATATCTTAAATATGCGGTGAATTCTTTTGCCCGTCGAAAGATACACGGTGGAACACAGGATGCAGAAAAAAAAGTGACAGTGGTTCACATGTTTCCTGTGATATGGCACCCGGCCTTTTTATTGCAGAAATCTGAAAAGGGTGATATACTTCCATGTGATTCGCCTGGAGATCAAGGAAGGCGAAACTTCACCGCCGAAACGTTATAATTCAGGTTCTATGATCCTTGCGATGGAGAATGCAGGACAGCTGATCGAGGACGAAGAACTGCGTGCACAGATCAAAGGAAGCGGGATCGGAACAAGTGCGACAAGAGCAGAAATATTGAAGAAACTTTTTTCCATCAAATACCTTTCGCTTAATAAGAAGACACAGGTGATCACGCCGACGCTTCTGGGAGAAATGATCTTTGATGTGGTGAACTGTTCGATCCGGCAGCTTCTGAATCCGGAGCTTACGGCAAGCTGGGAAAAAGGCCTCACCTACGTGGCAGAGGGCAGCATCACGGCAGGAATATATGGACAAACTGGAACATTTTGTCCGGATCGCACCAGACAGGTGGAGGAGAGCAATTATCAGTATGCGTTCTTTGATGCTGCAGCAGGAATTTTTGATGCATCTGGCGAAAACAACAGCGGTCCGCAGCGGGACGATCATCAGAAAGAAACAGACAACGTCAAATACGAGGAAAAGAGGAAAATATTAATGTTAAAAGATTTTACAATTGCAAATCCTTCTGGATTTGAACGAAACGATTCGCAAAGGATTTATTTGAAGGAAAAACCATATCCGTGGGAAGTGCTTCCGGAGATTGGAGATTTTATTCTGAAACTGGGACAGACCTGGATGAAGAAGAATACGACCACCCGATGGAAATGTATGGATTGCAAAGAGTGCCAAAGTGGCACCGACAGCCTGTATCAACGGTCCGGTCATCATAGGTAAAGAACGCAGAAGTACGCCACTGTGCATTTATACGCGGAAAAAGCCATCGTAGGTGAGGGTGCAGTAGTAGGTAATTCTACAGAATTAAAAATGCAGTACTTTCAACAAGGTACAGGTTCCGCATTATAACTATGTAGGTGATTCTGTCCTTGGTTATAAGTCCCACATGGGACCCGGATCCATCTGTTCCAATGTGAAATCCGACAAAGAAGCTGGTTGTAGTCAAAGATGGTGAAGAAAAGATTGAGACAGGTCTGAAGAAATTTTTGGCGCAATGCTTGGAGATAACGTAGAGAAGTGGGATGCGGTTCCGTATTAAACCCGGAACTGTGATCGGACGCTTCTGCAACATTTACCCTTCTTTCCTCAGTAAGAGGCTGCGTACCTGCAAATCACATTTACAAGTCAAAAACAGAAATTGCAGAAAAAGAGAAGTTGAAAATATAGAAGAGGCAGGTTGTATGAAGGATGTTATTTCAGTCATACAGCCTGCCCTTTTATATTTTTATGTCTGCCGATATAGAAGATATTTGTTGTACCTGATATTACATATGAAATAAAAGTTTTCAGATTACCAGAATGGTAATGTGCACCGGATAAAACCAGTAGAAAAAACATATTTCAGAAATTTTCCTTTATAAAGCCACGTTCACCATTGTACATATTAATGGAAAGAAAAGCAAAGCAGGCTTTCCATTCATAGTAAAGCCAGCAGCTTCCGATGACTGCCTGGGCGGTTTTGTCGTTGCGGAACCAGTACATGATCAACAGGAATACAAATCCCCGCCATCCGTAATCTGCCTTCAGAAACACAGAGACAGTCAGCAGTCAGCACGCAGACAAGCTGCATTCTCTGATTATCCCAGAAGTATTCCAGGGCACAGAATGCCAGGTATCCCAGAAACAGGGTGAAAAAATACATTCTGTTTTTCATATCTCCAGGTGTTGGTAAACATGAAGTTCCATGGAATCTCAGAGATACATGCAAATAGAAACAGATTCAGGCCATATTTTTACGGTTATGTGTATGCAGAAATCCTTCCACTAACAGAAAACAGAAAATTGGAAAAAGCGGCCCTGCCGATATCCCGGAAAATCCGATACCAGCTGTAATCCACGCCGCCGAAACTGAAAAGGGTTGCAGTTGTGGCAGGATAATTATACAGGATCATTAAGCCGGTATGGTCGATCAGCATCAGGGTGATAGCAATTAATTTTAAAGCGCTTCCGGAAGAACCTGAAATTTTTCTGGGAGAAAGGAAGCAGGTAACTTTGTTGTCATAATAGAAATCCCTTCATTAATTAGAAATTAGAACTATTTTACCACAAAAATCAAAGATGGTTAAAAATTTTTGACAATTTATGACTGGACGAATCAGCACTTTTGTGAGAAAATAACACTAGGGTTTTTAGGCAAAAAATCTCTGAAGTCATTCAGCAGACATCGGAGTTTTATCCTGTGCAGTTCATTCAGCAGTTCTGTACAGTGGAGAGTATAACAACATGAAGTTAATCTATACTTGAAAGGAGTTTTAAATGATTTATTCACGCGAAGTAGAAGAAATGTGTCCAGTAGCACAGGGCGTTCATCATGGCGCTGCCCAATCCCAGAAGAAGCAAAATGGGTACAGGCAAAAAGAAGTAAAGGATATTTCAGGCCTTTCACACGGCATTGGCTGGTGTGCTCCTCAGCAGGGTGCCTGCAAGCTTACTCTTAATGTTAAGGAAGGTATCATTCAGGAAGCTTTAGTTGAGACTATCGGATGTTCAGGTATGACACATTCAGCAGCTATGGCAGCAGAGATTTTACCAGGGACTGACAGTTATGGAAGCTTTAAATACTGACCTTGTCTGTGATGCAATTAACACAGCTATGAGAGAGTTATTCTTACAGATAGTATATGGACGTTCCCAGAGTGCATTTTCTGAGGATGGTCTTGCAATTGGTGCAGGTCTTGAGGACCTTGGTAAGGGACTTCGTTCCCAGGTAGGCACTATGTACGGAACGCTTCAGAAAGGTCCTCGTTACCTTGAGATGGCTGAAGGTTATGTAAATGCCATTGCACTTGATGAAGAACGATGATTATCGGATACAAATTCGTTAACCTTGGAAAAATGACTGACTTTCATCAAAAAAGGGCGATGACCCGAATACTGCATGGGAAAAAGCAAAAGGTCAGTATGGCCGTGTTGCAGATGCTGCGCAGCTAAGTACATTGACCCAAGAACAGAAAAATTAATTCGGTAAAATAATAATTTAGGAGGACAACGATAAATGGCTTTATTTGAATCATATGAGAGAAGAATTGATAAAATTAATTCTGTTTTTAAACCGAATACGGTATCTCCTCTAATCGAAGAGGCAGAGAAAATTACAAAAGATGCTGGTTTTGATGTATATAATCAGATTAAAGGCATTCAGCCTATCTGCTTCGAAAACGCTTGCTGGGCATATACAGTAGGTGCAGCAATCGCCATCAAAAAAGGTGCAAGAAAGCAGCTGACGCAGCAGCAGCAATCGGAGAAGGTACTTCAGGCATTCTGTATTCCTGGATCCGTAGCTGATACAGCGTAAAGTAGGTCTTGGACATGGTAACCTTGGTAAAATGCTTCTGGAAGAGAAACAGACTGCTTCTGCATTCCTGGCTGGACACGAGTCTTTCGCAGCAGCTGAAGGTGCTATTGGTATCGCTGAGAAAGCTAACAAAGTACGTCAGAAACCATTACGTGTTATCCTGAACGGTCTTGGCAAGGACGCTGCTTACATCATCGCACGAATCAACGGCTTTACTTATGTAAAGACAGAGAATTTGACTATTTACACAACAGAGCTGAAATCGAAGTATTCAGAAAAGCATACTCAGGACTTCGTGCAAAAGTTAACTGCTACGGCGCTAACGATGTTCGCGAAGGTGTTGCTATCATGCAGCATGAAAAAATGTAGGTGTATCTATCACAGGTAACTCTACTAACCCGACTCGTTTCCAGCACCTCGTTGCAGGTACATACAAGAAGTGGGCAAATGAGAACGGCGTTAAGTATTTCTCGGTTGCATCAGGCGGCGGTACAGGCCGTACACTTCACCCCGATAACATGGCAGGGTCCTGCATCATACGGTCTTACAGACTCAATGGGCAGAATGCACGGTGACGCTCAGTTCGCAGGTTCATCTTCTGTTCCTGCTCATGTTGAAATGATGGGTCTTATCGGTATGGGTAACAACCCGATGGTTGGTGCTACAGTTGCTGTAGCTGTTTCCATCGAGGAAGCTGCTAACGCAGGAAAAGTTCCTAATCAAACAGCTTTTTTAATCAAAGAGTCAACAAACCTAGAAAGTACCGTAGTTCCAAGGGCTGCGGTACTTTTCTTAGTTTAGATCAAAAAAATGAGAAAGTAATTTGAGACACGGTGAGAAGCCTTGAAAATGGCAAGATAGGCAACAGGTAAGGTAACAAGTAGGCAACAGAGCGAAGGAAACAAAAAAGAAGAGCCGATCACAGGAAAAGAAGGAGCTGTCGGTAAATAACGTTTTTAGAGCTGACAGCGCCAAACAAAAATATCCTGACAGTTACAGAGCTTTCTGGCTCTGCAACTTGTTCAGGATATTTTTATTTTGATAAATACTTTCTGTTTTTGGCCGCAAAAAATCCTTGTTTGGATTTTTTCAGCCGCATTTTTTTCTAGGCAGTTTTTCCTTCAAATTTTCTCAGTTTTTCGTATAAAAAACGATGATATTTATTTATATTTCTTCCAATAGCATACAGCATGAATTCTTTATATACCTTATCTGCCGAACGGTGTAATTAAAACGCCGGAAGTTCTCATTTTCCTTGATATCTCCAAAATGTCCTTCCGTCTGAATGGAACGTGTCTGGCGTTTCAGGATCCCGCGTTCACTCTGGATATTGGAATGCGATCTTTCTTTCAGTTCCTCCCATTGTTCATTGATCTTCATGACTTTGTTCTTTTCGGCATCTTTTTTCCGCATCATACTTATACAGACAACGCGCTTTATGTTCACATCCGCTGCAGTCTGCACAACCATATCCCTCAAAGGTCTGTGTATATCCATCCTGCTCTTTGCTCTCTGTCCTGAGATGCCGCAGTTCACGTCCGTCATGGCAGATATAGAACTGTTCATCTTCAAAGATCCCTGTCCTCATGTTGTAATATTTACTGATATCTTCTGAATAAGCGCGTGTTTTTCGCTTTTCATGATCCTGCAGTTTTTATATAACTGGATATTTCATTCCGTTTTAAATAAAGCAGATTTTTTTTTCACTACAGTACCCGCTGTCCGCAGTTTACTTCTTCCAGAATACTCCCGAAAGCATTCTTATGTTTTTCAAGGACCGGGATCAGGGTATTATAATCGGTGCGGTCGCTGCTTACATATCCATGTACGATAAAATAATTCTCTACCGCGATCTGAACATTATATGCTGGCTTTAACTGTCCGTTCAGCATGTGATCTTCTTTCATACGCATAAAAGTCGCTTCCAGATCTGTTTTGGAATAACTGTTTCTGTCTTTTCCCATGATCTCAAAGCATTCTTTATATTCCATCAGTCGTTTTCCGCATTGTTCCAGTTCCTCATGCAGCTGTTGAAGTGCAGGTTTTCTTTTTTTCCTTTTCCGTAAACGAATTCGATTCCCTCGTTTTCTGCGATCAGCATGAGATTGTTCTGGAGTTTCCGTATTTCAAGCGGTGAACAGTTATCGATCTCTATAATACGGTTATTTGAAAGCTTTTTATGTTTTACAAGCTTTCGTTTTCTGTTCTTTTCGATCACTTCCCGGACTTTTATCCATCCCTTCGATCACAAACATCTGTGCATTTCCCAGCTCGTACTTTGTTCCATAATCATTCTCCTGCAAAAAAGAATTATATTTTTCAAAAAGCTGGTCGATAGAGTCCAGAAGTCCTGCCAGATGGTAATTGATGCTTCCGCGCCATACAAAAAGTATAACGGTTTGCATTTGCCTCTATCTTTGTACCGTCAATAAAAAAGTTCTTTTAATGTGACCAGCCCTTCTTTCTGCAACCGCCGCATAAACTGGTAATTCAGGTCATCCAGGACATCAGATGTCAGCTTCCTGTTTTTAAAGTCATAAAAAGCATCACGTTTCGGTTTTTGTCCGCGCGTCAGCCAGATAAAAAGCAAGGTCTCTTTCACATAGATCAACAATACGGTCAACAGAACGTATTCCACGCATATTTGCATAGGTAACTACAGCATACATCATAATTGGGTTGTACCCGGTTCTTCCCTTATCTGAACAATTGGCTAACAAGCCAGAAAAATCTAATTCCTCCATCACTTTTTTTCAGGGTATAGACTGGATCGTCGTCAGGTAAACTCAATTCGAAGAAACTAAAGTTAATTTTCTGTTGCCCAAACTCAAAAAAAAATCATTATAATAATTATTGGTTAGCATAGTTACATTATAACATGTAACGGAGAGAAAGATGGTTGTTGTTAGCCATCTTTTTTTCTTTTTTTCAGATAAATTCAGGGAGGGTATGACTCGTTGTGAGTCATACCCTCCCTGCTTTGGAACTATCTATTTCCCGACAGCCCCTTTTTATGTTGTGATGCCGAAAACTGCATGGCACTAATAAAAACGCATTGTGAAAAAAATCCAGTCACGGGTTTTTAACCAGGGAATTTAAATAGTGAACCACAAGTCGGTACAGTAATGGTATGGATGAAGGAGAAAAAGCGGCTTTCAAGCCGCTTTTTCTGCATAGTTAAATATGTTAAATAAAAAATGATTGTTGAAAAAATATTACATATATATGATACAATTGTTAACATAAACGTAACATGATAACGAGGTATAATGATGGAAAGAAGGCAAAGTATTATGAGAAGGAGAGGCAAAACATTTTTATCGCTGTTTCTTTTCTGCTGTGATCGTTACCGGTCAGCCGGTATTGGCAGCCGATTTTTCTGCTGGAGAGGAAACATTTATTTCGGAAACCACAGAGCAGGAAGGCGATGTATCGGAAGCTTCAGCTATTTTCGAGGATACTGTGGATTCAGACAGTGAAATGAGATATGAGAAATATGAGGCGACAGTTTCTAGTGAAACTCCTTGATTTGGGACAGACTGGAGTAAACGGCGGCGGTTGGGGGTGGGAAAGGCTAGAGATAAAAAATACAGGTACAGAGAGCTGGCATATCAAATCTATCTCAGAATTGAATGATTTTACACTTGAACATTTGATTATCCGTTTCATATGGGAAGGTTTCCAATGGAAAGTTGGGAATAAGGTTAAGCCCGGAGAAGCTGTTGCAGTGGATATTTATGTAAAGCCAAAATCTTTCTCAGGGAATTCATGAAGAAACCTTTTGTCATGGAAACAGAAGAAGGAATTCAGGCAGAGTGCAGGATACGGGTTCTCGTTCGTGGGGGAATCAGAGGAGGATTATGAGGTTAACTGTGTACCAAATAGTGGTACGAGATTTCTCACAATTACTCAGGAAGAGTACGATTCATGGGATGATGTAGAACCAGAGCCGGATATGTTGATGTGCCCATCACGGTTGATTATGGATATGCAACAATGGGCAAAAACCTGTCACACGTTGATTTTGAGGATACGGAACATTTCAGGGCATGGTTCTATATTGACGAAGACACGGGGTTGTTGTTATGCCGGGGAAAATACGAACAGGTTTTTTCGTCCGAAAAAGCAGAAGAACAGGTAGCTACTGATATTTTTAAGGTTTCCATCACAGGAGGAATAGAATTATCTTATATAATTTCCCAGAATTGTCCTCATATTTGCACCCGCCTTATCCGGAAGGAGCAACGATAAAAGATGTGAAAGTACAGGGGTCAACTATTAAGGCAGTGGCTTATGACTGCGCAAACAGCGAAGGTTTCGATGCGGTTCTGACAAAGAAAAAGCTGGGTTGACAAACCTGAGAATTATGTGAAGGTGGCGAAGAATCAGGATGCAAAGACCATCACCTTTACAAATGTAAAAAACGGACGTATTATCTGGGAATCCATGCGTACAACAGGGATTATTATGATGGAAAAGTGTCTGGGAAAAGGTTTGGGGCATGGAGTTATCCAGTAAAAGTAGTAGTAAAGAACGGAATTCCCACAGAGAGGGTGAAGATTAAAACTGTAAAAACAGGTAAAGGAGCTGTGGCTGTAACAGTTGGCGTACCAAAAAGGATTTGCAAGAGCAGATATGGAACTGAGATCTACAGGCGGAACCACCGTATATAAACGGAACAATCGGACAACGCAATACGTAACTGAACGGTGAAGTACACTGAG
>VOFJ01000683.1_pt1 | contig 27949 bp, 33 predicted proteins | sample 5384081 | NCBI WGS metagenome assembly VOFJ01 (sample SAMN12384729, study PRJNA508395) | human gut metagenome | isolation source: healthy gut I | host: Homo sapiens | reverse complement strand
GAATGACCGGCTGCAAGGGGTATGGCCTCCGGGGAAGTGACGCCAGGACAGAAATCGAGCGCACCAAAGAGGCCGATACGCCGGGAAATATTCCGGGCAGGAGCGGCTTGCAGGCAGACCGGCGGACAGAAACAAGTTTATCATGCGGGGCGCATGGCTCCGCAGCAAAGAAATGGAGGAATATCATTATGAAACTGAGCATGAAAGAAAAGAAGATTCTCTATGCTTTCGCCTGTCCCAGCCACCACAACACGATGACACGGCTGAAATGGCTGACGGCCCTGACGGTTGACCCGGAGGCCAAACGCCGGATGCTGGGGCTGGCCCGGAAGGTGGAGACGGAGGTGGACGAAAGCTGGTACGAGGCATTTTACCACCATCTGCGGATGGAGATGGACGAGTACCGCCGTCTCAAGCGCAGCCTGCGTGTGCTGAAATCTTATACTGACTATGAGGAGGATTTGTATGAGGAAGCTGTCTAAGTATGAGAAGGAAACCATCATCAACTGGAATGAGGCGGAGAACCTTGCCAGCATCTACACATTCAACGCCAGCTTAAAGCGCAGGCTGGCGGAGTTCAGCCGAAAGTATCCGCTTCTGTGCCGGTTGGAACGCAGCACACCAGAGGGCAGCGTGACCTATGTGCTGGACAAGTCCCGGCTGTCAATCCGGCTCATCCCGCCGTACAGCGAGGAACGGAAAGCCGCCGCCAGCGCCTACGCCAAAAGAGCATGGCTTTCAGGTCTTGGGACACCGGAACAAAAAAATCGCCTGAAATCGGGGCGGTTTTGGCGGAAAAATACAGCCGGGTCTGCACCCGCTGTTTTGACCGGCAAATTGTTCCAGGCGTATTCCGTATCCATCCCCGCCTATGGACGCAAATGTGCGGATACGGAGCCGGTGAAACTGGCGGAAGCCGCTCCTGCGGTGGAAGCCAGATTCGCCGGTGCGGGAGTACAGAGGGCAGCCAGCCCTTTGTGCCGGGGTGCAGGGGCGGCAGCGCACTGCTGGGGTCAAGGGGCAACGCCCATTGGCGGGTTGAGGGCAGCCGCCCCATCGGGTCAAGGGTGAAACGCCTTGCCCAGGGAGAGTTGATGCCTGCGTCAACTCGTACTGGGTATTACCTGACGCAAAATTCGCAGGATTTGCGGCTTCGCCGCCCCTTCCCCGGCCCCGCAGCATCTTCGCAGGAAGGAGGAAATCTTTTTGAAACTGACACGACACAATGGACGCTCCGGCAAGCATGGCACTTACAATCCCCGCCACAATGACCGCCGGTTCGATGTGGAGAACAGCGAACACATTGACGCTGACCGGGCCAGACAAAATATCTACTGGGACTGCTACCGGGGTTTTACGACCCACGAGTTCCGGGAGAACCCGGAGCAGCCGGATTTCAGCTTTGAGGAAATTGAGCGGATGTACTACTACGAGCATTACAGCGGCCATGTGGAGGCCCAGAACGCCCGGAATGAGAAAACCCGCCACACGGAGCGCAACCGCACCGTGGAGGACTTGCTGAAAAATAACAAGACCTGTCCGGAAGAAAGGATCTACCAGATCGGCACGATGGGAGAATCCGTCCCGCCGGACACGCTTTTTTCCATCGTCAATGAGTTTTATGAGGAATTTGAGCGCCGCTTCGGTTCCCATATCCACATCTTAGACTGGGCGCTCCATCTGGACGAGGGGACGCCCCACATCCATGAGCGGCACGTCTTTGACTGTGAGAACCGCTACGGGGAACTGTGTCCCCAGCAGGAAAAGGCGCTGGAAGAACTGGGCATCCCTCTCCCAAACCCTGAGAAGCCCAAAGGCCGGAACAACAACCGCAAGCAGACCTTTGATGCGGTTTGCCGGACGATTCTGTTTGACATCGCCAGACGGCATGGGCTACATCTGGATCAGGAGCCGTCCTACGGCGGGCGGGACTATCTGGAAAAGCAGGATTATATCCTGATGAAACAGAAGGAGCAACAGATGGCGGCGCAGGAGCAGAAGCTGGAAGAACTGACGCTCAAAATCGAGGACGTGGAGACGCTGTTGGATGATGTTTCCGATGCGGCCTATGACAAGGCGGTGGAGGTCGTGACTGATACCGTCAGGCAGGAGACGCACAAGGAAGATATTCGTCTGGTGGAGGAATCGAAAAAATGGGTGCTTTCGCCGGAGCGCAAAGCTCCAAAGAAGGAGCGTGAGTACGCCGCCGCCCGTCTGGATGGGGTCATTAACAAGATTAAAAATGTCATGCAGACTGCTCTGGCGAAAATCCAGCGGACGCTGATGCAGCCGGAGGTCAAGCAGGCCGGGAAGGAGCAGGTCAAGAAGAAAGCCAGGGAGTCCATCCGGGAGAAGCTGGCGAAAGGCAAAAATTGACGCTGACCGGGAAACCGGGAGCGTTGGGAACGTGAGGGGCGGATCGCCCCCAAAAAGAAGACACGATATGGAGTTGTAAGGCATCTGATTTCCTGTGGAAACCGGGTGCCTTTTTCTTTGTCTGGAGGTGAGAAAATCGAATGTGTTTGAAGCGGTAAAGCAGGCTGTCCCCACAAGGCAGGCTGCGGAATCTTACGGGGTGCAGGTCGGTAAGAACGGGATGGCCTGCTGTCCCTTCCACGATGACAAGCATCCCAGCATGAAGGTTGACCGCCGGTTCCACTGTTTCGGCTGTCAGGCGGACGGGGATGTGATTGATTTTGCCGCCCGTCTGTTCGGGCTGAACAAAAAAGAGGCGGCCTTGAAGCTGGCGGAAGATTTCTCGGTCAGCTTTGACGCCAAAGGCCATGACCCGCCCCGCAGGAGGCCGGTCAAACGGAAAATCAGCGAAGAACTGCGCTACCGGCAGGCGGAGCAGAAATGTTTCCGGGTGCTGTGCGATTATCTGCACCTGCTGGAACGCTGGGAGAAGGAATACGCCCCGCTGACGCCGGAGGAAGCGTGTAACCCGCTGTTCGTGGAGGCCCTGCAAAAAAAGCCGTACACGGAGTATCTGCTGGATATTCTCCTGTCCGGCAGCATGGAGGAACGCGCCTGCGTGGTCGCTGATTATGGAAAAGAGGTGAGGAAGATTGAGCAACGAATATCAGAGTTTACCGCCAGCCACCTGGCAGGCCGCCATGAGCGCAGCCGAAGCCTTAGCGCCGGAGCAGAGCGTTGATGAAGTGCGGGAAAGCCTGACCGTCACTGAGAAAGGCCAGCCCGCCAACACCATCGGCAACTGCCGGACGGTGTTCTGCCATGATCCTCTCCTGCGTGGGGCGATCCGGCTGAACCTCCTGACTGACCGGGTGGACATTGTGCGGGATTTGGGCTGGCGCAGGAATACCAGCGCCCTGACGGATACAGACGTGAAGTATCTGCTTCTCTATTTTGAGCAGAACTACGGCCTGACCAGCGAGAAAAAGATGACGGCGGCGCTCTCTATCGTGGCGAATGAGAACTGCTACCATCCCATACAGGACGTGCTGAACGGCCTTGTCTGGGACGGGACACCCCGCATCCGCTCCTGTCTCCATCACTTCTTAGGTGCGGACGAGAGCGACTATGTGGAGGAAATGCTGAAACACTTTCTGCTGGGTGCCATCCGGCGGGTATTCCGTCCCGGCTCCAAATATGAGGAAATGCTCTGTCTGGTGGGCGGTCAGGGGGCTGGCAAGTCCAGCTTCTTCCGCTTGCTGGCAATCCGGGACGAGTGGTTCTCCGATGACCTGAAAAAGCTGGACGATGACAGGGTGTATTTGAAGCTGCAAGGTCACTGGATCATCGAGATGTCGGAGATGCTGGCCACCAGCAGCGCCAAAAGCATTGAGGAAATCCGCTCTTTCATTAGCCGCCAGAAGGAAACCTACCGGACGCCCTACGAGGCCCAGCCCAAAGACCGGCTGCGGCAGTGTGTGTTCGGCGGTTCATCCAACACGCTGGACTTCCTGCCCCTTGACCGGGCCGGGAACCGGCGTTTCCTGCCGATCATGATTTACCCGGAGAATGCGGAGGTTCACATTTTGGAGGACGAGGACGCTTCCAGAGCCTATCTTTTGCAGGTCTGGGCGGAGGCCATGACGATTTACCGCAGCGATCACTACTCCATGAAGTTCAGCAAATCCATACAGCGGCAGCTTGTGGAGGTGCAGAAGGATTTCATGCCGGAGGACACCGAGGCCGGGCAGATACAGGGCTTTCTGGAACACTACACCGGCAGTATGGTCTGCTCCAAACAGCTGTTCAAGGAGGCGCTGGGCCACACCTATGAGGAACCGAAGCGGTGGCAGCTGCACAATATCAACGAGATCATGAACACGGTAGTGACGGGTTGGAAACCATTCTCCAATCCCCGGATGTTCGCCGGATATGGCAGGCAGAGGGGCTGGGAACGGGACGTTTCCGGCAACGAACTGTCCGGCAACGAAGATGGATTTGTGGAGCTGAGCGAGGAAGAATGCCGCCAGCTGGAACTGCCGAAGGAGTGGATCGCCTGAAAATGGCGGTCTGTTGCCGGGATAGTTGCCAGTTGGTTGCCGGGTTCGTTGCCGGGAATTTCCCTGTCTGGATACGGGAAAAGCCAGTAAATAAAGGATATTTTAATATTTATCATTATCTCCGGCAACGAAAGCAACGAGATTTTTCAAGAAAATTCATAAAGTAAGATTTACAGGCCAGACGGTAGTTTACAGGTTTTCAGCGGTTCGTTGCCGGACTTCGTTGCCGGTGCTGCCGTCTGGCCTGTCTCTCTATGGAGGTAGCCTATGGAAAAAAGCAAAAATCAGAAGAATAAAGTCCGTTTTGTGGTGGTGCGGGAGTTCTCCGGGGAGAAGTCCATGCGGGAAGCCTTTGAGCAGCTCATTGAGCGCCAGACCTGCGAACACTTCGAAGAATGGCGTCATCAGCGGGAAATGGCAGAAAACGCTGCGTAAAAACGGTTGATTCGAGGACAGGGACATGGTACTATAATGGTATCGTGTCCCTGTTCATAGAAGGAGAACGCTATGAGCAGGAAAAAACAAGTCTATGAGAAAATCACCGCTCTCTACTGCCGTATCTCTCTGGATGACGGCGGCGACAATGAGAGCATGAGCATCAGCAACCAGAAAATCATGCTCCGGGACTTTGCTGAAAAGCATGGGATGTTCCAGTATGAGTATTATGTGGATGACGGCTATACGGGCCGCAATTTCAACCGCCCTGCCTTCCAGCGCATGATCGCTGACATTGAGGCGGGGAAGATCGGCTGCGTCATCACGAAAGACCTATCCAGACTTGGTAGGAATTATATTGAAGCTGGCAGCTATATCGAAATCTTTTTCCCCAAACACAATGTACGCTATATCGCCATCACGGACGGCGTGGACAGCCTGACCCGTCAGGAGATGGACATCACGCCTTTTAAGAATATCCTGAACGATATGTACAGCCGGGATATTTCCAAAAAGGTGCTGGCGGGCATCACGACCCGTTCCCGGCAGGGAAAGTTCTGCGGGGGGACGCCGCCCTTCGGCCTGATGCGTGACCCGGAGGACAAGGGGCATCTCATCATTGACCCGGAGACAGCGCCCATCATCCGTAAAATTTATGACTATGCCCTTGACGGGATGGGCTGCATGAGGATTTCCAAACGGCTGATGGAAGAAAAAATCCCGATCACCCATGTCAAGGCCAACACGGAGTTTGACGCCAACTATTATTCCTGGGGCGGGGCCAGAATCAGCCATATCCTGCGGAATCCCTTTTACAAGGGCGCACATCTGGTCTTTCGGACGCATCAGAAGGGCATCCGCTCCAACACCTATGACATTATCCCCCGTGACCAGTGGGAAGTGATTGAGGGCTGCCATGAGGCCATTGTGACGCCGGAGGAATGGGAACAGGTGCAGGAACTCATTGACCGCAGGCCGACCATTCAGGGAAATTCCTGCCCTTTCTACAACCTGTTCCACGGCCTTGTCTACTGTGCCACCTGCGGGAAGTCCATGCAGGTGCGGTATGAGAAGGTGGGCCGAACCGGAAAGAACCGCTTCACCGGCAAGATGCGGGAACCGATTGACAAGGCGTACTATATCTGCCAGACTTATAACCGCATGGGATGCAAGGTCTGCTCCAGCCACAAGATCGAGGCCAGAGATTTGTACAATCTGGTGTTGAAAGACATTCAGGAACTGGCGGAGCAGGCGATGAAGGACGCCGATGCGTTCTACCAGCGGCTCAGCCGCCGAATGGAGCGCCGGTATCTGGTAGATGCTTCTCAGACGGAGAAAGAACGCCAGCGGCTGGAAGCCCGGAATCAGGAAATTGACGGGATGTTTCTGAGCCTGTACACCGATAAGGCCAAAGGCATCCTGACCGAGCAGCGGTTTATGAAGCTGACGGCGGCGCTGGAACAGGAGCAGGAATCCAACCAGAAACGCCTGCTTGACCTGGCAATGATGCAAAGTCGTGCCGATGCGCAAGAAAGTGAAGTCCGCACCTTTATCAAGGAAATCCGGCGCTATGCCACCATTGAGGAACTGGACGAGGCCGTACTGAACCGGCTTATCAGTAAGATCTTAATCGGCGAGGTCAAGAAGGTGGACGGACAGAAGGTGCAGGAAGTCAGAATTGTTTATAACTTTGTCGGGGGAAATGTCAAGGTAGAATTTAGACGCTAAATACTTTTAATTTATATCAAAAGTGATACAACAATTTTCTTTTAATGCTATCAGGCAATAAAGTTATTCCTTTGGCCAGAGTAAAAGGGATAACTTTATTTTGCTAAAGCATACTAAAAAGGGCGCGTTGCAGAAAATTATCCGCAACACGCCCTCTTCTATAAGTCCTTATGTCAAAATCAAATTATTGGTAATCTTGAATATTGGGATAAGCGGCACCGTTATTATGCGCGTAAGCTGCTTCAAAGTAGTCGAGGCTTTCAAAAGTAATGCCCTGGTAGTTTCCGACATTCAACACATCAAAAGTTAGATTCAGAACATCACCAAGCGGAATATTGGTCAAGAAGATTTCCTGCAAATTTCCATCCTATGTTTTCCTCATAAGTATCCTCGGTAAAATAAAATGTAGTCGCATCCTCAGTCGCATCATAACTAATGTCAATAATTATATCAGAGAAATGAACTTGATCTCCAGCATTAAAGTCTTTGAGATAATCTACAGTTTTTCCATCAGCAGGATTAATAAATTGAGCATTAAGTTGTGTCATATCAACAACCTCTGGAGGAAGAGAATTAAGTCTGTAAGATTCTGCAACAGAGAATTGATAAACTCTGTTATTATCCCCCCAAAGTAAAATCCATCTTCCGTCATAGGAACACTTGAACGAGCATTGGCATTGTAATAATGGGCATAATACAACTGCCATTTGTATGTCTCAGTTGAAACAAACTGTGCTTTCCATGTACCAGAACTGTCTCCTGCTTTCTTTGTATAAAACATATACTGATTTGTACCAGTAGTTGCTTGACTTACCGTATCACCAGAGGCATCTGACAAGATGAGTGCAATCTGTTAAAAATATCGACAAAGATAATCCTATGTCCATGCATACGGATAGAACCAACGCTGTTATCTACTTCTGGACGAAAATAAACCTCAGGCCCCATATCACCCGTGTTATATTCTATGCTAGGTGAAACAAGATAGGCCCAACTACTATCCTTTTCACTCTGTCCATCGAGATCGATAAGCTTTTCCACATAATCTGAAAGGATAATCCAGCCAATCTTCCACCAATTCACTTTGCTTGCTTCAGCAGAAGAACTGATATTCTCGTTGTCGGCATAAGCAAAAGTAGTGTTAGAAAAACTTATGCACATAACCAAGGAAAGAGTAAGTGCAACAATCTTACGTGTTAGCTTTTTCATTAAAAGCCCCTCTTCTCTTATAAAACCAAAACAATAATGCAAATGATGGATGCAATAAAAAAGAATACTCCAGCAACCCGCATCAAACCAAGATATAAATCTGTAGGTTTCACCGCCTTTTACAGAAAAGAAGTGTTCAATTTTCCATAAAAGTTCCGGCTTAAAAATCATAAAAAAAAACTTAATAGAAGCAAAAGGATAAGCCATATGTTATCTATGTATAACACTTCCTTTCTGCTAATACTGAAAATTCAAATAAAAAAGCGCATAAGTAGACAAATAATCATGCCTAACTTATGCGCAAATAGAAACAATTTTAATTCTAAGCCTCCAAAGCTGGCAGCGTCGGTAAAAATGCTCCATTATTAAGTTAGGCAACTTAACCTTAAAACAAATCATCGGTCTTACCTCCCAACAATATAAATTTCGACTTTTCACTTTTATTTTATCACCTAAAGCAGAACTTGTCAATGAATTTGTCTAAAATAAGTCGATTTTCTTTTTTGATTATGTGCATTTTTAACTAATAGAAAGAAAGTTGTATTGAGGGCGATTGGTGTTCCTTATTCCATATGTCGGAACTGTATGAAGTGAAAATAGTTTATCCGTTGAAGAGTCACTCCACAGGTTATGCTTGATTCTTTCAAAGTTATGTTTCTATAATATGCATCCGTACTGTCATATTATAATTCACATTATTGGATAATATAAATTGACAAGTATAAGATAAACAGACAAGGAGTCGCTGCCACCCGTAAAACGGGTGGCTCGGGACGCAGGCTTTAAGCCCACTCTACTTGGCCGCGCCTCAAGGCGCTAGCTTTCTCTTTTAGGCTATACTAAAGTTTTTATTTCCCTGGTACAACCGGGGATTTTTTTTTGCTTCAAGCCGCCAATTAGAACGGCAGCCACAAAGATTTTTTCTTTGCGGCTGCCGTTTTTTGAATTCATCACTTGACAATGTGGCAAAGATTGCATGTGAAAAGGAGATTCCGGCTTCCGGCTTTAAGTACCTGGGATGTATCAGTGTTTTTTTGGATCCTTGGGATTGTATTGGGGACGATAGCAGCCGTTTGTTTTCAAATTTCGTCCGGGAGCGGACATGCCGGGTTGGAAAGTGTGCTGGCAGCGAGGCTTGGACAAGAAATTGGAGATCCATCGGGTGCCGGGTGGCATCTAAACGCCGGAATGAAGGCAGCCAGCCGGGGAACTTTGTTTTTTTTCAGGTCTGGCTGCAGCGGTCAGGGATGGCGCTGATGCTGTGGCTGGCAGGTATGACGCCGGTCGCATGCCTGGCTGCGTGGGGGCTTGTCTCGTCTTAGGTCTGGAGCAGGCATGGCTGCTGGCAGGATTTACTGGCTGGGGCGGTTTTTGGGGACTGCCTGTATTTGTGGCGACGTTATTTCCACAGGTGGTGTTTTATATTCCTGTGTTCTGGCTGCTTCTTTCCTGGGCGCTTGCAAAGGAGAGGCGGATACGGACGGCTGGATTTTTAATCCTTTTATTGGTGCTGGGGATGGGAACTGCGCTGGAAGTGTGGCTGAATCCTGGTTTTGTATCATTACTGGTCTCACACTGCCCATTTTAATGGGGCTGTCCGAATAAAAATTATAATTCAAAATTTACAACATATGGGGGTGAAAAAAGTGGACGCACCATATGTTGTATTTTTTATGTAAATCAGTCGAAAAATGTAGGAAAAGTGGGGGAAAATTATGTTTGATTTTATGGGAAAATGTAGATATAATGATACCTGCGGACGATAAAAGCCCTGTTTGTGGAGAAGAAGGTAAGTTGCAGATAGGGTGAGAAAAACCCTCAGGAGAATGGATGGTTCGGATGGAGAAATCGATAGGATTGCCACGGAACGATATTTGCCCTGCAGGCTGGGGGTTGGCAGAAAATGCCGTGAATAAAAGAATGGCGGAAATGGTTACGAGAATAGATTGGGGAAGTATGAGAGGGGAAGTAGACAGATTTGAACAGTAGTACCTGGGGAGGTAAAACAGGCATCGGAAAATACCGTACAGTCATATCGGAGAGATCTGATGCAGATGATTACTTATCTGGAGGAGAAAGAGATCCGGGAGGCGGCGAAGGTGACAAAGACCAGCCTGCATGGATATATTCTTCATATGGAAGAGCAGGGAAAGGCGGCTACCACCATTTCACGGATGATGGCGGCGATGAAAGCGTTTTTAATTATGAATGTATGCAGGCATGCATCCGGCGGAACCCGGCGGAGAGTCTGCATGCGCCGAAAGTAGAGAAAAAGGCGCCGGTGATCCTGATGTGTCGATCAGGTATCGGCGCTTTCTGGCACAGCCATCCGGGGCAGACGCCGAAGGAGATCCGGGACAAGGCGATGCTGGCTCTTTATATGCGACCGGAATCCGGGTGTCAGAGCTTGTGATCCAGATGGAAGATATCAATATGAACATTGGATTTCTGGTCTGTCGCGACGGGGAGAGGGAGCGGACGATCCCATTTGGACGTTCGGCGAAAGCAGCGCTGGAGGAGTATCTGGAGCATGCGAGAAACGAGCTGCTGCGTGGAAAGGGATCGGACTATTTCTTTGTCAACTGTACGGGCGGCGCGATGAGAGCCGGCAGGGATTCTGGAAGATTATCAAATATTACGGCGAGAAAGCCGGGATTGAGGAAGATATCACGCCGCACACGCTGCGCCATTCCTTTGCGGCGCACCTGATTGCGAGAGTGCAGACATGCGGGCGGTTCAGACGATTCTTGGACATTCGGATATGGCGACGACGCAGATGTATGCGGCGTACCGGGAAGATTGAAAAATATCATATAAATTATAAATAAAAGCACCTGTTTTGTGAAAGGCTTGACAAAAACAGGTGCTTTATTATATATTTTAGTGGTTTAAAGTGCAAACGTTTAACGCAGATGAGGAAATGTGAAGGAGAAAGACAATGGAGCAAGTACATTTAAAGTACGGAACGTCGGCGGTCGATTTTGAGATTGACGGTGCGAAGAGTGTAAAAATACCTGTATGAAAATAAGATGCGGGTCATTGAAGATATAAAAAAGCAGAATTTCTGCATTGTGTGACGGATGGTGTGATTGGCACGAAGCCGTTAAAGGAATTGATTGCACCGACCGATCCGGTTACGATCGTAATCAGTGATATGACGCGTTTCTGGATGCGTCAGACGTGATCTGCGAGCTTCTGGTAAAATATCTGCACGATGAGATGGGCGTGGGATATGACCAGATTGCGGTTGTGGTTGCACTGGGAACACACCGCAAGAATACGGCGGAGGATCGCAGAAAACTTGCAAGCGAGTTTGTCTACGACCATGTAGCGAGCGTGACTGACCATGACTGCGATGCGCCGGATCTGGTATACATCGGTACGACGTCCTTCGGAACGCGTGTATCGGTCAATCCGCTGGCAGTCGGCAGAAAGGTCATCTGCATCGGCGGTACGGTGCACCATCTGATGGCAGGCTACGGCGGCGGAAGAAAGAGCATCGTTCCAGGTATTGCTTCCCGTGAGACGATCCGCATGAATCATGAGCGTGCGCTGGATCCGGAGAAACCGATGACGGATGTGCGTGTCGGCAGCGGTCTGGTGGAGGAGAACAACTCGATCAACCTGGATATGCGCGAGGCAGGTGCCATGGTACATGTTACGTTCGGTATCAATATCGTGGTAGATACATCTTCCCGCCACAGCGGTTTATTCTGTGGTGAGTTTGACAAAGGCATGGCAGGCAAGCTGCAGTTATGTACAGAAGGGATACGGACTGCCGATCGACTATCAGGCAGATGTCGTAATTAAAAGCTGCGGCGGTTTCCCGAAGGATCTGAATTTTTTATCAGTCCACCAAGACGCTGTTTAACGCATCGAGAGCGGTCAAAGAGGGCGGTACACTCATTATGCTGGCGGAATGCCCGGAGGGAAGCGGTTCCAAGGATTTCTTCGACTGGATTAAGCCTCTCTCTAAGGGATGCCTGGATGAGGCACTGCGTGCGTCTTTCACCATCGGCGGCTATATTTTCTACGCAGCCTGCGAGTCCATCCGTCGTTCGAAGACGCTGCTTCTGTCTTCCATGGAGCCGGAGCTGGTTCGGGATATATGGGCGTAAGATCGTTTAAAGATATGAAGGATCTGCTGGCAGAGGTAGACTTTAACGGAAAAAGATGTATATGTAATTCCGTACGGCGGAAGCGTGCTCCCGCAGACAAAGGAAGCCTACGAGCGTATTTGCCGCGAGGCAGAGGAAAATGGAGGCGCGAAGTAATGAATATTCCGCTGCTAATTGTTATTTTATATGTGCTTCTGCTGTTTTGCATCAGTATCTATGTGTCTTACAGCCAGAAAAAAGGATTCAGAGAACTTCCTTTTATATAAAAAAAAAATAATGCGTTTGTTGTGGCAGCTAGTATCGCGGGTCTGGCGATCGGCGGCGCTTCGACGATCGGTATCGCGGAGAACGCCTTTACCGTGGGCTGTCGGCAGGCTGGTATGATACAGCATGGGCGATTGGCGCGGTTGTTTCTTCTATGCTGGCAGTCCGTTACCTGCGTAGAAGCCAGTACACGACCATCAGCGGTCTTGTAAGGGGACCTCTACGGCACAAAGACGAGCTTTATCATGGTCATTGCCATGTGTATCATCCAGTCAGGCATCATCGCCCTGCAGTACAAGGCGGAGGCTCGATTCTGGCATCGCTTCTGCCGGATATTTTCACGGTTCAGAGCGGTACGTTCTTCTCTTTCCTGATCTTCATGCTGGTAGCAGTGATCGGCGGTATGGGAAGTGTTTCTTTGACAAATGTACTAAATCTGGTACTGATTCTATGTCGGCGTTATCCTGGCGGCGGCGCTGGTTCTCTGGAACCACGGCGGCTGGGAGGCGATTGACGTCCTGACGAAAGCTGACCCGACACACCGTACCTGAGCCTGACAGCTGGTATGGGCTGGATGGGGATTTTGAGCTGGATCGTCGTTATGCTGGGTAATACAAACCCGTTCAGGGCGTTGTCCAGATCGGTCTGACCGGCAAGAGCGACCGTTCAGCAACAGTTGGATTCATCGTTGGCGCGATCCTGATGGTTCCGGTTGGATTTATCTTCGTGCGCTGCTCGGTGTAGCGAGCCGTGCGCTTCTGCCGGATGCAGAGGCACGGTGGCACTGCCGATGATCCTGATGAGCATTCCTCCGGTACTTGGCGGCATCACGCTGTCCGGTCTGTGGGCGGCTGATATGGGAACCGGTTGCTCCATGATTATCGGCCTGGCGACGACCGTCAGCACGGATATTATCGGAAAGATTCCGGGTGTTTCGCTGAATGACCGTCAGAAACATATTTTAAATAAGGTAATCGTTGTACTCAGCAGTTTGGTTACCTACCTGATTGCAACTCAGATGGGTGCGATTTTTAAGCGCGATGCAGAAAGCACTTTCTCTGGCGATCGGTACTTCGTTTATTGTCATCGGCGGTCTGCTGTGCCCGAAATTCTCCAGCCGCAAGGCAGGTTTCGGACCATCATGGCTTCGATTGTGTCGATCGTGGCATGGAATATGGTTCCAGCGCTGGTTCCGGTATTTAAGAATGTTGATTCTTTTATGCTGGCAGTCTGCGGGGCTGTGTTTATTCTGGATTAGTCTGGTGGATCCGGGAGAAGGTTAAACAGTAAGAGGCGTTTGATTTAAATAGAAGAGTTTAAAAAAAAAGAACGTCAAATCCAAGCGAAAACTTAGAATTTGGCGTTCTTTTTTTGCATATTTATATTCGATTCGATGCTACTCAACTGTCCCGGCGTCTTTGATATAGGAAATGAAACTCTTCTTGAGCGAGGTCACGATTTCTTTGCATTGTGTATATTCTTTCGCTGTCGCTGGCATACTGCTCGTCGTAGTGCGGATCCAGAATGAAGATCTTGTTGCCGCAGAAGCCTAAGATGGTGCAGCCGTTTAAATCGCGGTAATGCGTGTCCTCAAATGCGAGAATGCGGAAAGAGAAGTCCGCCTCCGTTGGTTTCATAGGCTGTTTTTTCATATACCTCATAGGAATCCCCTGTTCGGAATCATGATGAGTCTCGAAAATGACTGGGATGGAAGTTTGAATGAAAAAATCGTCGGTAATTACTTTGGAGCCGGTCAGCTCGATGGAGAGGTTGTCCGGGTCCTCCTGAGAAAAACTCACAACCTGTGCGGAATAATCAGCTGCATAAGACGGCGTCACGTAGAGAGCCGCAGCCAGAGCCGCGCAGAGGAATAATTTTGATTTCATCCTGAGATCTCCTTTTTAGTCTGTCTTTTTGTTCCCCTATATAGAAGATAGGCTATGGAATCCACAGCCTATCTTAAACTCCATATAAATTTATTATAGCACAGACGTCTTTAAACAGTCAGCTGGAAATTTTATCCAAAATCAATCCAAAATCATCCAATTCTTGACTCCTTTTTCCTTTCTGGCAGGTTCTTCTGTGCGGTGGAAAGCATCAGTTTGATACGGTTCAGCTGATTGACTTCGCTGGCCCCCGGATCGTAGTCTACGGCGATGATATTCGCCTCCGGATGGCTGGCGCGCAGTCCTTTGATGACGCCTTTTCCGACGATGTGGTTCGGCAGGCAGCCGAACGGCTGGGGCAGATGATGTTCGTCGTGCCGCTGTGAATCAATTCCAGCATCTCACCAGTCAGGAACCATCCCTCGCCGGTCTGATTGCCGAGGGAAACGTAATGCTTCGCCATCGACGCCAGATCCTGAATCCGTGCAGGCGGAAGGAAATGTGTGCTGCGTTCCAGTTCGCGGCGGCAGGTGCGGCGGAAATACTCCAGCAGGAGATTCCCATGTTGCACAGGTGTGCGGTGGAACGCTTGCCGCCCAGATTGTCGGCTTTGAAGTTGCTGTTGTAGAAGCAGTAAAGCAGGAAATCAAGCAGATCCGGCATTACAGCCTCGGCACCCTCGGCTTCCAGAAGCTCTACCACGTGGTTGTTTGCTAACGGGGGAGAATTTTACCAGGATCTCGCCGACAATGCCAACCCTCGGTTTCTGGACATCGCGTCTCGGAAGTTCGTCGAAGTCATGGATAATACCGCGGATGTTGCGGTTAAACTCTGCCATGGATAAAGAGTGTTTCTGCAGCGACTTGATGCAGATTGCTTTCCATTTCTCATGCAGGGCATTGGCGGAACCCGGCTTTGCCTCGTATGGGCGGGTCGCATAGAGAACCCGCATGAAGAGGTCACCGTAGACAACCGCCTGCATTGCCTTGGTGAGAAGCGGCAGGGTAATCTTGAAGCCCGGATTCGTCTCCATGCCGTTGGCATTTAACGAGATAACCGGAATCTGCGGCATACCGGCGCGTTCTAAGGCACGGCGGATAAAGCCAATGTAGTTGGAGGCACGGCAGCCGCCGCCGGTCTGACTCATAATAACGGCTGTATGCTCTAAGTCGTATTTGCCGGAGAGCAGCGCATCCATGATCTGACCAACTACGATCAGGGACGGGTAACAGGCGTCGTTGTTGACGTACTTAAGTCCTGTGTCGATAGCAGTACGGTCGGAGTTCTGCAGCACCTCCAGGTTGTAACCACAGCTTCGGACCGCCGGTTCGATGAGGTCGCGAAATGGATCGGCGACATCTGCGGGCAGAGGATCGTGTAGTTTTTTCTTCATTTCCTTCGTGAAAATAAACACGGCTGTATGCGCTGGAAACGATCGGTTTATGGTAGTGGCGCATCTCGCGCACGCGGATCGCGGCGATTAGGAGCGCACACGGATACGTGCGGCGCCGAGGTTGTTGACCTCGTCAATCTTGAGCAGCGTATAAATTTTGCCAGAGCGGGTCAGAATATCATTGACCTGATCCGTAGTAACTGCATCCAGACCGCATCCGAAGGAGTTGAGCTGGATCAGATCCAGGTTTGGCTGTGTCTTCACATAGGAAGCTGCCTCGTAGAGGCAGGGAGTGGTACATCCACTGGTCGGTGACGATCAGCGGACGGTCAACGCGTCCTAAATGGGGAGACGGAGTCCTCGGTCAGCACGGCAAAACCGTAGGAAGTGATGAGTTCCGGAATGCCATGGTTGATCTCCGGATCTACGTGGTACGGTCTGCCTGCCAGAGCACGATGCCGTGGTGTCCGGTTTCTTTTAACCAGGCGATGACTTCCTCGCCCTTCTTTTCCATATCCTGACGGGAGGCGATGAGTTCCTGCCATGCCTTGTGAGCGGCGGCGCGGATCTCCTTCTCCGGGATTGCCTGATCCTTGGTAAATTCTTCGACCAGACGTTTTTGTCAGGATTTCCTCATTTGTAAATGCCATAAACGGATTCCGGAAATGTACCTTGTGATCCGTCAGGGATTCTACGTTGTTTTTGATGTTTTTCTGCGTAGGATGTGACCATCGGGCAGTTGTAGTGATTTCCTGCTTCCGGGGTTTCGTTGCGCTCGTAAGGAACGCACGGATAGAAAATGTAGGTCAGTCCCTGGCGGATCAGCCATTCGATATGACCGTGCGCGAGTTTTGCCGGGTAGCATTCGGATTCGCTCGGGATCGATTCAATACCAAGTTCGTAGATCTGTCTCGTCGATTTTGGGGACAGAACGGTGCGGTAACCTAGTTCCTTGAAAAAAAGACCGCCCAGAACGGGTAGTTTTCATACATATTCAGGACACGCGGGATGCCGACGGTACCGCGCGGCGCCAGATCGGCGGTTAGCGGTTCATAATCGAACATACGGTGGTATTTATAGTCAAATAAGTTCGGAATGTCTTTTTCTGTTTGTTGCCGCCCAGACCGCGCTCACAGCGGTTGCCGGTAACGAACTGACGTCCGCCGTCGAAACGGTTGATGGTCAGGACACAGTGGTTTTCGTACAACCCTGGCAGCGCGCCATCGTCGTCTTGTAGGTCCAGGCTTAAGATCTTGTCGATCGGCAGCATCGTGGTTGTCTTGGAAGCATCGTAGCGCTCACGGGCAATCAGAGCCGCACCGTAGGCACCCATGATACCGGCGATGTCCGGGCGGACTGCCTCACAGCCGGAGATCTTTTCAAAACTGCGGAGAACCGCATCGTTGTAGAAGGTACCGCCCTGCACGACCACGTGTTTTCCAAGGTCGGAGGCATTGGTAATCTTGATAACCTTAAACAGGGCATTTTTGATGACGGAATAAGCCAGTCCGGCAGAAATATCTGCGACGGAAGCACCCTCCTTCTGCGCCTGTTTGACGTTGGAGTTCATGAATACGGTACAGCGGGTGCCCAGGTCGGTCGGATTCTTTGCAAAGAGCGCCTCCCTGGCAAAATCCTGTACGCTGTAATTTAAGGATCTGGCAAAGGTCTCGATGAAGGAGCCGCAACCGGAGGAGCAGGCCTCGTTCAGCTGGACGCTGTCCACGGTGCCGTCCTTGATCTTGATGCATTTCATGTCCTGTCCGCCGATGTCCAGGATGCAGTCCACGTCCGGCTCGAAGCCGCCGCTGCGTAGTAGTGGGAGATGGTCTCCACCTCGCCCTCGTCTAGCATCAGCGCGGATTTTAACAGGGCCTCGCCGTAGCCGGTGGAGCAGGAGTAGGCGATCTGTGCTTTCTCCGGAAGCTGGTCATGGATCTCCTGCATCGCACGGATTCGCCGTCGCCAGCGGGCTGCCGTTGTTGTTGCTGTAGAAGCGGTATAGAAGAGAGCCAGCCTCGCCGACGAGCGCCACCTTGGTTGTGGTGGAACCGGCGTCGATGCCGAGGTAGCAGTTGCCTTCGTAGGTCGCTAAATCACCTTTTTTGACATCATGGCTTGCATGGCGTGTCTTAAAATCTTCATAGTCGGCTTCATCAGTAAAGAGGGGTTCCATCCGCTTTACCTCGAAATCCATCTTGATGCCATGGGACAGCCGATTTTCGAAAATCGATCGTGCAGGCTGGCAGTCGTCTTCGGATTCAGAGTTCATCGCTGCGCCGATCGCCGCAAACAGATGCGAGTGATCCGGGGCAATGATCTGGTCCGGTCCCAGATTCAGGTGCGGATAAATGCCGCGCGCAGCTCCGGGAGAAAATGAAGCGGACCGCCGAGGAATGCAACATTGCCGCGGATCGGCTTGTCCGCATGCCAGGCCGCTGATGGTCTGATTGACCACGGCCTGGAAAATGGAGGCCGACAGATCCTCTTTGGTTGCGCCTTCGTTGATGAGGCTGGATATCCGTCTTGGCGAACACGCCGCAGCGCGCGGCGATCGGATAGATTGCCTTGTAATTTTTCGCGTACTCATTAAGACCGGATGCGTCCGTCTGAAGCAGCGAAGCCATCTGGTCGATAAAGATCCGGTGCCTCCGGCGCAGATTCCGTTCATACGCTGGTCGATGCCGCCGGTAAAATAAATAATTTTCGCATCCTCGCCGCCAAGCTCGATGGCAACGTCGGTCTGCGGGGCATAATCCTTCAGGGATGTGGCAACCGCTACAACCTCCTGGACAAATGGAATGTCCAGATGCTTAGAAAGTGTTAAACCGCCGGAACCAGTGATGACCGGCTCGACGGTCAGTGCGCCAAGTTTCTCTTCACCCTCACGGAGCAGGTCCGCGAGCGTCTCCTGTATGTTTGCAAAATGACGTTTATAATCGGCGAAAAGAAGCTTACCGCCATCTTCAATAATAGATACTTTAACCGTTGTGGAACCGATGTCGATTCCTAATTTTTACAGGAATTCATGTACAATCGGGGCAGTGCCCCTTCCCTCCTTTGTACTACACATGTATTCGGCTATACTTTAACATAGAATAAGGAAGAAAAACAATTAGTAGGGTGCGTTAAAAAGATGCTAAAAATGACTAAAATTTGTTAATATTGCGCATAATGGGAGAATGTGCTCCGTACAAGGAAAGGCATTTTCTGCGTGAAAAATACCGCTTTTTCTGAGTTGGAATGCAGCCGTTACGGATCGCAGGCAGGCACTTTTTTGGAACCGAATGTGCCGTAAGATAACGTGGTGGAAGTGAGAATATAATTTGACAAAGAATCCGCCGCTCTCTATAATGAAAGGAAAACGGCAAAGGATGTGAATTATGAATTTTTTTAGAAAATTAGAGCGCAAATTCGGTCGGTTTGCGATCCCGAATCTGATGTACTATATCATCATGATGTATGCGGCTGGATTTGTGATGAGCCTGTTTAATCCATATTTTTACGTGCAGTATCTGGCACTTGATGCGGCGGCGATCCTGCGGGGGCAGGTGTGGAGAATCGTGACCTTTCTCGTATGCCCGCCTCAGTCGGGCGTCCTCTTTGCGCTGCTCGCGATGTATCTCTATTATTCGATTGGATCGACGCTGGAACGCGTGTGGGGAACCTTCCGATTTAATATGTTTTTCTTTATGGGCGTGCTGGGACACATCATCGCGGCATTCCTGGTGTACGGTGTGACCGGCTTTTCGGTGCCGATGTCCCCGTATTACTTAAATGAATCGCTGTTTCTGGCGTTTGCCTGCACCTTCCCGGAGATGCAGTTCCTTCTGATTTTCATTCCGATCCGGGCGAAATACCTTGAATGATGTACGGAGCGCTTCTGGTCTACAGCTTCTTAACGGGTGGCATTATCGCGAAAATTGAGATTGTTGTTTCGATGCTCAATTTTATCATTTTTTCTTCCTGATGACGCGTAACTACCGGAAGATCAGCCCGAAAGAGGCGGTCCGCAAGCAGAAGTTCAAAAACGAGATGCAGAAAGCGCAGATCCAGAAAATTTCCCTGACCCGCCACAAATGCGCGGTTTGCGGACGTACCGAGAAGGACGATCCGAACCTGGAGTTCCGCTATTGTTCGAAATGTGCGGGAAATATGGAATATTGCATGGATCACCTGTATACGCATAAACATGTGACGGAAGAAGAATTGAAAGATTCTAAATAGAATCAAGCGGTGGATTGTTTTTTAGCAGAGGATTTAAATAGGTTGGATGAAGCATACAAAAGAGGTTATAAATGATTCACTGATGGGAAAAAATCTCGATAAATGACAGAATATGAGGAGGAATGACAGAATGAAAAAGACAAAGATTGTCTGCACAATGGGACCAAACACCGATAACCGGGAGATTATGAAGGAGTTGGCGTTAAATGGCATGGATGTCGCACGTTTTAACTTTTCGCATGGCGATCATGCGGAGCATAAACATCGTCTGGAGATTCTGGAGAGTGTGCGCAAGGAGCTGGATATTCCGGTCGCAGCGCTCTTGGATACCAAGGGACCGGAGATCCGTACCGGCAAATTAAAAGATGGAAAGAAAGTGACGCTGAAAGAGGGCGATCTGTATACGCTGACGACCGAGGAGATCGTGGGTGATGAGACACGCGGCTACATCAACTATGCGGGGCTGGCGGAGGATGTAAAGCCGGGTGACCGCATTCTGATTGACGATGGTCTGATCGAGCTGCACGTGCGGGAGGTCAATGGAACAGATATCGTCTGCCGGATTGAAAAAATGGCGGCGAGCTGGGAGAGAAGAAGGGTGTCAATGTACCGGGGGTACGTGTCAAGCTTCCGGCACTGACCGATAAAGATAAGGAAGACATTCGTTTCGGCGTGGATGCAGGCTTTGATTTTGTGGCGGCTTCGTTTGTCCGCAATGCCGATGCGATCCGCGAGATCCGGGAGATTCTGGATGAAAAAGGTTCTGCCATGCAGATTATCGCGAAAATCGAGAATGAAGAAGGAATTGAAAATATTGATTCCATCATTGAGGCGAGCGACGGCATCATGGTAGCCCGCGGCGATATGGGCGTGGAGATTCCGGCAGAGAAAGTTCCGCACATCCAGAAGATGATCATCCGCAAATGTAACCTGGCGTGCAAGGTCGTTATCACGGCGACCCAGATGCTCGATTCAATGATCCGCAACCCGCGTCCGACGCGTGCCGAGGTATCGGATGTGGCGAATGCAGTGTACGAGGGAACTGATGCGGTCATGCTGTCTGGAGAAACGGCGATGGGAAGTTACCCGATCGAGGCAGTCCGCATGATGAGCCAGATCGCCGAGGAGTCGGAGAAATATCTGGATTATATGTTCTACCAGAGAAGAAAGGTATCGGCAGAAAATCTTCGAAATATATCCAATACGGTATGTTATTCATCCGTAGCGACCGCCTCCGATCTGGAAGCGCCGGTCATTGTGGCTCCGAGTGTCAGCGGATTTACGACGAGAATGCTTTCGAAATGGCGTCCGAAAGCATTGATTGCGGGACTTTCCCGAGCATGACGGCTGTCCGCCAGATGCAGCTCTACTGGGGTGTTAAGCCGTTCCATGCAAAACGCGCTGAATCGACGGATGCACTCTTATTTGCATCGGTGGAACTGCTGAAAAGAGAAAGGTATCGTCAAAGAGGGTGAAATTGTGGTTGCAACCGCGGGTGTGGTGACACGTGCCAACCGCCATGAACCGGTAGCCGATACGAATATTATGCGTGTAATTGTGGTAGAGTAGAAACTGGATTCTGCGCCTGAATCTGTGCCCGGTTCATAGATGTATCTGGAAAAAATGATACAATTTGTCCGGAGGTTGTGTCCTGGCGGAGAAAACGAGAAAAAATACCGCCCATTTGTGGGCGTTTTTCGGGAAATCAGTTGATAAAACACGGGTTTTAGGTGTATAAATAGTAGCAGGACAAAGAAGTCTGGGCGTGCCGGGAGTAGTGTATGTTCCCGGTAGTCCAGACTTTTAGGTTTTATATGTAGATTTTAGTTCGGAGGATGTAAAAGTGGAGAAGAAACCATTTGTAACACGGGAGCAGCTGAAGGAGATCAAGAAAACATATCCGACTCCGTTCCATCTTTATGATGAGAAAGGAATCCGCGAGAATGGCGAGCGCCTGATGCGTGCATTTTCCTGGAACAAAGGGATTCAGAGAGTATTTTGCTGTAAAGGCAACTCCGAATCCATTTGTAATTGATATTTTAAAGAAACTTGGATGCGGCGTGGACTGCTCTTCGCTGACAGAGCTTATGATGGCAAAGGCGATGAAGTACGATGGCGAGAAGATCTTATGTTATCCTCCAACGATACCCCGCCGGAGGAGTTCAAGATGGCTGCCGAGCTGGGCGCGATCATCAACCTTGATGATTTTACGCACATTGATTTCCTGGAGAAGACGATCGGTTATATTCCGGAGACGATCAGCTGCCGTTACAATCCAGGCGGAGTATTCAAGATCAGCAACGGTATCATGGATAATCCTGGAGATGCCAAATACGGAATGACTACCGAGCAGCTATTTGAGGCATTCAAAATGTTGAAAGCAAAAGGTGCGAAACATTTCGGTATCCATGCCTTCCTTGCAAGCAATACAGTAACAAATGAGTATTATCCGATGCTTGCGAAGGTATTGTTTGAGGTGGCGGTCAAGCTGAAAGAAGGAAGACCGGCGCAGATATTAAATTTATCAACCTGTCTGGCGGCGTTGGTATTCCTTACCGCCCGGATCAGGAGCCGAACGATATCTTTGCAATCGGCGAGGGCGTCCGCAAGGTTTATGAGGAAGTTCTGGTTCCGGCTGGCATGGGCGATGTAGCGCTTTATACAGAAATGGGACGTTTCATGCTGGCGCCGTATGGCTGCCTTGTGACAACGGCAATCCATGAGAAACACACCTATAAAGAGTATATTGGTGTGGACGCGTGTGCAGTCAACCTGATGCGCCCGGCGATGTACGGCGCATACCATCACATCACGGTCATGGGAAAAGAGAACGAGCCGTGTGACCACAAATACGATGTAACTGGTTCCCTGTGCGAGAACAATGATAAATTTGCGATTGACCGGATGCTTCCGAAGATCGATATGGGCGATATCCTTGTCATCCATGATACCGGCGCACATGGTTTTTCGATGGGCTACAACTACAACGGAAAGCTGCGCTCGGCTGAACTGCTCCTGAAAGAGGATGGTTCCGTGGAGATGATCCGCCGGGCAGAGACACCGAAGGATTATTTTGCGACCTTTGATTTCTGTGACTTGTTTAAGAATATTTAGTCCATAAAAATTGAAAAAGAACGGATTCTGTACAAGATGTGACAGAGTCCGTTCTTTTTATGCCATATTTTATCGAAAGCATTGACTTTTTGTTCTTTCCTCTATACTTATCATATAACGTAATGACATTATATAACATAATACTGCAAAAAAGGAGGAAGTAGTATATGATTAAGAACACGGTGATTAACGCAGAGCTTGGATATGCATTAGCCACGGCCCGCCATAAGGATGCAATTGTGATTTGCGATGCTAATATGCCGATTCCGGATGGCTGCAATGTAATTGATGTGTCACTGATAAGAGGAGTTCCAACCCTTGAACAGACGATATGCGCAATCATGAACGACCTGGTGGCAGAGCGTTACGAAGTGTTTGAGTTAATGCCCCAGTATAATGATGCTATGTATCAAAAAGATTCAGTCGCTGCTGCCGCAGCTGCCTGGCGGAACCATCAGTCAGATCGCTTAACGGAAACGATGCAGAAGGCCAAAGTCGTAGTGCGTACCGGTGATTTTGGCAGTTGCTGTACGATGGTATTATATTCAGCCTCCGGAATGGATAAATATGTAAAACAATATGACTGTTCTTTTTTTCACTGGAGAAGTAAGATAGGAGGACCATATGGCAGAAAAAAAAAAATATACCCGGATTGTGGTAGAAGAAAATAATGAGCATGGTTTTGATTCCTATCGCGTACCGGGAATCGTGACAGCCTCCAATGGGGATTTGCTCCTGACCTATGAAGGAAGAAAAGATGGAGGAAACAGCCGAACTCTGTTTTTAAGAAGATATCGCATGACAGGTGAAACGATAGAGCCAATCGGCGAGCGGGTTACGATGGTTTCTCCCAATGACGATGAGCTGATTCATAATCCCTTGTTAATAGCAGCAGCGGAGGGAAAGCTCTATTTTTTCTGGTGTCAGGATTATAAGAGATTATTTTTGAAAGAAAGCGATGATAATGGTGTTTCATTTGAACGGAAAGGGAGTTGACCTCCCTGATTGACGGATTCCGGAAAGAATGGCCGGTTACATTGTGGGCGATTGCACCTGGTCATGGAATAAGCAAAAAAGATGGGACACTGATACTTCCATTGTGGCTGAGCCGTGGGGGAAAAATGCCCATCTCCCAGCTTGTTTTGCATGTCTATCCAGTCAGGATCAAGGAAAACACATGGAGATGCAGCAGTGTAGTTCCGGCGGGAAACGGGGTTGGCGATCCCACAGAAAGCCCGTGGCAGAACGGAGTGATGGAACACTGCTTGCAACCATGCGCCATGAAATCCCAGGCGTCAGAAGAAGAGCTTTTTGTGAAAGCAAAAAAGAGATAGATGGGGAAGATACTATACGCTGGGGGAGAACCCTGGTTAAATCAAGAACTTCCGGATCCAATCTGTGGAGGCGCTCTTTTGTCACTGTCAGATGGGAAGATGGCTTTTGTTAATTGTGCCTATGGAGATGAACCGGCGCTGGAACGGCAGAAACAGGGAGAATCTGTTCGCTGGAGTCTTGACGCTCGTCAAAAGCTCACGATTCGGCTTAGTAAAGATGATGGTGTTACATGGAACGATGGACTTATGATAGCAGAAGAAGGGGAGCATCGGATCTTGCAGGAAAGGATGCGTTTGCTTGCTTTTACGAGGAAGGCTGGCAGGATGGAAACTGTATTTTTAATCAGAGATTATCGCTGGCGGTTATTCCTTTGGTTTTGTTATGACTGGGGCGGGAAAAGATACATTAGTGAAAGGGAAAAGGAGCTGTACCGTTCTGTTTTTTCGGCATATTTTATTTATTATGCGGTCTATTGTGTCTTTTCAAGTTTCATCGTTTTGTTTTTAACAGAGCAGGGCTATAGCGCCACAGTCTGCGGAATTATTACCAGTTTGACATTTTTTTGGCCAATCTTTTGATGGAACCGGTGGGAGGCTATATAACAGATACATTTCTGCCCACCAGAAGATACCTTTAGTTTGTATCGGTATCGTATCAATGGTGTGTGCCTTTTGCACAAAATTCATGGACCAGTCATGGCTGCTTCTGCCGGGGCTGGTTCTGGCAGCCGGATTGGCCTATCCCTTTAGTCAGCTGATGGATGCCTGGGGTTAATTTAAGTAAGGAAAGTTATCCGGGATTGATATACAGCCGGATTCGTGCCGGTGGTTCCATTGGATTTGCAGTGATGTCAGTGATTGGAGGATTTTATTTCAAACACTGGGGATGGAATCGTTATTTTCAGATGCAGATTCTTTTTTATTTCTTATGATGATTCCATTTCTCATCCTGCTTCCGGATACCAGGCTTGGCAATCATCGAAAGAAAGGGGAGGCAGAGAAAAAGTCTTTCGTTTGTTCAGGCGTTTCAGCAATTGGTAAAAAGCCGTCGTTTTTTGTTTTGTTTAACAATAAGCACTCTTTATTGGTTCAGTCATCGGCCAGTTGGCAGCTTCCTGTCATTGATTATTGCGGAGCGTGGAGGAGATGCGGAATTATTTGGAAATGTTTGTGGAATAGGAGCAGCCGTAGAGTTTTTGAGTCTGCTTTTGTTAGCCTATATTGGAAAAAAGAAAACCTATCCGGCCCCTCTGGGGGATGGCAGCAGCTTTGGGCACAAACCTGCTTCGTCCGATTTGTTTTCAGCTCTTTGGGGGCGAGTGGTCTCTTTTATATGGGACAGATTCTTCAATCAGTCAGTTTTGCCCTCTATATGAGCGCCAGCGTAGAGTGTTTTGCGGAAACATCAGATGAACGTCTGAAAAGCTTTAGTATTTCCATTGGTCTGACCATCAGCAGTGTGATCGGAACCGTATGTGCGAATCTGGCAGGAGGAAAACTGTGTGACCTGTTTCATCCGGGAAGCCTGATTCTCCTTAGCTTAATATTAGGAAGTATAAATTTGCTTTTTTTTTTGCATTTTTAAAGAGAAATTTGACAATGAAAATATATAGTGATAGCATAACAAATGCTAGAAGATTATATGATGTTATATGATGACCTAAAAAGGACGAAATTTCTTTTGACTTTGGCATCATAAGATGAAAGCGGAACTGCTCTCCAACGAAGGAGAGGGTTCCGCTTTTTGCGTATAATAACGCAAATGAATCAAAAGTTGACAAAATTCACAAAAAAGAAAAAGGAGAAAACCTATGATAATATAAAAAGCGACGATGAAAAATAAATTTATACTTGCAAAATGAATCAAAGTATGGTAAAAATAACATAACGATATATGATGTCTCTGAAGGTATTATAATATAAGGGAATCTGGACGAGTATTTGAATGGATAGGTCGGCCAGAGCAGAGAAAACCAGAAACCCCTTTATATAGCACATGACATTATATGATAGAAATTAATTTTAAAGGAAGGAGAGTACGTATTCGCAGCAGCGAAAGCGCGGCAATTAGAGTATGAAGAAAAAGTATCTATTCAATTGGTAAGGCTATGGATAAAGCGAATAGTGTGGTGGAAGTATTTACCGGATACATGATATTCGCTTTTATGGCACTATTGTTCCTTCAGGTATTGATGCGTTTTATATTTAAGCATCCTATATACGGAATTGATGAATGTGTAACCGCACTGATGATATGGTCCATGTTGTCTTGGATGGTGTACCGTTTATTGGGACAATGGTCATGCAGTTCTGGAGTTTATCATGAACCGTATGCCAAAGGCATTTCGCAGAGGAATGTTTACATTTACGAACTTTTTGATTGTTGTGATAAGCTGGGTTTATATTCCGGCATCCTGGCAGCTGTTTCAGATGCAGAAGAAGATGCCTCCCGTTGGAGGACTTCCTATCAGCAAGGGTTATTACTATGCATTGCCGGTTCTGGTGATGGGAGTGATTATGCTGGTAATGTCTGCATATAAGGCAATCGCATTTGTAATTACCGGAGATGAATCCATCTGTGTACCGGTAGAAAAGGAAGGAGGCGGTCTTCTTGACTAATCTGGATCCCTATTTAGCCGTCTATTTTATTACCTTTGTGGTATTAATTTTTCTGGAAGTACCGATTGCATACGCAATGCTGGCTTCAGCGTTTGAATTCATTGTATTTAACCATCAATCATTTGTTATGTTTGCACAGAAAACAGCAAACTCCCTGGCTGATTTCAACATGCTGGCATTACCGGCATTCCTCTTTGTAGGATGCTTTATGAATGAAGTGGGACTAACGGACCGACTATTTGGAATGTTTGAAAAATGGATCGGTCACCTCCCAGGAGGACTTGCACACGCCAATGTATTATCTTCCATGGTATTTGCCGGAATGTCCGGTTCCGCTCTGGCAGATGCCGGAGGACTTGGAACCATTGAGGTAAGTGCGATGTCAAAAGCCGGATACGATCCAGACTTCTCAGTAGCAGTAACGGCAGCATCCGCAGGTATCGGACCGATTATTCCGCCGTCCATCAACTTCGTTGTCTGGGCATTCTTAAGCCAGACCTCCACACTGGCTATGTTCCAGGCTGGTATGGGACCGGGGTGTCCTGATGGGCGTGGCCATGATGATCTGGATTCCGATTGCAGTGAAAACCCAGCACATTGCCTGCCCGCGGGCACCGAAGGCATCCTGGGGCGAGCGATTCCCACTCTCTGTATACATCACTTCCGGCACTGGGTGGCCCGGCTATCCTGGTACTTGGCATTATGACCGGTATCTTTACTCCTACAGAGTGTTCCGTTGTAGCGGCTATGTATTGCGTCATCCTGGCTATCTGCTTAAAACGTTTTAGCTTTAAGATGCTGACAAAGGCCTTAAAGGATACATTAGCCAGCGCGGGTATGTCCATGTGTCTGTGTGCAACCGGTCTTGTATTTAACTGGGTAATTGTAACCAGTGGTCTGATTGGTTTTATGACAACTCTTCTGATGTCCTTAGGAAATAAAATCATCATTCTTTTTAATATTAAATGCAATGTTATTATTCCTGGGCTGCTTTATTGGTTCCATGCAGATTCTGATTATGGTGGCACCGCTTCTTATGAATCTGGCAACGGCTCTTGGTATGAGCTATGTTCAGATGGGTGTTATGGCTGTACTGAATGTAACACTGGATTAATCTAGCAATACGTAACTGAACGAAGCATACTGA
>VOFJ01002931.1_pt1 | contig 27958 bp, 39 predicted proteins | sample 5384081 | NCBI WGS metagenome assembly VOFJ01 (sample SAMN12384729, study PRJNA508395) | human gut metagenome | isolation source: healthy gut I | host: Homo sapiens | reverse complement strand
CTTTGGGGCTACGTTGTGGCACAACGGTTACAGGTGATGCAACCTCTGGTTTGACACCACTTTTACACCAATTCACTTTGAATTCAACATGGCTACTAAGGAGTGCCCCGTCTTTGACGGGGTGCTTTCTTTAGCCATCATACATATATCAGCGTAAAAAATAAGGGCAGGTTTGGGAAATCAAAATCCCATTCCTGCCCTTTTCTTTTTAGCAAAATCTGTCCCGAAAAATATATAGTATTCGTGACAACGCACAAAAAATGAGAGTGTGCTTCAACAGCAGCTCTCATATATCTTGTCTATTTGACATTTACACCGAAGTCATTTATAATGGCTTTTGTGGAATCCACCGTCCGCGTCGAGTTTCCGGGTTCAGTCATAGCCCATCTCCTTTGTAGACGGTGTACGGTTAAAAAGACGGTTGCCTGCCATCCCGCGAGTGCGGAGTGGAGGGCGTGTGTATAGCCCTCGCGGGAAATTTTTCTCAGGAGGTGACCATACATAACTCTTCAAGAAGTTTTTTGATTGCGTCTATCTGCTGGATTCTTATCCAAGCATGGGATAAGTTCCATAACAGAAAGAAGTGAGCCGTCTGTCGCAAGCAGAGCGGCTCACTGTAGTTTGAGGGTTAAACCCTCTTCCCAGTAAGAATGTATGTTTGTGGCAACCGTCTGGGTTTCCACCGCAGGGGGCGCTTGTTACCAGCAGGCGCTCTCTGTGTTATTATTATAGACTACTTCAACGGTATTTGTCAAATGAATTTTCTGTTAGCGTTTTCTTTTTCGGATTTCTCCTACGTCAGCCTGTGGGAACCGCATAACCCTTAGTCAAGCTCCGCAAGTGTACGGACGCTGACCCCATCACTTGCTTCAACGCTATGGCGGACAGTCCTGCTGCCGCCTATAAAGAATATTTACACCCACAAAATATTCTTTAGATATTATTTTCCAAATGCGATGATTGCGCCAATGATGCCAGATACAAGCAAGGTAGAGATGCAAGTAATGATTGCAACCTTGACAGTGTTGACATTGTTGGCGATTTGCTTATACGGTTTGTTCTCGGTTTCATTAACCTTCTCAGACAATTTACGTTCGGTCTCCTGCCACGCTTTTGCTTGCGCATCTACCTTACGATTGGTGTCATCCACCTTGCCCTCAATATTACTGACACGCTGTGCAATGAGCTCAACGGAAGTAGCGATTTTATAGATAGCCTTCTGCTCACTCTGAATTTCCTTCAGCTCACCTTCTAAGTTGTCAATTCTGTGTGTATTGGACTTGCATCGCTGCTCAGTCTCAATTAACAGTACGGTCTCTTGCTCGGTCATAAGAGAAACCTCCTCGGATGATTATTTTTCCCTTCCTTCGGCTCCACTATGGAGGCAATAGCAGAGTTCTGTTTCAACACGTCTTTCATTTCGCTGAGGGCGTCATCAACGTATTTGCTAAAAAGGTTTCAAATGGCAAGACCTTTGCCAACCAAGGGAAACGCTCGCAGAACTTGTCGTAAACGGATGACAGCTTCAGTTTGCCCGTACCGGAACCGAACTCGCGCTCAGCGCCAAGAACAGCCTGCAGAAGCCATCCACGAATCTGCTCGTACTTCTTGTCGGTGGACAGGTTGCGCCAACGCAGGACAGCCATAACGCCGCCAACGATAAACACAATGCCAGTAACAATTACATACCAATTCTCCACAATAAATTCCATATGCAAACTCCTCTCTAAAAGATAATGGGGCGGATTTCAGGTGCCGCCCTTCACCTTAGATTGCTGGACTCTCCCAGCTTGGGTCTTCGACGAAGCCTTTTGCCTTTGCGCTTTCGAATGTGATACCACCAGCAGAATGGTCAGATTTACACAGGTTCAAATAAAATGCGCATACCACGCCATGTGCCGACCACGGCAATCCAACCATTGCCCCAATCCACGGCAGCGCTCCGGTATAGTTCCGCTTTTTACACAATAGAACGCTAAAAGCAACCCACCGACTGTAACAATCCACAGAAGGGAGCGGATATCGTCAATCAGCTTTTTTGAAAAAGCGTCCTGTTTGCTTGTGCGTTTTCTCCTTCGCCTTGCTTGCTGTCTGCTGCCGCTATATGTAGCCATCACGCTTTACCCATCAGTTTTGCAAAACGATAGAACAAAGCAGCAGCCTGTTCACGGGTAAGCTGGTCAGCCCAAGCATAGTTGGGTTCACCATTCACCTCAGTGCCAGTGCCATTGATGAGACCGTTGGAGATAGCCCACTCACGAGCTTCCTTACTCCAAGTGCCGCAGTCATTGTCCTGCAGCTCTGCACGGTACTCCTTCATCAGTTCCTTGAATGTGTCCAGAGTCATATCTTCATCCTCCTCTTTGCCGTCGCTGATTCTCTTTTTGAACTCTTCCCACTGTGCGTCGCCACTCGTCTTGTAATAGACATTCATGTCGGCGCAACACCACGGTCTCGGACAGAGTTTTCCGGTCACATCATAATGACGGATAACGTGGTCTGCAGGAATGTTGTACTGAGCCATCAGCTTCTTTGTCAACCATACGAGGTTGTCCACAACTTTTGGTTCGAAATACCAATCAGTATCAGAAGCCATAACCCTCTTGCGATTGATTTTGGAAGGGCGTGCTTCAATCCCGATGGAGTTAGAGTTGCGGCACTCAGGGTGCTTGTACTTGTTCGCACCACAGTGCCATGCGATGTCCTTATCGCGGACACAGCGATAGATGGTATCGCCCTCGTCAAGCGCATAATGGGCAGACGCTTGAATACCCGGTGTCTTGAAATATTCAGAGACACTCTTTGCAGTTCCGAGCGCACCGAAATAATGAATGACGATGTACTTCGGAGTCATGTTGCCTGAACGGAAGTTAACCGTTGTCAGGTTGTCTACAATTTTCAACTTGCATCCTCCTTCCTGTTCTGGTGTATTGATTTGGATTTTGCCAGCGTAAACTTGTCATAATAAGCTTGTCCGTAGCTGGCTCTTTTTTCTTGGACGCTCTGTCCCTGATTGGCAGGACGTTCAAATTGGAGAAGAACAGCATTGGATGCCTCACGGACAGACGGTGCACTCTTGAGGGTGCTCAGCAGCCCAGAATAGCCCACAGACAGCTCTTTAAGCAGGAAGTTGAGCTGGGCATCCATGTCCCCTACGGACGCTCCTGCGGCTTTACAGGAGGCAAGGAGAGCGTCCTTGCGTGACCAGTACGTCCACTGAGCTAATCCGTAACCGGCACTGTCTTTCACAAAGTTGGAATAACTGCCGCTATCGACAGCGGCAGTATATTCTTCATCAGTCATGCCAAGTTTCTTCTCGTATGTATTTTGGAGGTTCTTGGGATTCAGTCCGCTCTCTGCAAAAAGATTCCCCATCAAACCCGCGACGCCGAAATCATTCAGACCAGCAGATTTCAAATAGCGCCAGATTTTTTCGTCGGCGTTCATGCGAAACCACCTCCTTGATAAAAGCATTGTTTTATAATCAGACAATCTTGTAATGCGGCTTCCCTTCGCCGAAAAACCAATAACGAAGATAATCGTCAAACACGATTGCCACGACAGATAAGCCAACCCACGCAAAATAGAACGGTAGACAGACTTGCCCCAAAAATGTTAAGAGGGAGTCCAGAATAATCCCAGACACCCAGCTTCAACCATATATTCACGATAACGCCGGTGATAAACTCAAGGCATGTCACCATTGTTCCGCCGATTAAGGCTTGCCACACGATTCCTAATTCCCACGGGAAGAGCTCGTTGATTAAACCAATAGAAACAAAGCACAGTCCACCGAGAATAAACATGGATGGATGACTGTGCCCACGCCAAAGCATCTCAATGCCGACATAGATTGCACCGCCGATAACGGCAAGCACAAGCAGTTTGAGACATACCTTCAGCCGCTTCATATTAGTTGCCCAGCTTTTCTGTGATAGCGTTCATCTGAGCCTGTGCAACAGCAAGCTTTGCGTTCATCTCAGACAGGTACGGTTCTGGCAGCGTCATGCCGTATGTAACAGCAGAGATTTCTTCAGCACCTTCCAGTGACTGTACATACGCTTTCAAAGCATTGTGATAAGTTGTCTGAGTGGTAATAAGAGTTTGCGCCGCAATATAGATTCGGGCAATCTCAGCGGCTGTGTAGATACGGCAGACACCACCGTCTGATTGATATGGGAACTCTGTGCCGCCAAGCTCAACAACGCGGAACAGGTTCGCAATATTTGCTTGGTCTTCGATGCTGAGATTAAAATGAACGGCACCCTGTGTCAGCTCAAATCAATACCCGCAACGATGATGGCGTTACAGCTCTTAGAAATTTCTGCAATCTTTGCAGCTTTGATAATAGCAAGAGAGTTGTCCTCTCCGACAATTTCGATTACGTCTTCCATCGTGACCCAGCCGCGTTCGACAGCCTTCAAAAAGACCATTCATGTCGATAGCACCGGACTGGTACATGGCTTTCAGTTTTTCTTTCATCGATTACACCTCCAGCGCGGAAAGAATCAATTCGTCAACGAGGTCACGCTGATGGGCAACCAAAGAGCCGCCGTCACATTTGGCAACGACTACAGTGCCAGCACCCTCAATTTCGTCGTGACCAACCAGATTATACGGTTCGCTGTTGAATGCTACGCCAATCGCTTCGTCAACAGAGCATGGCGTAAAACTGCCGCTGTTGCCAATTTTGATATACAGAACGGAGTCGGTCATACCAAGCTCGGTTCCGTCCAGTGTGATAATTCGATACATTTAAGCAACCTCCTTTGCTCCTACCAACTTTGCGATGTGTCGGAGCGTGTCAATATCGGCGTTGAAGAAATCATGGTTCCACAGCCAGAAGTCTGCGTACTCAATGCGCTTATACGGCTGGCAGGTTGGGTCTTCCCAGACCTTGTCCCATCGATTTTGATAATTCGCATCGCGCTTTGCGAGCGTCTTTTGAATGGCTTTTGTGTTAATTTTCCACGGAGCATTCCTGCGCCATCGTCGTCACGGGCAAAGAACTGATGCGCGTTCTCGCTTGTTACAACGCAGAGGAGCTTGTCACCGTGGAAGATATATCCATTGGCTTCTTCACACATGGTCATAGCGGGGAGATTTACTTCGCCGCAAATTGCTTTGTCCTTGAAGCGTCTATGCACAACATATTTCATCCTTTTTTCCTCTTTCTCTAAAGTTTTCAATTCGTTCCGGCGAAAAACCGAAAACCGAATAAAAAAGCCTACGCAACCGAAGCACACGATTGTGGTCGTCGTAGGGCTCAAAGTATGCGAGCATTCCGTTTACGGAAGTCCAGAGGTCGTCGTATGACATTTCTCCATTCTGGATTTTTGTACGGAATGCTTTTATTTTTCTTCGTGCTCGCTTTACTCCATCACGATTTCCGTTCATCACAACACGACCAGTTTCGGTCAAAATAAATTTTGCTTTGCAATAACGGAACGGCTTTTGTGAGCGGGACAATTCTTGACTTTGATTTGCTAACAGTTAGCTTGAGACTCTCTGCCTTTGCCACAATCAGAGCCATGATTTCTTTGGCGTCTCGGTCAGGCGGAACAATGACGTAATAATCGTCCATGTAATGACCGGCGCACTTGATAGAGAGCTGGCATTTGATAAAGTTGTCCAGTGCAGACGGAAACGCAATCATTTCTGCCTGACTTGGCTCGACACCAAGCGGTAGACCAACTCCGCCCGAAACAGTGTTGACAACATCGTCTCCGATTTTTCTGATATCTGGGTTCAGCAATAGCTTCTCATGCCGCTTGAAGATTTCTTCATGGGACACAGATGGGAAGAACTGTTTGAAGTCAATCAGAATCACATTCCCATCTCGTCCATAACGACGGAAGTGCCAGCGTAAGTCCTCTTTAACATTCTCTTTGAGAACTCAAAGCCCTTGCCTTCAAGACTGGCGCCGTTGTTGTAAATCATCTCAGGACGATACAACGGTAGAAGTACCTTCTTGGTATAAACCTTGTGGACTTGACGGTCTTGGATTCTCGGTGCATCAATAGGGCGGGTCTTGCCGCGCTCTGAAATCGTGAAATGTACATATGCACCCGGAATCCATTTTCGCTCAAGCAATAAACGTCGTCTGCGTGCTGTTCCAGAGTACAGGTGCATCTCAAAACGTTGAGTGCTATTCTTCCAACGAACACCGTTGCAGCATTTATTTCCGGCTTTGTACATATCATCGTATCCAAAGACATCATGCAGACCGCCAACTGTGGCGGCACGCCTTTAACCTATTCCCTTCGCGCCTTGTCTTGCGCCTTTCGTAACGTCCTTTACGTCTACTCATAAAAATTATTCACCCTCCGTACAGATGTCTTGTAGGGCATCGTCTAATCTGCTTAATTCGTGACACATGAAACGAGGTAAGATGCATCTCTCGCCATGCACGCACGGGTACTCCGGCGGCGTTCGTGTCAAAATATCAAAGGGTAGTTTCGGATTTTCATCACGGGAAGTATTTCTCCTTTCGTAAGGGTCATAGTTCACCCTTTGGGCTACTACGATTGACCCAGACCATTTCTGGTTTACGAAAGCCGGGGCGACGCCATAGGAATCCCATGCGTTGTTATAGCTCGCGTTGCCGTTCGTGTTCACATTGCAGAAGTTGTTGCTGTTGTTGTAATTAGGAGAACGCTCCCACCACCAAGCAGTGGAACAGAGAGAGGCAAAAGACTCCCAACCGACAGGTTTTTACAGAAATACACCCATAAATTTTCATAGACGTTTACCGGATCTTATCGCTTTTCAACACATTGGTCAAAAGACCATTTTCTGCATCGATTAAATCACCAAGTTCCTGCGCCATGTGCTCCAGCTTTTTCTTCGCGTCTGACGCACCGACAGAGTTTCCGCTACCGGTCGTAAAACAACCGGACGGGTTCGTCATCATCAAGTCGTAACAATGAGCAAAGGTGGACATCGAGAGCCATCAGGGGAGGCTCTCGCTTCGAGCAGATGTTGCTTACGAAGTTCTTTTCGTGCCGCATCAGATGGATAGATGCTGTTTGCTTTTTCTGCGTGGTCTACAACTTCTGAGGCAAGCTCCGACACAGACTTAGATACGAGCCGGGGAGTACCGAGATGACAACCTCGACAGGAAAGCGATGGTTTGATGTAGATTTTGTTCGCCACATTGACGAACTCAGCCTTTACTTTCAGACCTGTGTGCTTTTAAGACTGACATAAGAATCTCCTTTCGTTCTTGGATTTATTAGCTCCGAATGCACTATTCTGGAGCCGTTCACCACTAATCGCAAAGGGTGTACCCTTGCTAATTATAGGATGGGGAGGGGGACGAGGTTCCCTTGCATTTACCGCAGAGGGTGTACCGTCCCTCTCCCTTAATGATTTGAACACGCCCACTTCCGTGGGCTTGATACTGTTGATGCAGGATTAGACGCGGAAAGCCGGGGCGACGCCATGGAATCCCATGCGCTGTCATAGCTCGCGGTGCCGTTCGTGGACACAATGCAGAAGTAGTTGCTGCTGTAGTAATAAGGAGAACGCCCCCACCACCAAGCAGTGGAACCTGTTGCGCTGTGACGGTATTTCACCTTCGAATTTCCAGCAGAGTAATACGCATACTGCGCCTGATAGTTCTTTTCGGCAGAGTTCGCATAGGTGCGTGTGCCGAAAATCTCATACTCAGCCAGCAACGGAAGGTAGTCTGTGGTCTTAGTAACATAAGACGCATTGTCACTACCACCGCCCGTATTGTCTGTGTAGATAGTCATCGGCTGCATCACAGCACGAAGGTCAGACGGAAGTGCAGCCATTAGCGTATTTTGCGACAGGGTTTGTCGCAGTTGTTGCCGTGGCATCACCATCATTCGTGTTCGTTGAGCCAAGCACATCGTATCGCAGGTCACAACCCTTCCAGCCACCAGAGTTGGTGTTTGAGCTGTGGTTCATATTGAAATACTTGGTTCCGTTTTGTTGAGTAGCCATCGTACTTGCCATCAACTAAACAAATATCCGTGCCACCAGACAATGCGGTTTTGAATGTGCCAAATGTGATACCGTTACCTTCCTTTGCTGCTATTGTGGTTAAAGCCAATAATATAAGCGTAGTAAGTACCGTTCACAGCCTGTGTGCCGACAGTACCGCTCACAGCGACAGCCTTAGCGGTCGCCGACTGCCCAGTAGCTTGCACCAGTTCCAGAAACACTGTGGATAGCCGCCCAAGAGTTGTCATTCAGCGTAGCAAGAATAAAACTCTGCTGTAACTTTGACAGTCTTACTTGCCGGTGCAGAATAGTTCGTACCAGCAGTGCAGCTCACGGTGATAGTAGCTTCGCCATTTGTTTGGTGGACGTGAGAAACGGTAACTGTATTCCCGCTACGGGAAACAGTGGCAACGCCAGTTGCGCTGGAGGTCACGCTCAGCGTGCCATCGTGGTTGCCGCCAATCGTGAACGTATCAGTAAGCTTTACTCAAGCTAAGCTTGATTGTTGTCTTACTCACAGTCAACGTACCAGTCGCTTTACCAATAGACCAAACAACGTTCTTGGCGGTAGTCGCCCCATCAGACCAGCGATAGTCGGTTTTCGGCGTAAAAGAAGCCGTGTAATTGCCTGCGTTCGTGCCGGATGTCGTACCGCCAATCGTCATATAAGTCGTGTTATAATTGCTCCAACTCGGAGACTGAGAAGACTTATTGTAGGTCAGTGTACCGCTCTGGGCGGGTACGTTCGCAATCGTGATACGGTTTGCTGTACCAGTCGTCCGCTGAGACGTAGAGGTGTTGATGCCGCCGTCCGTGGTCTCTGGGAAGAAAGCAATGTAATACTTCGTTCCGTTTGTCAGACCGGTAATCGTCAACGGCGTGCTGGAATATCGGTTGCGTGTCGTGACCTTTAGCGTATAAACAGCGCCGGAATCATCCTTGCTTGTAGGGTAGCTGCCGCTCTTCACAACAATTGTGGTGCTTGCCCACGATGCCAGAGTCACGCCATCGGCAGAGATAGAAGCAGAAGGGTCAGTCCACTTAACGGTCATCTTGCCGTTGCCTGCTTCAGAAGAGGCACTCATGCCGGTAACATTCCAGCTTGTGATGCCTGCAACCTGAACAGTCGGAATCGCATTGAATTCGTCATCTGTGCTGTCAGTGTAGGCATTTGCAGTTGTATAGGGGCAAGAACTTATAGTAATACTTCGTTCCGTTGGACAGACCACTGTCACAGAAGTAAGTATTCTTATAAGCGTCTCGTGTTTTACTATCGAGAACGATAGTGCCGTCACGACGGCTTGTAGGCGCGGAGCCCGCCTTACGAACAAGCAGGGTACCGCCCCAAGCAGCAATCGTAGAACCTGCCACAACGAGGTCATCGGGGTCAGTCCACTTCACATAGACTTTCCCAGAAGAAACCTGCGTGGTAATACCGGAGACAGCCGCAAGTGTCAGACCGCCACTGCCTGAACCTGCGCCGCCGGGGAAGTTAGATAAAATAGGCATTTTACGCCCCTCCTTTAACCTAAGAGAATGATGTAAACAGGAATGTCACGCTCTGGCATCTCGCCATCAGCGGCGATAGTCAATGTCCCATCAGCCTGTCCGATAACTGAGAGCATTGCCTCACGAGCAATTTCACGCTGTTCTGCAGTCGCATTATGAGCAACAGAGATTGTGCCGTTCTGCGATGCAGTAAGCCCGCTAATCGTGAGGGTTTGCGTGTAGGGCGCATCGACACCAACCCATGCAGACGCAAGCAGAGTGGTATTGATTGCCACACTGCTGTTTGCTTTCTCACCAAGGGCAGCATCGATTTTTACCATATTGGAGTTCTCGGTTCCATTCATCTGGTTGCGCCATTCCTGAAAGCGAGTTGAGCTGTCATCGGTCAAATAGAGGTTGTAGTTTGGTGTATTACTCATTTACTGCACCGCCCTTTCAACCAAGCAAGATAACAACGACTGAATATCGCAAGTGGGTACAGACCCATTTGCGGCAATCGTTACAGAACCCGCTGCTTGACCACAGATATACATTTCTGCTTCAGACGCAGCAGAGAGCTGTTCATCGGTAATGCTCTGAGACAAGCCGATAACACCATTCTGCGTTGCACCAAGCCCAGCAATGGTAAGTGTCTGCTGTCCACTCGCCCATCCTGCTGCGGTCAACGTAGCGGTAACAGCATTGCTTGCATCACACTTTTCAGCAAGAGCAGTCAGCATCTCTTCATCATCAAAGGGGAGCTGAGAATACTTCTTTGTACCGTCTCCAACTTTCTTACGAACGCTACCACTGGCTGTATCAACAATGATGATTTCACCATCCAAAAGGATGGGGTCTTTTGCTGTCCAGTTTGCGCTCGTGTCTCGCTTTTGTCTGATTCGTGCATTATATTCAGCCATACAGTAGCCTCCTTTATAAGCCAAGACCCCGCCGTGCATAACACACGACGGGGTTGCTTGTGTTTTATTTATGCTCAGATGTTAACAGAGGCGCTGCCACAGTTGAACACAATATAACCGGAAGCCTGCTTCAGCTCGGTAATATCGTGCTCATGGTTGCCAGCAGCCTTGCTGTCCCAATCCGCAACCTTATCGGCGGAAATGCCGTCAAGCACAGTCTTGTTTGCGTGCTCATGCTGCTTAGTAACAGCGCCGTCCCACGCATCGACCTTATCCTGAGAGATAGCGTCGAGAATAGTCTTATTCCCATGCTCGTGAGCCTTCTGTTCAGCAGCGTCCCACTTTGCCTTATCGCCAGTAACAATCTTGTCCAGCTCAGCCTTATTCGTATGGCTATGAGCCTTGCCGATAGCGGTCTGCACATCAGCGTGGAGCTGTGCCAGAGTCACAGAGCCTTCCGTAAGAGTAGCAGTTACCTTATGGTCGGCGCTGACATCAATCACAATCTGGTCGCCAACTTTGGAACCAGAAGTGACATACTCAATCAGGCTGCCAACATTGATGTAGATGTGGTCTTCAGTAGCGTTGGCAAGAACCAGATGCAGGTATGTACCAGCCTCGCCCCATGCACCAGCCTCAGCCTTTGTCTCAACCGTACCGGACTCAACAACCATATCCTTGGGGATATCGATATTCACATCCAGATTGGTAGCCGTCTGCTTGATGTTGTAGCGCTTTGCCACGCCATCCGGGGTAGAAGGAGTGACAGTTACGGTATAGTCGGTCTGAGCAGGAATCTTACCGATTTTCTCATCGACGTAACCAACAACGGTCGTAGCGGTAGCACCTTCGGGCAACGCACCGACGCGCTCATCCAGAGCGTCAACGGCAGTTTGCGCATCATCGCCAGCCTTCTTCGCTGCCGCAATTGCTGCGTCCTTACCATCTGCGTAGGTCTTTGCATCTTCCAGCGCCTTAGTCGCAGCGCCAGCCGCGTCAAAAGCGCCTTCGTCTTTATAGGCAGCAGTGCCAAGACCGTGAACCTTCACGTCTTCGCCATTGAACTTGACAGTACCCATTTGCAGTGCCTTCAGCCAGCGTATAAACGGTCTCGTCAGGAATAGTGATTGTGCTCACCAAATTCCAAGTAGATGTACCCTTTGCCTGAGAATACAGGTGGAACTTGCGGCTATTGTCCGCATCGACCTCCAGCTTGTACTGGGTATCAGTATCCTGAATCTCGCCTGAGATGTAGTCGGACAGACCATCAATCTCGTTTGCGGAATAGGTGGGCTTGGAAGCTGCTTTTGCCCAGTCGTACACGTCAGCAGCCAAACCAGCAGTGAACTGCAGCTCGCTGAATTTGTGTGCGCCGTCGCCAACCTTAAACAGAACAGCAGGCTCCTTCGCTACGGCACCAGTCTCAGCCGGAACGACAACAACGGCGACTTCACCGACAAGCAGTTGGGGGTCTTTTTTTTCAACCCACTGTGCGTAGGTGTCATACTTCAGAGAAATGCGGGTATTAAATGTTGTAGTAGCCATAAATGATTACCGTCCTTTTTATGTGGTTTTTTTAGTTAGAGCGGAGCACAAAAGCTCCGCTCATTGTGTTTTTAATCAGACAGCGGCATTACCGCCATCGAGAATCAGTGTATCACCATCAGACTGAACCAGTTTATTCATGTTAAGGCTATTGACCTCCATGCTTCCGTCTTCAGCGACAGCGACCTTATTCTCTCCGGTGGAACTGGTGACAACACCAGCAGTATCACCAGCAAATGGAATGTTAACTGCCTTCTCAGAGATGTTCAACGCGGCACCAGCCAGCTTGATAATCTCGATGAGGTTCTTGTTTGCGCCCGCTTCAACGCCGCCAAGCTTTTCTTTCTCTTCATCGGTGTAGTCGTTGGCACTCAAGCCTTTACCTGCAACTTTATCAACCTTACCAGCCAGAGCATCAGGGAGACCAGTAACTTTAGCCGGAGCGACCTCCTTAACTTCGAGTTTACCCTCTGCAGAAACAGTGAACTCGTCAGAAACACTCTTGACGTAATTGGCTTCTGCGCCCTCTGGCAAGAGCAACCAACTTTTCCTTCAGCGCAGTCGTAAAGTCCTCGGTAGAGAGCCCCTTACCATCTACCTTGTCAACTTTGTTGGCAATGGCAGTAGCAATAGCTTCGTTCATCTGCTCTGTGGTGGAATAATTGTCGAGGTTTACACTCACATCATCCAGACGAACAACTTCGGTACCTACCTTTGCGTAGATATCGTAGAAGCCAGTGTCGGCATTCATCACGAGATAGAGAACATTATCCTTGGCTTCAGAAGCCGCAGGGACTGCATCAACCTTCGTGAAGCTGGCATGACCGGTCTCGGCGATAGCCGTCTTGATTGCCTCCGCGATTGCAGTAGCGGTCATAGCATCAGTGATACCATAACCTTCAAGCGTGGTAGCCTTATCAGCTTTACCAGTCTGGAGGTTTTGAATGTCCTGTGTATGACCAGCGACGGTATCAGCCAGACCGGAAACGGTGCTGGTATCGGGTGTGTACCACTCAATAGCAGTACCAGCCGCATTGATGCGAGGCTGCTGACCTGCGGTGGCGGAACCAAAGCCCTTCAGAGCGACCTTGCCATCAACAATCTCGATGGACTTGCCATCGCCAAGGACGGCAGAACCGACTGCCTTCAGGGTCTTGTCCGGCTGAATAATGTACAGGTCGGCGGAAGATTCCGTTACGACGCAAACATTTTCGCCATAAAAATAAGTGCCGTCCGAACTACCGACTTCAACAGCGGTAGCGGCGGCAGCTTCAGCAGCACTCAGAGAAGAGAAGTAATAACGTGCGTCCAGAGGGAACGCAGTTTGCGGATTAAATGAAACCGCAAAATTCAGTTTGCCAAAATCAGCCATTATGCGTCACCTCCATATTAGATTGTCACTTTATAGGTGTTTGCAGTATCGTTGGCGTTAGCCATATCCATCACATACACCTTATAGTCGATTGCCTGATAACCGTTCGCACCCTCGACAGAAACGACGGTCTTGGTGAAAGCGGTCTTGACTTCCGCGTTCCTCATACCATTCACGTCCTGCACGGAGCTAACATCACGCAGCGTTGCGGGATACGCGAACACAACGCGAATGGCGCCAACGGGGATTGCGAGGTTGAAGCTGTTGCCAGCCGCCAGAGCCTTACCACTCTTACCGCTAAGACTACGCACAAGTGCAGAGTTCACTTCGCCATCCTTCGCTTCCAGCGTTCCGTAGAAGCTGTTGCGGTAGCCAGTGATTTTGCCTGTCGCCTTGCTCTTATTACCGGCAGCAATTTTACCGGCGGCATACTCATTACCGAGGTTCGTTACAGGAACAGCACCCTCACCGTGAGTCGCAGTAGCCGTAATAGCGTAGCTGGTAGCGTCGCCAACTGTCAGCTCATCGAACGAACCGGAGGCAGTATCCTTGGTAGCAGTACCGTCGGTTACACTCCAAGCGGTAGCAGTAATACCAGTTGCAGGACCGTATGTATAGCTACCCGCGCTCAGAGAAGCGGTGTACGCAGGAGTGACTTTTGAACCAACCTCATACGCTGCAATTTGCTTACAAGTAATTGTCACGGCGGGTTGTGTTGCTGTCGGATTCTTTTTCCTTCGCCAGAATGGACGCGAGAACATCCTTAACATTCTTGCCAGATGCGGCAATCGTACCAGAGCCAGAGCTCGGAACGGTCAGAACACCAATGGCAGCAGTGTACGTCAGGTCATCGGCAAAGTAAACATTCTCGGCGCTGTAGTTTCCATCCATCGCAGCCCACACAGAGCCATCGTAGACATAGGCAGTGTAAGAATACTTGCCATCGGCAATCAGAGATTTGACAACAAAGATGTCAGCTTTCTCAGCGGTAACGCCAGCCGCAGTCAGAACGCGAGTAATGACATCGTTGTCACTTTCGCCCTCTGCCTTCACGCCTTCATAATGGGCAGCACTTGCTCCACTGATAGCCTTCAGGTTCTCATAAGTGGTAACGCCATCACCAATCTTGAGAGTACCAAGCTCCAAGTCAAAGCAAGGCTCACCAGCGGCAGGTACAACGTCTTTGTTAGCAAGCCAATTTGCCGTTGTGTCACGCCGAACTTGGATTTGGGTTTTCATCGTAGTATTGGGCATAACTTTCCTCCTTCAAAATATTTTTGCAGAATGGTTTCATTGGATACCGTTCGCAGCGCCTCCATCAATCACTTTGACATCGCCAACGCTAATGTCGCCTGCATTAACGGGAGACAATTTCCCGTCAGCAGAAACGATATACGGAACCCAATCAGAACCGTTATGCACTGAAATAATGTGTCCAGCACAATCGTAGGTCTTGACCCACGCTTGCGCCTCGGTTAACGTCTCAAACTGTTTGCGCTCGGAGATATTTTTCATCTCACCATTCGCATCGTAGAAATACAGTTCGGACTCTTTGCTGTCGCTGGTGATAATCAGACTATCTCTCGGGATAGTACCGGAAGCAATTGCAGCGGAAATTCTACCTTTCTTTCCGTAAGCGACTCTCACGCCCATCTCATATCACCTCCGTCAATCAGAATTGAATCACGGCATCTTCGTCCACCGGGTCGTTGCCGCTATTGCTTGTAAAATGGATAACGTCATCACCTTTAACGAGCTTGTCAATCTCCTCTTGGATGGCGTCCATATTGCTCTCCGTGTCCTCTGTCTTCTTCTGCATCTCGTAAATAGCCGAAAGCTGATGGTCGCAGATATAGTCGTCCATGTTCTTGGATTCCTCGACATAAAGCAGACACTCGCCACTCTTTGCGATGGTCGGGTTAGACGGCGTGCCCGAGAAGATTTGAAGCCATGAGCAAACTTCTCCGGGGAACTTTGTCAGTCGGCAAGAAACCGGAAATACATATTGGTAATAGGCTTCTTTGTATTTCTCGCTTTGGCGTTCCAGCCGCACGATGTCAGCTACACCGTCTGCACGGATGTAGCTCAAATAAGGGTCGCAGTCAGCATATCGATTTCGCCGACCTGCAACGGAATCAGGTAGATGATTTTCTGATTCAAGTTGTCGCCCCTATAAATCGGTTCATTCACAGTGATAACGAGGTTCATACTGTCATCCAGCTTGATATAAATCACTCGCGTCACCTCCGTTCTTTATAGGATAATGTAGTCGATGTCTTCCAGCGCCATATCGTCATAAGTCAGCAGCGTATCTGCGTCCATTTCGTTGAGCAGTCTATGCCGCTTCAAGATTGGCGTGGCTGCTGCTGACAACAAAATGCCACCCTTTTCCGGTGCCATAAATTGTGTGATTTTCTCCGTGATGCCAGCAAGGATTTCGACTGTACTCTGTATTGCCTCATACTTTTTTGCCGTTCCATCTGCACTTGCGGAGAGCTCAATTCCAGATTCGCCGCTACCGAGAGAAAAGTGAATCTCTGTTTCAATGACAGCGGCGGCAATCTGCATAGCTGTCCACGCCGCAGTATAGAAACGGTAGCAAAGGTCAACGATTTCCGCACTCGGTTCGACCGGAGCATCAATGGTCAGGAAATTTTGTTCTTGAAATCTGGCGCACCTTGGTGTCAACTGGAAGTGCCGCCGCAGGGCGGAGAAGACTATTCTTGAGAGACTGGCGCACTTCAGCGTCAATGTTCATTCTCGAACCGCCTTCGCCCAACGACTTGGCAACCATAGCATCTATAGATGCGGCGGTGATTTGCAGCTTGTCTTCAACGCTCATAAACATATTCCGAAGCGTTTGCAAATCATCGTTTGGAGCAATCTCAATGACGGTTGGGACAGGATTGAGAACATAGTGCGTTTGGAACTCCAAATCGATGCCCCAAGTTGATGCCATGTGCAGCCGCTCATTACAGGTCTTAATCATCTTGTCGATATGCGAGACCAGCTCGGAGCCAGTTTCAACAGCGATGAACTTCTGGAGGGTATAGCTCTCAAGGCAACTCTCCAAAATCATACGGTTCGTCGCGGTCAATCCATCACGGAATGGAATGGAGTAGACGATAATGTCGCATTCAGTAAGTCGTTTGTTTAGGTAAATATCAAACTCTTTTTGCCATATGCGACTCAACTCCTTATCAGGTGGGGTTCTGAGCAGACAGAGACAGGTAGCCTTCCTTGATGGTCATAATGGTTGCAGTCTCAACGCTACGCGGTGTAGAGAGCGTACCATACATCAGGAGATTGCCCTCGCCAACAGTGGCGGAATCGTAAATAACGAAATGGGTAATCGTGCCCCAGCTCGCAGTTGATTCATTGAAGTTAATAGCCTGACTGTTGGTGACAACGCCGTCAACCGGCTCACCAAAGGAACTCAACTTCACACGAGCATAGCCAGCATCTGTGGACGGCTCGTTTACACCAGTACCATTGATAGCAGGGGCGCTGGTGCTCAAGCCAATGTAATAGGTCTTTGGCAGAGCAGGAGACGTTTTCGTGTTGAAAATATTGCCTGCCGCACAATTCAGAAAGTAGGTTGTATTCATAGAATCTGTCCTCCTCTAAAAATGGGCATAATAAAAGCCGGGTGCATACGCCCCGGTTTATTGCCTGATGAAACTCTTGTTGATATTATTGGTAATAAATAAGATGCCTTGTTTTGGAATCTCGATATTGCCGTTAATATCTTTGATAGTGATTTGATAGATGTACTTACCACACAAATCTACCGTGTCCAACGGGTCTAATGTGACCGCCAACACATTTTCTGCGGTGACATCATCGTTAAAATGTGATTCCATTGGCTTCGTAAGAATCGGTACACCTGTCTTGTTGGTAAAGCTAACAATAGAGAAGTTTGCCGTACACCCACTCAGCGCAAACGGCTGGTGGCTCTTATAGAAGTAGGTGTAGAACGCAAAAGTCCTGCGTCTCTCCAGCTACGAAGTCAATGGTCGGTAACGTATATGGGCTGTAATCACAGGGCATATAGGTTCACCACCTTTACTTTTTTCTTTTCGCCATCTGCTGCGGAAGCCTTTTCGATAGAAGCTTCACCAGCATAGCGGCAACCTCCTCGATAACAGCAATGCTGCCACTCAGATTTGCAAGGTTTTGTTTGCCGTTTACACTAACTGCGTTCAACGCATTCAGAACAGCGGCAAGTCGATTCATAATCTCGTCTTTCATATGGCTCTCCTTTATATCTTTTGGGTAAATAAAATCGGGGAGCGGAACACCATAGGATGTGCCACTCCTTACAAAAAGCCTTCGGGTGCTTTTCAATCGTGGAGTTATTATGCTTCAATTGCTTGAAGTTTCTGTTCGAGTTCGTCAATACGCCGGTACAATCGCTGAATCATGTAAGTGTTCAGGGAAATGAATTCTGCATAGCGTAGGGAATACTCGTCTGTATATTTTGAATGTGCATCATTCAGCCCGGAGCACTTTACTAATCCAGCAAAATCCTGCGTACTAAGACCACTATCACGCAATGCGTCTTCTACTTCTTGCGCGATAAAGCCAGTATGGAACCTACCACTTCGACCAGAATTAAACCGATAGACGCTCGGCTGCAAACGCATAAAAAATGGGATGTACCTGTCTAAGTCGGACGAGATATTGTTTTTCAATCGCCTGTCCGAAGAGGTGTCTATATCCGTACTTGCAACAATACGGGTACTTGTGACAACAAATGATTCACCATCGGATTGCATACGGACACCAGCATTTGTAGCGATAAAGTAAAACTCCTCATTAGACCCATACATTTTAGCACCATAGGTGTACCGACCAGTACCGTCAGAACCAAGTGCACACTTGAAGCCACCCCAATCACTGCCGAGAGTTATAATATCAGCATCAATAGTACCAGAGCGGATGTAATTTGCATTGATATATAGCCTGTTCGATGTTGAATCGCTAAAAATGCCAAACCGCGTGCTTCCGTTAGTAAGCATATTGAAGATATCTCTGTCGCTCAATGCATTGTCGTAGGCAGCCTGCAAAGCGGTGTTCGCCAAGTTGTATGCATCACCTGCATTTGAGTTCGCGGTGCTTGCAAGGTTGTAGGCAGTATTAGCTCTCTGATATGAGCTGCTTATTTCCAACGTTTGATTCTGTGACAGAAGCCCAGTTGATTGATGAACCAGCAGCCATTGTGATGCTACCTCGAACAGAAACATTGCCACTGGCATCGACTGTAAAATTGCCGTTTCCAACATTCAGTCCATTGAGATTGAGGTATCCAGCGGTGAACTCATAGTTGCTATTCATCATGGAATTGCCAGACTTGTCCTTGAACGATGCGCCAGACACGACACCTTGAAACGTACCGCTCTTTGCATACATATCGCCATTCTTTTTTTTACCCAGAATTTCGCAGATGCGGGAGCGGCTGCACCAGCCCACATTGCATAGGCGGAGTTAGCATTTGTGCCAGAACCGTTCAGAGCAATATAGTCACTTCCACTACCAGCGTGGAGGTAGTCATCTTCAATAGTGAAACCACCGATTTTTACCGGAAGTAGCAGAGACCTTACCACGGATGTAGACGCTGCCATCATCGATATCGAGATAGAAATTTGCATTCTGAGGCATCCCGTCATCGTCGAACAGAATGTTATCACGGCTGCGACCAAGACTAATAAATGACGGATAAACAGTTGTGCCATCTACGGAGTACAGGTCACCTGTGCCTGCAGCAATACCATACATAGGGTCAATGAGAATCTTGCCACCATTGTCCTTTTGGAGAACAAACGTGGAGTTGTTCAACCATGCACCGCTTGAGTCCACCTTGAACTGCATGACACCGTCGTCGGTCTCATTCTCAATAACAAGATTGTTGCCAACAATAAGCTTACCGCCGATAACCTCTGCGTTCACACCAAAGTACGTTCCAACCTCGTCGGACGCAAACAGACCAATAGCAAGCTTTGCGGTCGCCCAGTTATCGTCGGTCATAGCAATCATGCTATCTACAATGCGAAGCTGATACTTAGAATCACCTCCGACATGGATACCACTACCGTTGATAACAACACTCTGGTTCTTGGCGGCAATAATTGTATTGACTGCCGCATCCAATGAGCTCTTCATAAACTTCGAGACTGACGCAGCTTGATTTGCAGCCTGATTATACAAATACTTGTTGGCATCGAAGCTGCGGCTGGTAGAGTAACTGGTCTCTACCATATCTTTCAATGTATTGACATAGTCTTTTCGCTTAAAACGATTTGAGAAGACAACCGAGAAATTGCTGTGCTTTTCAAAATCTAACTCAAACTCGATGATATATGGCGTGATTGTCTGCTTACCGCCGACGTTGAGATACACGCCCTTACCCAGCTCCAAGCGGTTTCGAAACGGTGCGAATTCTTGGGCAAATACGAAGTTTGCAGAGTCAACCGAAAATTCATATGTAGGTGTAGCCAAATCTGCAAGAACATCCAGCGCGTAGTCATACAGTTCCAACTGCACAGAGTATTTTTGGTAATCACTGACATTTGCTGTCAAATACATAGAGCCAGTGCCGCAGACAAACGAAATCTTGCTGCCTTCCCGTGTAGTTACCTCATCGATGGTCACATCTCTAATGTCAGATGAAAAAGATGACAACGAACCGACAAGCGTGATTGTGCCGCTTGAAGCCTTTGTCGTATTGACAGTGATTGACCCTGCGTACAAACTCAGCACATACTGGTTATCTGAACCAACCTCCAGTGTGCCGCGAATAATATCGCCAGTGATATTGTGGCTTCCACTGAAAGCAAAGTTGCCACCAGAAAGTACATACATTTTCTTTTTGGAACTCGTTGGTCAAATCGACCTCAGAAATTGAAGAAGCATCTACGGAAACTCTTTCGTTTACCAGTGAGTAGGAACTACCAGATACAGTCGTATCAACACTTGTGGCGACAAAAGTGTCTTCGGTAATATCCTGCTCAATAATGTACTTGCGCAAAATTGCATACTCTTCTTCTGAAAAAAACTTACTGATAGACAGTTCGTTGACAACAGCTTGAATCTGCTCTGCATACGGCTTGATGTTCGCTTCAAGCGCAGCAATCTCATTTTCTTTTGCAGCAATCTCAGCCTTCTTTCGCGGCAATCTTCTGGTTGATTTCATCAAGCAACTTCTGCTGGTTAGCCTTACCGGTTGATGTGGTTTCCATTGCAAGCGCCTGAATCGTAACGCTTTGCTGTGCAGTAAGCGTATCAAGCTCACCCTTCAAATCCGCGAGTGCAGCTTGCGTTGCAAGTAACGTGGAAGATGCGGATGCCTGTAACGCTACCAAACCTTTGTAGTATGTTTGGCGATTGAGGACAGTACGTTGCCATGCTTCCCACTTTGCAGCAAGGGCATCAGGAAGGTCACCGTTCGCAATGAAATAGCTAAGGTCGTAAATCCAGTTGGAGCCGATGGGATTGACCTCTCGGATATCTACATCATCACTACCATACGGTCTGATTGCAGTAACCAACTCATCGGTCACCTCTTCGATATCAAGGCTCTCAACCAGATTATCAAAGTCCAGATAAATGGGAAGCGTCTCTAATTCGATATCGGCGTCATAGACATTGATACTGCGCTCGTAAGGGGTCAAACACGAACACACAGCGGAACTTGTCTTGGCAGTCACCATACAGGAAGGACATAAGGTAATCGTCATACCCATCGAATGTACGATAGCGCTGGGCAACAGACGGAGCAACATAGCCCATATGCCAGCCATCGGCAACCTCAAGGACTCTACCGATGATAGTGTCCGGGTCGTTATGGTTTGTCTGATTGAAGAACTTGAATGTACTACCGTCATCGCCGTCTTCAAGGAAGAATTTCTTTGTGTCGAGAACTTTTTCCAAAGAGTAGCACTGGACGTGTTTCACATCGGAAATACCGTCAGCACTTGTTGTCGGGTTCATAACAACGTAGATACCATAGTGTTCGGTGTAGATGACCTTATATCCAACAAGCTCGTCATAAATCCAGTTCTTCTCGCCATCAAGGATGGCAGGAACATCGAATGTCATTTCGCTTGGTTCTGCAAACTTGACGGACAGCTTTAGGTTATAGACACCGGGGATAACCCCAATAGTCTCCTCATGCATCGTCTTCAGGACGACGAGCGTAGGCGTTTCAGGCGTGCCGTTTTTATCAAACGCCAATTTGGAATAATCAAGATACAATCCGCAACACCTCCTTATCCTGCAACATTGTATAAGAACCTGCCAGAGATGGTCAGTACGCCATCACCGGTTACTTTGATATTATTGTCTCCGTGAACCAAGCGGAAGAAGTTGAGATTGAATCCATCGTATAGGTTGTAACCACTTGAGAGCTCTTGAATGATGCCGTTGCTGTTGTTGACGAAAATAGATGCACCGCTTGGAATGCCAGTCAACTTGAACTCTCGGTTGTCATCATTCAGATTTACAAGAGACAAAGTTCTTGTGCTGGATGCAGGTGCGAACGAAATCTCAGGCTTGAGATATTCACGCACCGAGCTTTCGTTGCGGAACAGAATGGTAGTCTCACCGGAAATCGTGTACTGCTTTTCAAACGGGTAGCTATACGCATAGGGGCAATCACATTGAATGGTCGCCTGAAATGCGACGGGTAACCATCCATGTGAGATGGGGGTCAACTCAGTGACCATGCAGCGAAATTGAAGCTGCTCCATATCCTGTTGCCCGATGGAAAGCCACTTGTACTCTTTGCGTCCAGTCAACCAATAAGCGATATCTTCAAGCTCATACCGGTCGAGCTCGCGCTCGGCACCAAAAACCAACTTGAATTCAAGTGGCTTGCTGTGGTAATTCGTCCCAAAGTAAATTGGCTGAATCCGATTGTTTGTTCTTGTTTCGACGATGGATGCTTTGTTACCAAAGCTCACATCGCTTTGACCTCTGCCACCAATGTCATAGACCATAAGCCCATACATCGCAGAGGACTCTCCGTCAAAAGTAAACTCATAACAGTTAAACATGGTTTACCGCATCCATCTCCTTTCATAAAATATCAGTGGGAGGGAGACAGAAGCTCCCTCCGCACCGTTAACGTTTGATATTCAGTTGTTTGATAACATCATTGGTGAACTGCCGATTGATTTCACGATGTTTCTCAACCGTTTCTTCATTTGCTCCATAAATGATAACATCGCCAAAGGATACGCTGGGTGCCTGTGTGTTATTGATTGGAGCGAAAGCAGAAGCAGCCTTCGTAACATCACCTTGCATCTGACCGAACATACGGCTCATATCCGTAAGGGTGAGCAACTTGCTAAGCTTGTCCGACAGTGCGGTAGTGAAATCAATAATGCGATAGAGACCGGCTTCTTTCTTCGCATCGAGAACCGCCTCACCCTTTTCGAGGACAGCGAGAATCTCATTTTGCTTTAGAGTCGGTTGGTCGCCTGCGATACCACCAGTGTGGTAGATGTACTTACGATACTTCTCATAAAGAAGCGCACCACCATCCACATACCACGTTCCGTTTTGGCGGTAAGCATTTACGCCGTACTGACCGAGCATTGCGCCAAGGGGTCAGATTGCGCTTGTCGAGCCGCGCTTTCTTTCCTTACTGGCAGTATGGTGCGCTTGGCTATTCGCATACATCTCCTTGATGATAGCATGAATCATTTCCTCATTGAGGAACTGTTGTCATATGTCGTTTCACCAACAATGTAATTTGAACCAGCACCATTTGCAGCATCGATATCAGCGCCAATGCTATTCAACGCATTGACGTAGCTTCCATATCTCTGTGCGGCAGCTAAGGCGTTTTCCCAAGCTGTCGTGATAGTGCTGCTCAGTTCATCGCCGTATTGATAGTTCCAAGCAATTAACTCATCATATAATGAGCCCCAGTTTGACTGGATATATGCAATAGCCATATCATACAGCTTCTGATAAGAAGAGATGCTGTCCTCAAGCACTTTGATTTCTGCGTTTTTCTGCTCCTCATACGCTTTCTGCATATTGTCAAGTGCGCTTTTCTGAGCATCTACCGCATAATCTGACTGGGTGTCAGCAAGCTCTTTCTGGAGCTGAGACATTTCCTCTTCGAGCTTTGCCTTTTTGCGCCTGTGCATCGCGGCTGTCGTCTAAGGAAAGTGCATTGATACGAGCCTGCAATTTAGCGAGCGCCTTAACCTTCTCTGCTACCTTGTCTTGATAATCTGCTTCCGACTTTGCAGCCTCCAAAGCTTCTTTGCGCAAAGAAATAATGTCAGCGTAGGCATCTTTCATATCCTCAAGCGCATCAATCTGGTCGTTGATACGTTGCTTGAGCATATCCATAACATACTTCAAGATGTCATCGAGACCATCTTTCATGTTGTTTAGTTCCTCTGCCGTTTTACCGGCAGTTTGACCGATACCACTAACGGCACTATCAGCCAAAGAACGAATTGCATTGATGTTATGGAGCGCAGCTTGATATTGGTCGTCGTCCAATCCAAGCAAGGCGAGGTTGGCGTACACCAATCCCCAAAGTGGCGTTCGTAGCCTCTGTAGTGGCGTACAGAAGGTTGTTCAGGTCTTCAATGGAGTTCTCCTGCAACGCAAGACGGGAGACGCTCGACGTAGGTCATAGCCTGATTGAGAGCCAATTCTTGCGTCTTTGCAGCAAGCACCTTATTGATGTTCTCTTCGTTGATAACCAGCAACCCGTTTTCATCCATGAGGTATTGCATATACTGCGCACCCAGTTCGATAATAGACTGCAGGGTATCAATCGTGATATATCCGTTTGCGGCATATTCATCGGCTGCATTATGGAGCGTCTCATACACATTTGGTATGCATCGACAACATCGCTTGCAGCAGTAACAATCTGCTTTAAGTAATCAATAATAGATTGCTTTGCAGATTTGATGTCAGCCTTTAACGTGCGGAGAGGGAAGCTCCCTCTTGGTTTGAGTCATTGAGAGACTCCATCGTATCGATGAGCTCTTCGGTTTTCTTCCTGAGTTCGTTAGTCTCTTCCTGAGTAGCACCATAAAAAGCTCATTAAGGTGCTCCATGTTATGAACCATGAACTCGTTGGTCGTAGCGTCATAGCTTACACTGAATCCAAGAGCTTCGAGTTCTGCCTTGCCGTTGGCAATGGTTTCACTACGAAGGTTGTTCAGATTTTCAAGCGCATCCGCTTCATCATTATAGACATTGATAAGTTGCTTTGTGAGCGCAATCTTCTCTTCTTCTGTATCTGCATACTCAATCTGAGACTGTAACTTGGCAAGACGCTGCTGGATAGACTCAATCGCTTCATTGCTTCGTAATACTCGTCAATGTCAGCAAGATATTCTTCGACCTCTTTGCTGGAACCACCGCTGCCACTGCTGCTTGAGCCGCTTTCAAAGCTCTTGAGCGGGGCATTTTTCAGCGCTTGGGCGCAGCAATCTGACCGTCAATTTGAGCAATTGCTTTTTCATAGGAGGAAATATCTAATTCAAGCTGTGACACATAATCGTCCAAGCTAACAGACGTTGCTTCATAGTTATAATCCGTCCCCTTGAAATTGCCTTTGTACAGGTCAAGACTGAGACCGCCTGTTTGGGTTCCGTCTGTTCCACCAAAGATACTGGAGCTGCTTTGCCAGCGACTTCACCGCTTCCCATAGCAGCAATAGCCTGCGCTGTTTCATGCGCCTGCGCAGCAATTTCAGAAATGCTATTGCAAGAATTGCTGGCGTTAACAAAAATGGAGTGTGCCATGTTATATGCTGCTTTGGCAGCATTGTCATCCATGTTCTCAAAACACTCTTTTGCAACGCGGGCAAATTCTTCTTCATTACCAGCCATAGCCGCAGCAGCAAGAGCATACGCTTTTGACTCCTCAACGCCCATTTCAATAAGCGCTGCCGTCAAAGCGTTACCAGTATTGATTCGATACTCTGCTACCTCTTTGGCAATCTGACCTTCGCCATCGCCTACGTTTTTTTGGCAAGCTCAAGTTGTGCTTGCGCACTTTCCATCTTTGCTGTCAGGACAGCCTTATCCGCTTCGAGCTGCGTAATCTGACTGTCAATCTGAGCATCCAGTTCAGCCTTTTTGCCAGCAATGAACGAGTTGACGACATCTGCGTTTAACGTGAGCTGTCCGTCTGCCGCGACGGTGGCATTGTTCAGAATTTCAGGATATACAGACGCAAACTCAAGCGCCTTGTCCAAAGACATTGTGAAGCCGTCAGCAACCTGATTCTGCAAATTAGCGAGAGTTTGGAAAGAGTCAGAAACGGAGTTGATTGTGTTAGAAATCCGAGAGAAGTTGTTCAGCGCACTCGTGTAAGCATCGAGGTCACCAGTAATGCTGCCATACAAGCTGCTATAAATCGCAAGCTTTCCTTGGTTTTCGGCAATCTTCAGGTTGTTCTCTTCGATTACACGGTTATTCTCTTCGATTTCCGCACGGTATTCACGAGCAGCATTTAACCGCTCCGTACCAGCACCACCATCGCTGCCGTACTGGTCATAGTAATCTTCGCCGCTCTTTTGCCTGTTCGTCAAGAAGGCGATTCTTCTCTTCAAGGGCAGCGTTTTTGCTCCTTGAGGGATTCAGTCTCCTTCTCAATTTCAGCCATCTGTTCTTGCATCTTGGCATTGGCGTTTTCCATCCAAGCCTCAGTGTTAAGTTTAATAACACCGTTTTCCTCATACAGATAGCTGAGGTAGTCATCGTTGGCAGAGGCAAGTGCCTCAATAGTGTCAGTTGACAAACCTGCACCAGTAGCCATATCTGCCTGAGCTGCATCTAATGCGTCATAGGCGGCTTTTTAGTGTTGATACTGTGTCAGTTAATTTTTCGAGAGCTTTGCTGTATATGGAGTAAATGGGTCTTCCGATGCAGCGGTTTCTGCCGCTTGCGCTAAGAGGTCAGAGAAACCACTATCCGAGAGCCAACCATTGATAAGGTCGGACAACGAATCGCTTCCATCGTCAAAGTTAAACATATCGCCAATCGTTTGATTAAGATATGTTCTAAACTTTTCAAGCTCTTCAACCGTTGTCGGGATACCATTCTGAAGAACGTAGGTCGCTGATGTCTCGTCATAGATGGATTGGACATATGTATCAACAGAATCTTTGAGCAATCCGGTCTTTTCAATTACTGCATCATAGATTTCATTGCCAGTTAAGTCTTGCCGGAGCAACTCTGCCTTGAGGTCAAGCAGCGTATAATAGTAGTCAACAAAGGCATCCATGTTAGAATGGTCAACATTCCAATCAACCGGTTCTAACACCAACTCTGTTGCAGCTAAACCATGACCAACAGACGAAACCTTTTCACGCAAATAGTCACTGGCAATCTTCTGCGCAGCTTCTTTTTTGCTTTAACATATTCCTCATCCGTCCACGCATCTTGGATGTTATAAGAAATTTTGGAACCATCCCAACCAGACCAAGTTTCACTTTGAAGTTTCTTCTCAGCAGCCACACGTTTTTCTTTTGCTGCAAGTTGAGCCTCTTCAAGTTCTTTCTTAATGGCACCATCTAATGCCTCGGTATAATCTTTGGTGCCCTGCGTCAAACCCTCCAACGCAACAGCTTTATCTCCAAGAGCACTGGTTACCTTGTCAAGGGCGGTCTTAAAGGACGACGCTTCTTCGCTTTCAGTAAGGTCTGTGCGATTTGCGTACTTCGTACTCAATATATGCAGCCTTCACTGCATCTGCATTTTTCAATGGTCGCTTCTGTGCTTGCGATTGTAGACGCAGCTTCTTCAATCCGCTTGGTACGAGCATCCTCGATAGCGTTTTTTTGATTAAAGAATTGCGCCTATGGCGGCAATACCAGCGACCGCAATCTGAGCGGTAGACGCTGAAATACCAAGTGTTTTTAGTGCGACAGATAGGCGAGACGTTCCGGGGATTGCAAGCGCAGTCTGACTATTCATCGCCTTGATAACAGCAGGGAGTTGCTTAAACCCAGTAACAAAGGTTGAAACAGCGGAAGTCACCTTCGCCAGTGCACTGGGGATTGTTGTAACAAGGAAAGTCTTTATGGCATCAGCTTTAATCGTGGCAAGGATACCGACTGTAACATACAGAACGGTGTTCAATCCACCAACTTTATCAATCACCTTTGCCAGCACATTAAGTACATCAAGCAGCCCAGTACCCAACTCAATGACCTGCTTTTTTACAAAATCAGAATCAATGAGGGTCATAGACAGCTCTTCAAACGTTGCCTTGAATTCAGCAATCTTACCGTTGATGCTATCAAGATATTTTTCGTTTTCTTTCAACGCAGAGCCAGCAGAATTTGCCGCTGTTTTAACGACATCTTCAGCTACGTTGAAGTTCTCAAGCATTGAGGAAACAACGTTGGCGTTTCGTTTGCCACCAATCTGTTCCAAAATATTTGCTTGTGTGATATCGGTAAGCTCGCCCCAGACATCCGCCAACTCTTTCATAATCTGATAAGTAGATTTGAAAGTGTTCTCGTCAATCTGAATATCAACCTTACCATTTGTGAGCGCCAGAAGTTCCTCGCGGAGCTCTGATACGCTATTCGCCATACCCTCCGTACTCTCTCCAGCTTCTTCTGCCTCAGTCTTTTGCTGCGCGGAGATACATGGAAACGGTCTTCATTGTC
>VOFJ01003173.1_pt1 | contig 27992 bp, 43 predicted proteins | sample 5384081 | NCBI WGS metagenome assembly VOFJ01 (sample SAMN12384729, study PRJNA508395) | human gut metagenome | isolation source: healthy gut I | host: Homo sapiens | reverse complement strand
CGTAGTTGATTCGAATGGAGAGCCTATTATCGGTGCTAGTGTTGTGGTCAAGGGTACATCTAATGGAACAATAACTGATTTAGATGGTAATTTTTTTCCATCAATGATGTCTCCGAAACATCTCAACTAACAGTTTCCTACATCGGATATAAACCCGTTCAACTTCGTGCTACCGATAAAAATATGGCGAAAGTTGTTCTGCAGGAAGATAGTAAGATGATTGAAGAAGTCGTAGTCGTTGGCTATACTCCTATGCGTAAGAGTGATTTCACAGGTTCTTTGGCAAGTGTTAAGGCTAGTGAATTATCTCTTTCAGCAGCAACCGCCGGACAAGCTTTAGTCGGTAAAGTCGCTGGTGTACAGGTGATGCAGACAAGTGGTGCGCCGGGAGAAGGAGTGAAGATTAAAGTTCGTGGAACGAACTCTCTTTCAGCTAGTACAACACCTCTCTATGTGATTGATGGATATCCGGCTTCAGAAGATGTATATATCAATCCCGAGGATATTGAAACTATTGATGTATTGAAAGACGCAGCTTCGGCAGCCATTTATGGTTCTCGAGGTGCTAGTGGCGTGGTACTTATCACCACAAAGAGGGGTAATTCAGGGAAAAGCCCGTATTGATTATGACTATCAGTTTAGTATGCAACAAGTAGAGCGTAAGATTAAGTTGCTGGATGCCTATCAATACAGGGATTTGGTAATTGAAGCCCGTAATAATTCTTATCGTGATAAAGCAGAAGCTGCTGGAAAATCATGGAACCCATTGGATGATAATGCAATAAGAGCTTCAAAAAGGTTTTAACTTGAATGAAGTGGGCATTTCTGATTTGTTTTTTGATTTCACAACCGGAAAACCGGTCGATCCTACTTACAATACAGATTGGCAGGACGCCATCTATGGGAATGCTCCGATGCATCGTCATAATCTATCTGTTACAGGAGGACAGGATTTCTTGAAATATCGTTTTAGTTTGGGTTATCTGGATCAGGATGGAATTATAGCTCCTTCCGGACATAAGCGTTTGAATGTTCGTGCCAATGTAGATGCAGAAGTCACGAAACGCTTGAAAGTTGGAGTAAACTTTTCTTTTGTTGATGTTTCGGAACGACAGGTTCAAGCAGACGGTCGTTATATAAATGATGGTGTCGTACAAAGTGCTCTATTAATGTTTCCTCAATTCCCTGTATATAATTCGGATGGAACTTATGCAGTCGGAAATCAGATTGCGATGAAAGCTGATGGCTATCAGATGGTCGAGAATCCCGTGGCACTTGCTCATGAAATTGATATCCGCAACAAGTCAAGCCGAATGAATTTCAATGCTAATATCACTTATGGTATATTGAAACAGCTTCAGTTTAAAAAGCCAATTTGGGAACTCAATATTATACTTCCCGTTATAATTACTATCGTCCGCGTACTGTAGGACAAGATGGTGATATGCCCAATTCGGATGCTGTTCAGGCACGTGTGAAAGCTCGTGACATAACAAATCGTGATATTGACCGTTTGGGAGAGTTTACGTTAAATTATAATGGTGAATTCGGGAAACATCGCCTGAATGCTTTAGTGGGCTACACCTTACAGAAAAAAAACTTATGACCGCGTAGCCGTTGAAGCAACAGGTTTTCCCGACGACCGTATTCATGAAGTGACAGCGCATGGTCCGAATGCTTCCGATATAGGCTTGTATAGCAGCGATACCCGAAAGGCTGCATGGACAATGATGTCTTATCTGGCACGTGTAAACTATTCATTCGATAATCGCTATGTAGTGACGGGTACAGTAAGAACTGACGGATCTTCACGTTTTGGAAAAAGAAAACCGTTGGGGTTGGTTTCCTTCTATTTCTTTAGGTTGGACTATATCGAATGAAAAGTTTTATCAGGATTTGTTAGGTAATAATTCATCCTTAAAACTTCGTGCCAGTTGGGGATTGAGTGGAAACAACAATATTGGTAACTACGAGCATACAGCTACTATGTCTCAAGGTGGTTACGTATATGGTAATACTGTCGAAACAGCCTATTGGCAAGGAACTTTCAAAGATGCGGCTATCGGATGGGAAAAAAACATCCCAATACAATGTAGGGTTTGATTTGGGATTATTCAATGGTCGTGTCAACTTGATAGGTAACTATTATAATAGTCTTTCGTATGATTTGTTGTACGACCAGCCTATATCATCCATATCGGGCTCTTCCAGTGTAAAAACAAACTTGAAAAATGCAAAAAGTACGTAATAGCGGAGTTGATTTCCAAATAGACGGGCGTATTTTTGACAGGAGATTTTAAATGGAATGTAAGTGCTAATATATCAGTAAATCGAAATAAAGTTGTCGATTTGGGTGGTATTAATGATTTGTATTTAGTTAGTGAGCGCAATGTGGTAAGCCATGTGACCCGTTCCGGGCTTCCTATCGGCTCTTTCTATGGCTACATTGCTGATGGTATTATTTCCGAGAAGGATTACACCAATATAATGATTGATAAAAGCAATCTGGTTAATGGCAAATTTCCTGACGGATATCAGTTGATAGGACCGGCAGTTCCTAATTATAATAACATACATCCGGGAGATGTGAAATGGCGGGATGTTGATAAGAATGGTTTGATTACAGAAAACGACCGTGAAATTCTAGGCAATGCTTACCCGGATTTTACATACGGTATCAGTACCGATTTCTCTTATAAGAACTTTGATTTGAGAGCGACATTTACCGGTTCTCAAGGAGCTGAAGTAATAAACTTCCAGAAATATTATCTGTATAATATGGAAGGTTCTGGCAATCAGTTAGCATCTGTCTTGAACCGTTGGCATTCTGACGAAAAATCCGGGTTCCGGCGGAGTGTTTCGTGCAGCGCGTAGTTCCACTCCTAATACCAGTCAGCGGCTTTAGTTCTTATATGGTGGATGATGCTTCCTATTTCCGTTGTGCAAATATCACATTGGGGTATAATTTTCCGGTGAAGTGGATGCAGAAAGTGAGCGTTCAGGCGTTGAGGCTATATGTCAGTGTAGACAATCTATTTACTTTGACTGATTATGAAGGATATAATCCTGAAGTGGATTATAAAGGAGACAACCTGTTACCCGGCTTCGATTGGGAGTTTATCCTTTGGCGCGTACATATAGTATAGGAGCAAAAATACCTTTTAAATAAATAAAGAATCAGATTATGAAAAAATACATAACATTTGTCGCAGTAAGTTCACTATTGTTTTGCAGTAGTTGTACGAGTTTTCTGGAAGAAACCAATCCTAATAAGATTCCAGCCAGTAACTTCTATCAGACCGAAGATGACATTGCAATGGCTGCGAATGGTGCGTATGCAGCTTTTGAGAGGAAACGGGTATTATAAGAATATGTATTTATACACAGATGTTCGTTCGGAAAACACCACGTTGCAGGACCCGGGAGCAGGGAAATGGGGTTAATTATCAATTTTATAACTATACATTGACAACAGATAATGCACAAGTGAAAACTCATTGGGCAGATTTGTATAAATGCGTGACAAGAGCTAATATAATATTGGATCAGATAGATGATATTCCTTTTAAGGATGAAGTTGTGAAAAACCAGAAAAAGGCGGAAATGTATTTTTGCGTGGATTGACTTATTTTCATCTTGTAATGCAGTTTGGAGATGTCCCTATCGTAACCAAAGAACTAAAGACGAAAGATGAAATTCAGAAATATACTGCCCGCCAGCCAAAAGAGCGAAGTCTATAATTTGATTATTTCCGATTTGACACAGGTTATTAATAGTGAATTGCCGGATATTCAAACGGGTAATGGGGTAGGTAAAAGCTTCAAAAAAGCGCTGCGTATGCTTTATTGGGCAAAGTTTACTTGACAATGGCTGCTGATTCTGATTTTCAGTCGGAAAGAACTTCAAATCTGCAATCTGCGAAAACAAATTTAGTTGCAGCATGGAACATGAAACCTTTTACAAGCCTGAAAGATATCCCTTATGCTGATGTTTTTTTGATAAGGAAGGCTCAAACATTCTGTCAAGAGAATATTTTTCAGGTGATGTATAAAGGAGGCAACTCCAGTTTAGCCTCAAATTACGCCTATATATTTCAACCCACTTCCCAGACGGGGCTTACTTCGCAGAAAACGGGGACGGGGAATAATATACCGACGTCTGATATGATGAGTGCCTATGAATCGGGAGATACGCGTAAGGCTATCTCGTGCGGTACGTCACAGAACGTTAATTATGTGAAGAAGTACACAGATCTCGATGACATAAATGGCTATGGGGCGAATAACTGGATTGTGCTTCGTTATGCCGATGTCGCATTAATGCTGGCAGAAGTGAAAATGCATTTGAGCGAGAATGATGCGGTAAGCTATTTGAACATGGTACGCGAACGTGCTGGTCTGGATGATTATTCCGGCAGTAGTTTGCGCGATGCGATCCTTCGTGAGAGAAGAGTCGAGTTTGCTTTTGAAGGACAGTATTGGTATGATTTGTTACGTCTTTATTCTCGTCAGGAACTGTTGGAGCACATGAAAGCGAAGAATCCAAATTTCTCTGCGAAAGATTTTTTGTTGCCTATCCCGTATGATGAACATAAACTGGATCCGACAAGAATGTATCAAAATGAAGGATATAACTAAAAATAAAATAGTATGATAAGAAAAAAATCTCAAATATCATTTATATATCAGTATTAGCAGTCGTTTTTTTTGCTTGTGGGGATGATAGTACGATTGAAGAACAGGGGGAGTGGAACGATTACTGCTAGAGTTATGGCAAGTAATGCCTATCCGGCATTAGAAGAGAAAGTTGTTCTGAAGGTAGCTCTTAATGATGGGCAAGACATCCAATCTGTGGTTTGGACGATGGAAGGGCAGACATTGGGTGAAGAACCTGAATTGGAATATACGTTTACGAAAGAAGGAAGTTATAATATTTCGGTTAGGGGTGACAGATAAGACTGGCAATGTAGCGGCGGCTCTGCAGAAATTACAAGTATCCGGCAAGAGTTTACGTTATGCTTTGCAACACTTTGACCCTGCAAAAGTTTGGATAATGGGGCATCGTGGCAATTCTTCCAACCCGAATATTCCCGAAAATTCGATAGCTGGAATTGAAAGTTGTATAGAATTAGGGGGAGTTGTAGATATTGTAGAAGTAGATCCTCGCATGACAAAGGATGGAGTAATTGTGTTGATGCATGATGAAACCATAGACAGGACAACTACAGGGAAGGGGAAAGTGAAAGATTTAACTTATGAGCAGGCTCCAGTCTTATCGTCTGGCGGCAGACGGCACAGTAACCAATCACACGGTCCCCTCTTTGTATGACGCATTGGTTGCAGGGCGGGGAAAAGATCTTTTTTTTTGATTTGGACTTCTTGAATAAAGTGTCTCCTAAAGAACTGTATGATGTTGTGAAAAATTTGTGGGATGTTAGACCGTGTGTTCTTTTATACATCTAATAATCAGGATGTCTTGCAGAATATTTTGGATTATTCGCCCGGCTCCTATACCTTATCCGCAGTGTGAAAACGAGGAGCATGCAGATTTCCTTTCACAGCAACCAGGAGTGATGTTTGCCCAGATATCTTTGTCGAAAACATTAAATGGCGGGCTCTCGACAGCCATATCTTCAAAAAGGGCTGTTTGTCTCGACTAATATGTTAGATATGAATGGTTATACCTATGATACACAGATGACACAAGGAAACTATACAGGAGTGGACTTGATTTTGTCGAAGGGATTAATCTGATACAGACAGACCATCCCCAGTTGCTGGATACCTATCTGAAACAGAGAGGTAAAAAGATAATTGGTTTTAATCTTAAATAATGAATAGAATGATTATGAAGAAATATATATTCCTGATAGTGACAGTCGTTTGTCTATTTGCATGTAAGGACGGCGATGAAGTGCGGCAGACAACCTCCCTGGAGGCTTCTTTTTCTATAGATAAAGAAGAATATACGGTCGGTGATATCGTTTATCTGACTGATGAATCCCAGTAAAGACGGAAGGAGAGATAGTAGAGTACTTCTGGCATTTTGGATTTGAGGGGAAGGGAATAGGGCTACTACTAAAGATGCGTCCGTTTTGTATAAGAAAGCTGGAACCTATGTTATTAAATTAACCGTGACAGATGAATTCGGAGGATATGCAACTGCATCCCATACTGTTGTGATTCGTCCGACGAATATGCCTCCGGTTACAGACTTCAGCTATAGCCCTGCCATTTGTAAAGTGAATGAGAAAGTTCAATTTACCGATAAGTCTGTGGATGAGGATGGAGAAGTAGTTGCTTACGAGTGGGACTTTGGCAATGGACAGACCTCTCAAGAAAAAAGACCCGGAAATAACTTTCACGACAACTGGATTTGTAACAGTAAAGGCGACAACTACTGATGATCGTGGAGCTACTAATACAAAACAAGCTACTCTGTACGTTCGTGACACCTCCATATCCGGAGTAACGATTCTTTGGGACAAGACGTTTGAGACATCTTCTTCTTTACGATCCATATCCCCTGCTGTAGGTGACAACGGGGATGTATATGTGTCATCAATGCACTCCACCTTTTTGCTTATTCGCCGTCTGGAGAGCAAAAATGGATGTTTGATTTAAGTAAGGACGGAGGAGCTGGAGATCAAGGTTCGTCTCCTATGGTAGGTGCGGACGGAACTATTTATATGGTGCGAGTACAACAGACAAAAACATAAGCAGCAGTCTGTATGCTATTCATCCGGATGGAACACAAAAGTGGAGATATGAACTAGGTATTGGTACTAATATTCCCTATATTTCTCCCGCTTTGTCTCGTGATGGCAATATCTTGATTGGAAATAGAGGGACCGATGGTTCTGTACACATGGTTGACCGTAGTTCCGGCAGACAACTTTGGAGACGCAAATCTCCCAATGGTGGTGCTAATGGTGGTATATCGGTTGGACAGAATGGAGTTATCTATTCAGCCTTGTCGGGAGCGAACGGATTTGCCCGTACTACGCAAGATGGTGTGAACTTGTCTCCTAATCTAGGGAAAGGAAATACGGCTGCTGCTGTATATCCCGCTATTGATGCGCAAGGAAATGTATATGTGGCATTTTCAGAGGGAGTGGTTGCTGCTTATGATAACCAGGGTAATGAGCTATGGAGATATCCGGCGAGTGGTACTATGGGCAAGATTGACCAGGGAGGACCGGCTATCGGTGCTGACGGAACCATCTATGTGGGTACAAAGAATCCGAATGCCCAAGTTGTTGCCCTGACTAAAGGAGGAGCAAAGAAATGGAGTTATTCCTCTGTCGCTGAAATAGGAACAACACCGGCTATAGACAGTGACGGGAAATATTCACATCTGTGATGATGGCGGCAACTATATAATATTGAATGCTGATGGTACGGAGAAATATAAGAGACAAATTAGGTTCTAAAATTTGGTCGTCACCAGTCATTGCTGACTATGGTATTGTGTATGTCACGTATGAGGATAATGGTGCCTGCAAATTGATAGCTATTGATTGTGGTATTGAAGGGCCTGCAAAATTCACCATGGGCACAGCGCGGACAGAATGCAAAAAAGAAATGCTTTACAAAAATAAAAAAGATATGCTTAGAAAGATAAATATATTAATAGCTTTAACCCTTCTGATAATAGGAGGGTTAGAGGCACAGAATCATTCGGATAAAATAATTGCGAATCTACAGAAGCCTGCAAGTAATTCAGTTTTAGTTGTTTCTCATCGAGCCTGACTGGCGTAATGCTCCGGAGAACTCCCCTGCAGGCTATCCAGAATTGTATTGATATGGGGGTAGATGTAATTGAAATCGATCTGAAGAAAACCAAGGATGGACATCTGATTTTGATGCATGACAAGAAAATTGATCGTACTACAACAGGAAAAGGTTATCCGGCAGACTATACATTGGAAGAATTACGTCAGTTCCGTTTGAAAAGTGGTACAGGGCATAAAACAGGCTCATTTGATACCGACATTGGAAGAAGTAATGTCATTATGTAAAAGGTAAGATCCTTGTTAATATTGATAAAGGCTATGATTACTTCAAAGATGTATATGCTGTTTTGAAAGAAACAGGAACTGTTCAGCAATGTATTATTAAAGCCGGACTTCCTTATGAACAAGTCAAGGCTGAAAACGGTGATGTATTGGATAAGGTAATCTTCATGCCTATTGTACAACTTCATAAAGACGGGGCGGAAGCTGTCATTGATAGTTATCAGACACATATGAAACCTGCTGCTTATGAATTAGTGTTTGATAGTGACAGTCCGGAGATTCTTAATTTGATAAAGAAAGTACGTAATACAGGCTCTAATCTTTTTATAAATACGCTTTGGCCCGAACTATGTGGCGGGCATGACGACGACCGTGCAGTAGAACTTCATCAGCCGGATGAAAGTTGGGGGGGGTGGATAATTGGCCAAGGGAGCCAAGCTAATTCAAACAGACCGCCCAGGCTCTATTATTAGAGTATCTACGCGAAAAAAAGAAACTTCACGACTAAACGCACTTTCTTCATGTTGAAACAACTAATCAATTTTTTACAAGGTCTCTTCGCCGAGACCTTGTAACGGAGAAGCACTTTTGTCTTCATCCGATGCTCGCCGTCTGAAGTTTCTGAAATGGTCTACTTTCCTTTCTGCGACTTTTTTGGTTACGGTATGTATTATGTGTGCCGTCTTAGCCTGAATGTCGTAAAGAAACCTATTGTAGATGAAGGCATTTTTCGGAAACAGAGTTAGGCATCATAGGTTCCGTATTGTTTTTCACCTATGCCATCGGAAAATTCACGAACGGTTTCCTTGCCGACCGTAGTAATATCAACCGTTTTTATGACTACCGGTTTATTGATAACTGCTTTGGTTAACCTCTGTCTCGGTTTTTACTAATTCTTTTATCCTGTTCGCTATCCTTTGGGGGATTAGCGGCTGGTTTCAATCTATGGGAGCAGCCTCTTGTGTAGTAGGGCTTTCTCGTTGGTTCACGGACAAAAGAGCGCGGTTCATACTATGGCTTTTGGTCTGCGAGCCATAATATCGGCGAAGCGTTGACTTTTTCTGATAATAGCCTCAATTGTCAGTGTGTTGGGCTGGCGGTATGGTTTCTTCGGAGCCGGTATAGTGGGATTGATAGGAGCGTTGATCGTCTGGAAGTTCTTCCATGATACTCCCGAAAGCATGGGATTTCCTTCGGTGAATGTTCCCAAACAGAAAAAGGAAATGAGTGAGACAGAAACGGCTGATTTTAATAAAGCACAGCGTCAGGTATTGCTGATGCCTGCCATTTGGATACTGGCTCTTTCGAGTGCTTTTATGTATATCAGTCGTTATGCTATCAATAGTTGGGGCGTTTTTTATTTGGAAGCTCAAAAGGGGTACTCTACATTGGATGCCAGTTTTATCATTTCTATTTGTCCGGTCTGTGGTATAATCGGTACTATGTTTTCAGGTGTTATTTCTGATAAGTTCTTTGGTGGACGTCGTAATATTCCAGCTTTTAGTATTTGGGTTGATGAATGTAATAGCACTTTGTTTGTTTCTCTTGGTTCCGGGTGCACATTTTTGGATAGACGTGTTGGCAATGGTACTTTTCGGTTTAGGTATCGGAGTTTTGATCTGTTTTCTGGGTGGTTTGATGGCAGTGGATATTGCTCCCCGTAATGCTTCGGGTGCTGCATTGGGAGTAGTCGGTATTGCCAGTTATATCGGTGCCGGATTGCAGGACGTGATGAGCGGTATACTGATAGAAGGGCAAAAAGACTGTTCAGAATGGAGTAGATGTTTATGACTTCACCTATATCAATTGGTTTTGGATTGGTGCTGCTTTGCTTTCGGTGTTGTTTGCTTTGCTGGTATGGAATGCAAAATCAAAAGAAATGGATTAAAGTGAGTACATTAGGTTAGAATATAAGTCTTTGTTTTCGAGGTATTAGACACCATTCCGGGAAGTAAGTAATGATTGCTTATCTTTCTGGAATGGCTTTTTATAATCAATTAAATAGAAAGTTTTATGGAAAATTCATTGAATGATGAATTATTGTGTTCATTGAAAGACGAACTTCGTGAAGTAACCGCACAAATCAATGTGCATAGTGAAAAATTAATGGATCTGCTCGACCAAAAAAAAAGAATCGTCAGTCAACTGACTCGAGAGATGTCGCATCTCACGCCTGTCATCATCGAGTATCGGGGAAATCCGAAGCAATATGTCTCTGTTGTGCTCGATGCCATCAATCTGGGTAGGTTGACGTATGACGGAGTAGCAAATTGCGAACAGACTTTTCGTGCGTTAGCAAGCGTTGTAGATGTGATAAGCCCTAAGAATGGGAAAACGCTTAGTGTAGAGACGCTGGTGTCTTATGAGAAGAAAAAAAGCGTGCAGGAGAATTTGAGGAAAAATAATATAAAATAAAAAGAAGATTGTTGTATAGTTGAACAACAATTCGTATATTGACCTCCAAAGAAAGAAATTGAAAAAAGCAAAGATATTGAGAAAGGAAGTATTATGGAAGCAAAAACAAATGAGGAATTCTTTAACGTCAGCGCATTAATAGATGAGCGTTTTGGTAAGGAAGGAACTGTTACTCGTGCGGAAGCAGAAGAAAAAGCGTATGCTTTCTACACCGGGCAAATTATCGAAGACGCAAGGAAAAAGGCTAAGATCACTCAAGCAGAGTTAGCCCGGCGTATCGGTTCCGACCGTTCTTATATTTCAAGAGTGGAAAGTGGTCAGACAGAACCTAAGGTTTCTACCTTCTATCGTATCATGAATGCGTTAGGTTGTAGGATAGAATTTTCGATGTCTTTATAAGAAGCGATTAAAAAAAACATGGTGGGAAATTTGAAAAAGATAACTGTCTTTTCAAATTTCCCACCGTGTTTTTGAGGAAGAAAAAGGAGAAGGTGAGGGTAGGTGAGGGTAAATTTCTAACATTCGTATTTTTTTTTTTTAGAAGAAAATAGAAGAATAGAAATAAGAAAATATAAAAATGAAAAGTTGCAAAAGTACCCTCACCAACCCTCACCTTTTTGCGTGCGAAGGAGATGAAATCTTATTCATATAGCCTGTTTGATTTCACCTGTTCTGTATCAATAATGAATACAGTGTATCTTCTCCCGTTTTTTCCCTTATGAAATTCGAAGCCGTGTTTGGACATCACTTTTCCTAGTTGGGCTTTGGTTCCGTGAGAATATTGATACCCCGTCCGTTCGCGAATCAATTCCGCAATTTCAGTGACCGTCAGATAATGCACCTTTTCGAAACGTTCCGGTTTGCGGATATGTGTCAACACCAGTTCTTCTTCCGGTGAGTGGAAAATGAAATCCTCGTTGTTTTCTTCAATCCGTGAGTTTTCCGACTGGGTGAACCAATACTGATACCCCGGCTTGTTGAGCAGATACTTGATTTGTGCATACAACTGCGCGTAGTTTATTTTGATAAACTCCATCGAGTCGACATGAAAGCAGAGAAAACGGCGATTACCTGTGGTGTCGTGAAGCACTTCCTGGTAATTGCATGTGCCGGCAAAAGAAGCCGTATGAGGAAAGTTTTGCGAACGCCGCGCGTATGGCAGGCGGATGCTGATTACTTTGCGGGTAACCAAATCCTTGAAGATATTCAGTTCCCGTCCGCTCATCCCTTCAAACTCATCCAGATTGATAAGCATTGCCTGCGCTATTTTGGCTAGATCATCCTTGTTGCTCGGGTTGATAAGACCGGTAGAAAGATAGGCGCGCAATTCGGGCGGCAGCAGGTTGTTGATAAACGTAGTCTTTCCGATGTTCTGTATTTCGCTGCAAAGCAACAAAACAGTGTGGTTCACCACATCATCTTGTGTGGCGGCAGCGCACATTCCCACCAGATAACGTTCCAGACATTCTACCCAAAATTTCTGGTGACTAGTATGCACGCTGTTGGCAAGGATACCGATATAATCCGTTCCTTCCCATTCAGGCAGCGAGTCTAAATACTCGCGAATAGGGGATGGTAGGTGATGCTGAAGTCGGAGTAGATCAGATTCTGAATCGTCTTGACGGTGCACGAATAGCCCAGTTCGTTCATCTCCATCCAAATGCTGTTTTCCATCATTTCGTCGAGAATATGGAAAGGTTCCGGTTGCTCCGTGTCCGTTTTTCCTTCTGCGATATTCCATGATATGAAGCACTTCGTTGGAGCGTGTATCGTAATTTTCTTTGATATGTTGCTCAATCTGTAACATTCGCTTCTGCGTACTATTCGCAATTTTTGCGGGTGTCGAATTCCTCGTTGTGTCCGTAAGCACTCCCGATCAGTGCGTCCATTTCATCCGCGGGAAGATCGGTGAACTGGCTCTTGATAAAAAGCCTGCTGCCTCTTCCTGGGGGACGCCGTAGCGATTGTACATACAAGCCAGGCAATGCAGGTAGTTGTTCCGGTTGCCGGTGACGTACTTTTCGGATTTATTGTGATAATAGTTCAGAGTCACCATTAAGGAAGCGTGCGAGGAATGGTAGTTGAGTGCTACTTGTTCGGTGAGGGATTGTTGTCTGGTGCTGTCGCCTTTTTCTTTTTGCCGGATGCCCTTTTCTTCTTTTTGAGACTTGAAGAACATCGGTGGCTGTTCCACGATGACAGCCTGTGGCATCGGGATTGAAATAAATATCCGGATCGTAAGAGAACAGGCAAGTGCGGCTGACATCCTGTCCGGAAGTGTCGACCTCAACTCCGCAAAGGCGGGCATAAAAGGAAGCGATTTTGTGATAAGCGGCATGATGGAAAGCTTCAATTTCCTGAATTGTTTCGGGCAATGTCCCGTCTGTCCGGCATACACGTACCACGATTTTCAGTCCCATTCCTTTGGGGCTGATGAAAGCGATGCGGGTGTGGGCACACTTTTTTTTGCCAGTGCGAGGATGCGTGCCAATGCTTCCTGTGTCTGATGGTCGATGTCTACCACGATGTATCCCAGATACTTGACGAGAGTTGCGTTTGAACGTCCTCCCCCCGGTAGTTGGCTGAAAAGGTGATTTCCGGTAGTTCTATTTTCTTTTCGTTGGCTGCTTTCTCGCCTTGTTCCGCGAAGATTCGGCGCACGTCCTCCACCGTTTCCCGGTATGTGCCGCCGTTGCTGATGGTACCGATACGATTTCTTCTTCTGTCATTTCGGCTATGACGCGGTAAAAGTCTTGAAAGATGGTAAAATGATCCATGTTGGTTTGTTCTTTTTTTAATTTGCGGTTGCAAAGAAATTTGTTTGTAAAATAATAGAATGGAACTTTTCGTTTTTTTTGATTAAGTTCTTAGGGTTCTCCCAAATAGCGTATGATCGTTGCCACCTGCCGGGGAGAGAAGGCGGTTGCGGGCACGATAGCCTTCTTGTTCGAGTTCTTGCAGGAGCGGAAGGTTGTAGACAATCCAACGACGTAGTATTTGTAAAGGCTACTTTGAGGCATACGTTGGGGTTGTAAAGATGAGCTAGTTCCGACTTTTTTATATAAGTGCGGATAAGAAACGGTTGGTCCGGATAATACATGATGAATGATGTTTGGTTTATGCTATAAAGTTACTGAAAATTAATGGTTTATTAAAAGAATAACGTCATTATTATTCATAGAGTATCAGGAAACTTCGTTGGGGAATCCGGAGGATGGAAAATGTGTTATCTTTATGTCGTTAACAAATAAGGAACGCGTTCGAAATGTGTGAAATCTTAAAATTATTTTATTATGGCAATGACAGTAACTTATTCAGTAGTGCCGCGCAAGAATCCTGCCAAAAAAGGATGAGTCGGCAAAGTATTACGCGCAGGCACAGGCTTCGGGAGAGTTGGATTTTGAAGAGTTGTGTGAGGCGATCACCAGTCGTTCCACCTGTACGGAAACGGATGTGCGTGCCTCGATTTCCGGTATTCTTTATGAGGCGAAGCGTTCGTTGAAGGCGGGGCGTATTGTGCGGCTGGGTGATTTGGGCAGTTTGCAGGTCGGGTTGACCAGTGAAGGAGCCTGTGTCGGTCAAGGAGTTTTCAAGTTCGCTGATTACGGCTGCTCATATTATTTTCCGTCCCGGAAAGACGTTGGCGGACATCACGAAGATTCTTAGCTACCAGCAGGTAACGACGCGTGCGGTGCCCAAACGGGCGGTAGCGGCAATGAAGGAGAAGACGATGACAAAAGGTTCCGGTGGTGGTTCAGACGGTGGTGGAAGCGGAGAAGCCTCCGGATCCGGCAGCATGATAACTTTAATATTGGATCAAATGAAAAAGAAATTGTAACTAAGATTTTGGATGTAATTATGTTCCTTTGTGCCTTTCTTCGGAAAAAAGAAAGCGGAACAGAATTGTGAGAGAGGTGCGCTTCAATGCTACCCATAAGGAAGTGTGTAATGTGAAAACGACGGAAAGGGAGAAGGACGATGAGAAAGATTAGTCTGATTGTGATTCACTGCTCTGCTACCCGTGCTGATCGCGACTTCACGGCGAAGGATGTGGACACTGCCCATCGCTTTCGGGGCTTTTCGTGTTGGGGGGGTATCATTACTACATTCGCAAGTCGGGACAGATAGAGCCGATGAGGGATGAAGATACGGTGGGTGCTCATGCACGCGGTTTTAATGCGATTAGTTTAGGGGTGTGTTATGAAGGCGGGCTGGATGAGAACGGAAAGGCAGCAGATACGCGTACTTCCCGCCAGAAAGAGGCGATGCATCGTCTGGTAAGCGAGTTGTTGCAGCGTTATCCGGATGCAAAGGTGGTCGGTCACCGGGACTTGAGTCCTGATACTAATTATAATGGAATTGTTGACCCTTGGGGAGCGGATCAAAGAAGTGTCCCTGTTTCGAGGTGAAAGCAGAGACATGGTGATTTTTATCCTATTTATTACTGTGGTGGTTAATTGACCACCACAGTAGTGAAATACTCTTTAAATACCTCCGCGGCTTTTTCAAGTTGTTCGGGGGTATTTTCTTTTACGTCTTTCAGCTTTGTATTCCTGCTCCATCGCTTCATACTTATGTACGCCTAATGTATGATAAGGCAGGATTTCCACTCGTTGCACCATCTTATATTTTCCCAGAGCCTTTCTCCTAAACGGCGGATGTCTTCCTCGAAATCGCTGTATCCGGGCACTAATACATAACGCAGCCAGAAAGGTTTCTCGTTTTCTTCCAGCCATGCTGCCGTGCGGATGGTTTGCTCGTTACTTCTTCCGGTCAGTGCTTGATGGCGTGCCGGATTGAACTCTTTAATATCCAGCAATACAAGATCCGTCAGTTTGAAAAGTTCTTCTACTTCTTCGTTCCAGATACCGCCGTTGCTGTCTATGCATACATGTATTCCCTTTTCTTTCAGTTCACGCACTAAAGGGACTAGTGCTTTGGCCTGAAACGTAGGTTCTCCTCCGGAGAAAGTGACTCCTCCGCGTTTCCCGAAAAAGGACGTTGGCTCATAGCCATGCGGACGATTTCTTCCGGTGGGGTAGGTGTGCCTCCTTTTCCGGCTATTGTGTCGGGGTTGGCGCAATACAGGCAGCGGAAATTGCATCCTTGAAGAAAAAACGACGAGCCGTAAGCCCGGCCCGTCGAATGTTCCCATACTTTCGTATGAATGTACGTTTATCGTCATATTGAGTAGATCTGATTACATACGTTCGTGGAAGCTACGGCTGATTACTTCCAATTGATGTTCGCGGCTCAACTTCACGAAGTTTACGGCATAACCGGAAACGCGGATGGTAAGCTGCGGGTATTTCTCCGGATGTTCCATCGCATCATAAAGCATTTCACGGTTCAGTACGTTCACGTTTAGGTGGTGAGCGCCTTTGGTGAAATAGCCATCCATCATTGTCACCAGATTTTCTACGCGATCCTCTTCAGTAGCTCCCAGTGATTTGGGGACGATGGAGAAAGTGTTGCTGATACCGTCCTGTGAGTCGCGGTAACGTAATTTCGCTACGGAACTCAAAGAGGCGATGGCACCGTTTTTGTCACGTCCGTGCATCGGGTTGGCTCCCGGAGCAAAAGCGACACCTTTGGCGCGGCCGTCGGGAGTAGCGCCTGTCTTCTTGCCATACATCACGTTGGAAGTGATGGTGAGCAAAGACAGAGTAGGACGGGCATTCTTGTAAACCGGAAGTTTCTTCAATTCTTCGCTGAAGAAATAGACCAGGTCAACACCCAGGTGGTCTACCTTGTCGTTGTCATTACCGAAGCAAGGGAATTCGCCTTGAATATCGAAACCTTCTGTCAGACCGATGTCGTTGCGGCGTGCAGTCACTTTGGCATATTTGATGGCCGACAGTGAATCGAGGGCGATAGAAAGTCCGGCTACACCGTAAGCAAGGTTGATGCGTGGGTTGGTATCTACAAGAGCCATCTGGGCTTTTTCGTAGTAATACTTATCATGCATATAATGGATGATGTTCATCGCTTCGTTGTAGACACGAGCGATTTCTGTCAATACCTTCTTGTAGTTGCTCATTACTTCTTCGAAGTTGAGTGTGTCACTTGTCAGTACGGGGATATTTTTCACCATTACCGTACCGGTGTTTTCGCAACGTCCGCCGTTGATGGCAAGCAGCAGGGCTTTAGCCAGGTTGCAGCGTGCGCCGAAGAACTGGATCTGCTTTCCGATTTCCTGATAAGACACGCAGCAGGCGATTCCGTAGTCGTCCGACTGGCGTACTTCACGCATCAGGTCATCGTTCTCATACTGGATGGAAGAAGTGTCGATAGAAACTTTAGCACAGAATTCTTTGAAACCCTTCCGGAAACTCCGGGCTCCACAATACAGTCAGGTTGGGTTCAGGTGACGGGCCCAGATTGTATAGTGTTTGTAAGAAGCGGAAAGAAGTTTTTGTTACTTTGGTGCGTCCGTCGTTGAATCGGCCTCCGATAGATTCGGTCACCCAGGTGGGGTCGCCTGCAAAGATATCGTTGTAGGATTGCATACGCAGATGGCGGACCATACGCAGTTTGATGACAAACTGGTCGATCAGCTCCTGTGCGAAAAGACTCGGTGATGGTTCCTTTGCTCAATTCATATTCCATGTAGATATCGAGGAAAGAAGAAACATTACCCAATGACATGGCTGCTCCGTCTTGTTCTTTTTACGGCAGCAAGGTAAGCCATGTACACCCATTGTACTGCTTCTTGTGCGGTGTAGGCAGGACGGCTCAAGTCGAGTCCGTAATATTCGCCCATAACCTTCATGTCCTTCAATGCTTTGATTTGTTCTGCCACTTCTTCGCGTAGACGGATGCGTGCTTCGGTCATCGGACCGGTAAGGTTACGCAAATCTTCTTTTTTGCCTCAATCAGACGGTCGATGCCGTAGAGAGCCAATCGGCGGTAGTCGCCGATGATACGCCCGCGGGCATAGTTGTCAGGGAAGTCCGGTGAGGAATCCCAGAGAACGGAACGAACGGATTTCTTCGGTATATACGTCAAATACTCCGTCATTGTGCGTCTTGCGGTAGTGAGTGAATATATCTTTTTACACGGTCGTCCACTTCCACGCCGTTTTCATGGCAGGCTTTGCTCACCACGTTGATACCTCCGAAAGGTTTGATTGCACGTTTCAGAAGTTCGTCTGTTTGCAGACCGACGATCAGTTCGTTTTCTTTGTCGATATATCCGGCTTTATGAGAAAGTGATGGTTGAGACGGTGACATTATCCAGTGAGCGTACTCCGTTATTGGCTCTTTCTTCTGCCAGTGCTTCGAGGCAGCGGTTCCATACAGCTTTTTGTGCGTTCGGTAGGTCCTTCGAGGAAAGAAGCATCTCCATAATACGGAGTGATGTTGTGACTAACGAAATCTCTTACGTTGATTTCTGTGCTCCAAAGACCGTCTTTAAAGATCTTATTTAATTCCATAAATGATAAAATTAGAGGTTGTAGTTATCCTTTTCTTTAGAGCGCACAAAGTTACAACGTTTTTTCATATAATCAGCATAAATATGCTCTATTTTATGCTTTTCAACATAAAAATACCTAGATATTGCTATTCTTTGTCCCAGAAATGATGTTCGTGATTTTTTTTTGTGAAAACTCTTGTAAGTTTAAAATATATTCGTACCTTTGCACCACTTTTAACGAAAAGCACTTCTGATAAAGAAGTTTTGGAGAGGTGGCAGAGTGGTCGATTGCGGCGGTCTTGAAAACCGTTGTACTGCGAGGTCCCGGGGTTCGAATCCCTGTCTCTCCGCTGAAAAGCAGCAAGTTTGCTGCTTTTTTTTTTTTATGGAGAAGTTTTTTCCCCTTGGTAAGAGGTGCTCGAGTGGTTGAAGAGGCACGCCTGGAAAGCGTGTATACCCAAAAAGGGTATCACGAGTTCGAATCTCGTTCTCTCCGCATTTTCATTATTTTTTTGGTTATTTGATGAAAACGGTAATCCGTCTTGATTTGTCAGGAGAGTCGTTTTTTTGTGTTGTATAGAGATACCGGGAAAATAAACCTGCCTTTGACGGGGGATTTAGGTAAATAAATCTCTATCTTCGTATTTAATAGGTATCAAACCTAAAAAAAGAAATTGAAGTATGAGACGAATTTTACTTGGACTATGTTTTCTATCCTTTCTGAACAGTGCGTCCGGACAAGAAATTCCCTTTGCCGGAAAAGATGCCGCAGGCACATCCGAGAGTGCTGACTACTCCGGCAGGGAAAGCAGGAAACGTGGAAGCTGATTAAGACTGAAGAATGGGCGAAAGATGTTTTCAATAAATTGAAGGAACGGACGGAAGTATATACGAACCTGACGGATGCTCAACCGGCGTGGTTGCTGTCTCGTTTGGCAATGTATTGGAAATCCCATGCTACTGAGGTATATATAAAAGGTGAAACTTTCGACCATGCGGGTGGTGAAAAGCTCCGTTATCCCACTGTGCGTTACACGGGAACCCGTGGCACGCCTGCTACCTACTACCGTCCCAAATTGGCGGATGTCGTTCCTTATGATGATGAGGATGGGAATGTGACATTCTGTAATAATGCGCTTCCCGACCGTCCTATGGGAGAGTGTACACCCATCCAAAACAGGACGGAATATTGAAAGCCTGAACTGCGAAATCCTGGGAATCGCCCGTGATGCTGCTTTCCTCTATTGGATGACGGATGAAGAGAAATTCGCTAAACTTGCCGCAGGGGTCTTTGATACATATATGACAGGTATTTATTATAGAAACGTGCCCATCGACCTGAATCACGGCCATCAGCAAACATTGGTAGGATTGACTTCTTTCGAAGTCATCCATGAAGACGCACTCCATATCGCTGTACCTTTATACGATTTTCTATATAATTATCTAAAGCCAATTACCCGATAAAATGGAAATCTACGCCGGGGCTTTTAAGAAATGGGCGGATAATATCATTGCGAACGGTGTACCTCATAACAACTGGAATTTGCTACAGGCACGGTTTGTTATGAATGTCGGATTGGTATTGGAAGACAATAAAGAATATGCCGACGGGAAAGGACGGGAATATTACATAGACTATGTGATGAACCGTTCCAGCATCCGCCAGTGGAGTCTGACGCGATTGGCGGATTATGGTTTCGATATAAATACGGGAATTTGGGCAGAATGTCCGGGATATAGCAGTGTGGTAATCAATGATTATGCCAATTTCGTGAATCAGTTTGACAACAACCTGCGATATGATTTGGTGAAGGCGAGTGCCTGTATTGTCGAAAGCGGTAGCGACCACTCCCCAATATCTGTTTCCCAACCGTATGATTTGTGGTTTGGAGATACGCATCCGGGATATTTGAGTACGAACTTCTTTATCCGTATGATACAGAATGCACAGGCGAACGGGAAGAAAGAACAGGAAAACTATTTCACGGCTTTATTGAAATGCCTGAACCCGGATTTGGGAAATGAGAAAGCGGAAAAGAAGAATGTGCGGGTGTCTGTCAATTCTTTCTTTGAAGATAAGCCATTGACGCTAAATCCGGAGGTGCAGCCGGGAAAGATAGAAGATTATGTTTCTCCTTTGTTTTATGCTCCCAATGTGTCATAGCTGGTACAGCGTAACGGTATGCATACGCGCAGCAGTTTGATGATTTCGTTGAATGGCAGTGAAGGGAATCACATGCACGCTAACGGCATTTCGATGGAACTTTACGGAAAAGGATACGTATTGGGTCCGGATGCAGGTATCGGGCTTTTCCTGTATAGCGGACTGGATTATGCGGAATATTATTCTCAATTCCCCAGTCATAATACGGTTTGCGTAGATGGAATATCGAGTTATCCGGTGATGAAAAAGCAATCATTCTTTTGAGTTGCTCTCCTGTTTCCCGGCTTCGGCGGAACCGGGCAAAGATTTACGTCCGTTACTTACAGTAACCTTTATTTTCGTGAACCGGAAAGCAGGGCGGATCAGACGCGTATGATGGGTATCGTCACCACTGCTCCGGAAACGGGGTATTATGTGGATGTGTTCCGCAGCCGGAAAGAGAAAAGGAGGGGATAAGATGCATGATTATTTTTATCACAACCTTGGGCAGACTTTGACATTGACGACAGCAGATGGCAGCGACCTGAATCTGCAGCCTACGGAGGAACTGGCGTTTGCCGGTGCGCATCTTTATGCCTATTCTTATTTATATGATAAGAAAGTGGCGGCTACCGGCAAGGATGTGAAAGCGACCTTTACCATTGATATGAAAGATAAGGGAGGCGATGATATATACATGAATCTTTGGATGAAAGGCGAACCGGATCGTGAAGTCTTTACGGCTTTGGCGCCAATGACCGAAGGGCTAAGCCGTACACCGAATATGCCCTATAATATAAAGGAGCAGCCGACGCTGACATTTGTTGCCCGTCAGCATGGAGAAGCTTGGAATCGTCCTTTGTCTCGATATATGAACCGAGTACGAAAAAGGAACCGTCTGCCTATTCAGTCTGTTTCTTATTTTGATGCAGAAGGAGCAGGTTTGGAAGATTTTGCCGGAATCTGTGTGAAAAGCAAAAACGGACGTATAGATCATATCTTCTCTATCTGATGCTGCACAAACCGCTACTTATCAAGGAATGAAAGTGAAAGCGGATTATGCTGTTATCAGCAATGAATATGCAGGAAAACCGGACGTTGTTTTTTGGAATGGAACCCAATTGGTTGCACCCGGGTAATGATTCAGACCGACAATGCCGCTAATGTATTGCTCGAAAAAGAAAGAAGGGAAATGGTATATTATTTCTTCTGCTCCCTGTACGGTTGTTATCGGCGATAAGAAGATAAAATCCGATGCTTCGTCGGAGCCTATGTTGTTGCGTATCTGATGTTTCATTGGTAATAAAGAAAAATTGTATATCTTATCCGTAGTATGGTATATTATGGCCTAAGATGGAAATTGTTGCAATAAAAAACAAAAAAAGCATGTTTAAACGTTTTTAATACTATATTTTTTTCTAATTTTGTGGCTTTCTGCCCAAGGAGTGTATAAATTGGACAGTAGGCCCTTTTTGTGGGGAAATATTTAGTGGGAAATATTTAGTGGGAAAATAAATGATGGTATATGTGATGAGAAATGGTCGCAGGGTAATAGCTGCGTTATCATTTCTGTTATTATGTTGTGGTGTACATGTGCACGCACAACGGGTGGCTGTGAAGACAAATGCATTGGGTTGGCTGACCGCCAGTCCGAATGTAGAAGCAGAATTTGTATTGGGTAGTCATGTCTCCTTGAACATAGGGATTGCTGCGAATCCAATCAGTACAGACAACTTTAAAACGACTTTCACGCATTTTCAGCCTGAAGTTCGTTACTGGCTAAATCGTCCGATGGTGAGCCATTTTCTTGGAATCACCGCTTTCGTGAATAATTTTAATATGATGGTAAAAGATGTGCATCACAAAGGTGATGCATACGCCGCCGGTTTGACCTATGGATATGTATGGGTGCTGGGCGATCATTGGAATATCGAAGCAACTGCCGGAGTGGGTGTGTTGCGTTACCGTCAGTTCAAGTATGATAAGGGTATTCCGAAACCGGATGCGGTCAACGATAGTAAGACCACCATTGCACCTGTCAAACTGGGGGTATCCTTTGTGTATATTATTCGATAACGAACATTAGCTAGTCAGAAAAGAGAATGAAAATCAATTTGAAACGTGATAGATTAACAGGTATACTTCTCGTGGCGATGATGTTCGTCGGCATGAATGTATCCGCCCAACGGATCCGTGTGCAGGGGCATATCACAAACCCGCAGGGAAAAAGTGTTCCGAATGTGAATGTGCTGAATCCGGTCAATGACGAACGTATAGAAATGTCCGACGAGGATGGCCGTTACAGTGTCTTGGTTGAGAAAAACGGCTCGTTGAAGTTTACATGTGTCGGTTATGAAGACAAAACAGTGAAGGTGGCAGGAAAGCAGATTCTGAATGTAGTATTGAAAGATGCCGTCATCGAGCTGGACGAAGTAACGATTACTTCCAAAGTGAAGGACAAAGTGATTCCGGAACCTACGGACATCGAAATCAAGGGTAATTATTTCCATCTGAAAACCCGTGTCCCGGTGCCTAAGGAGATGTTTAACTCGCATCGTCGCTTGGTATTGCAGCCTTCCATTTATGATGTGACACTGAAAAAGCGTCTGTTGATGCGTCCTGTTGTATTCGACGGGGATACTTATAATACAACGCAAAATCGAATGTACGATTATGATATAGATAAAGATCCTTTGCACGATTACATCCGTGTGAAAACTACTTCTTCACGCAAGGGGGATATTATTGCTTACCATGATTCTATCTATATAGAATATCTGCAACATGACTACCGTGCAGATGTGCATTTGGCAATGGAGAATTACAGGAATATCATTTATCGTGACTCTTTCTCCATTGCACGCGGAACGGTCAACCCACTTCGTTTCTTGGAGTATAAATTCTCCGCTTTCAGCCTGACGGACGAGAAATACCTTCCGAAACCTGTGATGCAGTTGCGGGATACGAAAGGCGAGGTAAACTTGACCTTTTTGGTAGGTAAAGCCGACCTGGATGATAAGAATCCACAGAATCAAGTGGAACTAAACCGGTTGAATCAGGAATTACGTAGTATTGAGATGAACCCGGATGCCTCTTTGAAGAGTTTTCATATTACGGGGGTGGCTTCGCCGGACGGTTCTTACGAGACGAATCTTCGTCTGGCAAAATTGCGTACGGATAAGGCCCTGGAACGTATACTGGCACAACTGGACCCGGAAACACGTAAACTGTTGGAAGTGAAATCGGATGCATCGGTTGCCTCCTGGAAGGAGGTAGCTGAATTGCTGAAAAAAAACTCCAAGCCGGAACTGGCTAAAGAAGTAGAGGACTTAATCAAACAATATGCAGCTACTCCTCACCGATTGAATGGGGTCTTGAAATCGAAACCTTTCTACAAGGAACTTGCGGCTACTTATCTGCCTAAATTGAGAAAGGTGCAATATACCTATGGTTATTCAATCTTCCGCTCTTTAACGGACGACGAGATTAGAGAACTTTACAGAAAGAATCCGAAGCAACTGACCCGTTTCGAATATTACCGTATGATTACGACGGCAAAAACTCCCGACGAGAGGGAAAAGTATTGTAGGGAGGCTCTTGAGCTTTATGGTAACTTTACGTATGCAGCCAATGAACTGGCAGTAGTAACGATACAGAAAGATACTCCGGATTCAAATATTCTCGAACCGTTTGTCAGTAAATCGGCACCGGTGGAGTTATTATCCAATCAGGCTATTGCCTTGCTGCATGAAGGCAAATATACAAAAGCAGATTCAGTCTTGACCTTGGTTCCCGAAGAAGCGGTTTCTGAAGATTTGCAGGCCATTGTTCAGGCATTGGCCGGTTATTATAATGATGCTTTCGAAAGGTGGCGGCTACTAGCCCTTTCAATGAGATGGTGATGCTGCTGGCAATGAAGAAGAATCAGGAAGCATGGGATAAGATTTCTACCATGGAGGTAGAGACCGCCCCCGAATATTATATAAAAGCGATTGCCGCCAACCGCCTGGAGAAAATAGGTGATGCGATTATGAGCATTGAGAAGGCCCTTGAACTTGATCCTTCCTTATTGGAAGTAGCGAAGGTGGACGGTGATATTATTGACTTGCTGCCGGAAGAGCAGAAAATTAAATAATGATATATACAACAAGAGTAAACGATGAATATCTTCAGAATCAACAATAAATATGTAGCAGTGGCAATCTTCCTGATGCTTGCTGTTACCTTACAGGGCACAGGATTATGGTGCATTGCAATATATGTTACAGAAACGCCCTGCAAATGAAAAGTTCGAGAGTAATAGATTCAATGAACATCTCTTTTTCTCTGCCGGAATAGGACCATACAGCTTGTTAACAAGTGGAGATAGTCAGGATGGAATGGGAATGACCGCCCATCTCTTTATGGGAAAGTGGATTACTCCGGTTCATGGACTTCGGACAGGGGTGAATTTAGGTTATCTGCCGTCGAGTATCTACGATTCTAAAATAAAAATGGGTGGCGGCAGCCTGGACTATTTGTTGAATATGTCCTCCCTGGCATACGGATACAATGCAAACCGTTGTTTTGAGTTAGTAGGGATTGCAGGTATAGAAGCCGCTTATTCTAAGGTGGGCGACAATAGCGATCGTTCCGAAAAGTATCCGGATTTGAAAGGCGGTGGTCAGCTTTATTACGGCGCTCATCTCGGTTTACAGGGAAATGTACGTCTTTCTTCTACATTGGATTTGTTTGTAGAGCCGCGGATCGGATGGTATAATGACGGTTTTGCGTATACGGAAAGTTGGAGAAACTATAAAATGGCTGGTTCGGTTCTGGTAGGTCTGACCTATATGCCTGCTGCTCCGATGGGAACTAAGATACATTTCGATGGTTTCGATAATAGTTCCTTCCTGAATCATATGTTTATCTCTTTATCCGGTGGTATCAGTACACTGAAAGTTCCGGGAATCAAGAATACGATTAAAGGATTAGGTCCCCAGTTCTCTGCCGGAATCGCGGTAAATGGTTCAGTCCTTCTTCCGGTCTGCGTTTGTCCGGGACGGTTGGACTTTCGGACACCCCTTCGGGCAGCGCAAGCGGTTACTTTAAACATGTCGATCTGCATGCTGACTATCTGTTGAATATCAATAATGTTCTTTGGGGATATGATGAAGACAGAATATTTAGTCTGATCGGTATTGCCGGAGTTAATCTGGCAGGTACGAAAGGAGTGGATAAAACCGCCAAGTATGCTCCGGGAATAGGAGTCGGTGTGCAAGGAAGTTTCCGTATCAACCGTTCTGTGGATTTATTTATAGAACCTCGCCTCAATGTGTATAGTAAGAGATATGCAGGAGGTCGCGGAGTAGGTGGCAATACAGATCAGCTCAGAGAGTTGAATTTTGGTTTGACTTATCATACGATTGACCGTGCGGCACGTCCGAAGAACGGATTCTCAAGCAATCACATCGCAGACAATCTGTTTATGACTTCGGGAATCGGTGTGCAAATGTTCTTGAATAAGACGAATCTTGAAAACCTTGGTTCTTTAGGTCCGCAGGCTTCTGTCTCTATCGGTAAGTGGTTGAGCCCTTATTCCGGTTTGCGCCTGGTGGGTACGGGTGGATTTTTTACGAACTATGTAGTTCCAGGAAGTGTTAAAGCGGGCAAACTTAGACATGCCAGCGTCAGTGGCAGTCTTGATTACTTGTGGGGCATAATGTCTACCATGAGTGGATATAATCCCGATCGTATCTTTGATTTAATAGGTTCGGTAGGTGTCAACCTTGCTTATACTTCCAAATCAGACCATAAGTTCCAACCGGGTATTAATGCAAGCATACAGGGATTATGGCATGTGAATGATTTTCTCGGTTTGTACATTGAACCGCAGATTCGCTTTTATGGAGATAAATTTATTGAAGGTAATCTGGGCTTTATGCAGAAAGACGTGATGGTAGGAGTCAATGCAGGTTTCCACTATCGCTTTGTTCCTTATTCAAAAGCAGCCAATCGCAGCGTGTTTGGTCAGGATGACAAGCGTTACTTCATCTCCGGTGCACTTGGATTGGGTAGCTTGCTTGTAGCCAACAAAGACTTGGTGAAGAATGCAGGTGTAGAAGCAAAGGGAAGCATTGGTAAATGGTACACTCCGTTATCTGCATGGCGGGCAAATGGAACAATTATGTACAAGGCCAAAACGTCGTCAAAGATGAATCTCCATTATGCTGGTTTGGGTATGGATTATATGATAAGTCTGGCCACATTGGCAAAAGGATACAGCCCCGACCATGTGATAGATGTTGTTCCTTTTGTGGGAGTTACGGCCGGACTGGTACGCCGTTATGGTAAGTTCCGAGCAGTGCCGGGACTGGATGCCGGTGTGCAGGTAAAGCTGAAAGTGGCTTCTTCTTTGTATCTGTATGCCGAACCTAAAGTCGGTATCCGTACCGATACATACGATGGCTCCGAACAGGGAAGACCTGACCGCGTAGCTTCCATGGTAGGTGGATTATTGTACAGATTCAAGATGCCTACTTTTCAGTAAGAAAGAACTTTAATTTCTAGGTAAATCTCCTTTATTGTTCGTAATAGTCAATAAAGGAGATTTTTACATTGGTTATTTCTTCTATATTTTCCGTTATCAGTTTGTTAACTTGGGTGGAATAGAAAGTGTAATGAATAATAATTTTTCCCTTTTTCGAACTATACAATTCAATGGAAATATCTATTTTTGTTCCTGGTTAGCAAAATGGGTTAAGTTCTGATTTAATTCTATGTAAGTGATTAATAATCAGTATTAATTATAAATATGCTACTTCTGTCTTACATAATATAAAAAAACATCATGCAGTATGAACTATAATTTTGATGAAATAATAAACCGTCATGGTACAGATTCCGTAAAATGGGATGCAGTAGAGAATCGTTGGGGACGCAATGACCTGATTCCAATGTGGGTAGCTGATATGGATTTCCGCACAGCTCCTTTTGTCATAGAGGCTTTGAAAAAACGCCTTGGAGCATGAAGTACTCGGATATACATTTGCCTGCAAGGAATGGGCGGAGTCTATCATTAACTGGCTGAAAAGAACGCCACGGGTGGACGATTAGCGAAGATATGCTGACATTTACTCCCGGCATTGTGCGTGGATTGGCTTTTTGCCATCCATTGTTTCACGGAGAAAGGAGATAAAGTAATGGTCATGCCTCCTGTTTATCATCCTTTCTTTCTGGTAACACAGAAGAATGAGCGCGAAGTCGTGTTCAGTCCGCTGATATTGAAAGACGGCCAGTATCATATAGACTTCAACCGTTTCCGCAAAGATGTGCAAGGATGTAAACTGTTGGTTTTGAGCAATCCTCATAACCCGGGCGGACGTGTATGGACGAAAGAGGAACTTTCTCAAATCGCTGATATCTGCTATGAAAGCGGCACATTGGTTATCTCTGACGAGATTCATGCTGACTTAACCCTGCCTCCATACAAACATCCTACCTTTGCTTTGATTTCAGAGAAGAAGCACGGATGAACTCTCTTGTTTTTATGGCTCCGAGTAAGGCATTCAATATGCCGGGGTTGGCTAGTTCTTATGCAATTATTGAGAATGACGAACTTCGTCACCGTTTTCAGACCTATATGGAAGCAAGCGAGTTCAGTGAAGGGCATTTGTTTGCTTATCTTAGTGTGGCTGCCGCTTACAGTCACGGAACAGAATGGCTGGACCAGGTCATTGCCTATATACAGGGAAACATTGATTACACCGAACACTATCTGAAAGAACAGGTTCCCACTATCAAGATGATCCGTCCGCAAGCCTCTTACTTGATCTTTCTGGATTGCCGCGAATTAGGATTGAAACTGGGAAGAACTGAATCGTCTGTTTGTGGAAGATGCTCATCTGGCTCTGAATGAGGGCACCACCTTTTGGCAAAGAAGGCGAAGGTTTTATGCGATTGAATATTGCTTGTCCGTGCTACATTAGAACAGGCCTTGAAACAGTTAACGCAGGCGGT
>VOFJ01002132.1_pt1 | contig 27996 bp, 46 predicted proteins | sample 5384081 | NCBI WGS metagenome assembly VOFJ01 (sample SAMN12384729, study PRJNA508395) | human gut metagenome | isolation source: healthy gut I | host: Homo sapiens | reverse complement strand
AGCCGTGATCGTAGTCTCTACCACAGATCCGACGAATCCAAACGATTGAAGTACAATTCAGATTCACTTCAGCTTCAAGCCAAAGAGAACTACAAATCCTGGCCAAGTGACCTAACTTGAACATACGGCATCTCTAGAAATTGATTGCCTTCAAGACACCAGCCTAGTAGTGAAATGCAAAGACAAAAGTTATTGGGGTAAGCCGCAATTGCTTAAACAAGGCCACACCAAACACAAACTAAGAAATTCAGTTCTCAAGCGACTATCCCAACAATGTCTGATGTGATTATAGATGTGTATGGTTGCCGCCTATCACTCAGTTGAGATCATAGTGTGTTCGGCCAAGAAGAAATGACAATTGCCGCCATAAGCAAACACTGATCATCCACCGAGAGTGTCGTGCCTTTGCCTTTATTCAATTACTTTGTTATCATTCCTAAGCAGTAGGATAAGCAATAATTGAGTAATTATAATATCTGTTCAGGCATTTATAGATAGCCAAATTAAGTACATTTCTTTTCAAGCAGTTAAATTATACACTGTTAAAGTTTGGCAATAATAGTGAAGACAATGTCTTAATGACTGCACAATATCATCTGTAGCGCCTTCCAACCACTCAATTGTAAGAATACCCTACCCAAACACGATAACCACTCAACTCTTCCATATTACAGTAGTAATTCCACATTTTCCTGCATTGTATTTCTCCACTGCCTGTGCATCCATTTTCGTTAAATCGTATCAACAGAATTTCAGAAAGTACAGACAGTCAGTACTTCTTCATATCACTTTCACAGTGAAACATTCATAAGAGTTAATAAGATATAGATCGTCGGCCATCTGCTACTTCCAATATCTAAATAAGCTTTGTTAGTTCAGAAGAAAAGTTCTGTCTTCGAAACATCCTTTATGCAGACATTTTTATAAAGTCCATACATCGTCCTCCTCAGAGATCAATCTCCAGCAAGCCATCTTGGCTGTCTGCCTCTTTTCTGCCCGGAGTATCACTTTTACTGATTGCCTTTAGAATTTGCCTCATTTCTGGCTTTGTTTTATTTGTATCTAAGCCTGATTATCATCTCTTTTATTATTATCGCCGGGCATAGAAGACGCACGTTACTACTAATAAAATACCGTCAAGCCATATTCTTCAATTCAAGAATGTCTATATTCCAGAACTAATAGTTTCTTACTCACTTCCAATATTAAAAAAAAAGTCATCCTTTCAGTGTCTCATCTGCAAGAGCATCGCCAAAACACGCTATATAAAGAGTAAAATCATGCCAAAGAGCAAAGAGGTTTATTAAAAAGATAAAAAAACCATTCCCCATTAAAGTGTTACCGGTGGGATTGCCGCATATAAAGCGCCATTTACAGCGTTGTCTGGTAAAGCATGTGTTCATGTTGGCTGGCGACCTGTGAATGTTAATTTTTCATTAACTAAATCACATTTTGAAAACAAAGCTGACGCAATAAATGCACAGATACTTAAAGCTCCTGAAGATATATTGCTCCTGCCATGAATAGTAAGTGAGAATTCCCAGTTACTTCAGGAGCCACCCAGAAGTTTAAAGCAACATGGCATGGAGTGTCATCACCCGCAATGGCTGGCTTCTGCCTGTGAGATGTCGTTTGGTGCCGAAAGATGCCGGAAACCAGAAGATTTATTCTCTCCATTATATTTCAAAAATGCACAGCATGCAAAAAGACTCAGGAAAAGGTTCTGTCAATGCCATCTATTTAGAGCAAATCAGATCTAGCAGTATCAAACTTCTATCCTCCGAAATGTAATAGCCTCAGCGAAAAGCGTTTGTGATGTAATCTCAGTCATATAGGTAAACTGCTTCATTCCACCAATACTTATAATGACTGTCCCTTGTTGCCTTTAAAGATATGTAGTAATAAATAAAGAAGGACATACCTTCAAAAGCCAGCCAGTCCACATAGCTGATGAGAAAATCAAAAATCGGATTCTTCCACTTCCATTGAGCTGGAACGTACAGATGATATTTTAAAATATCTTGGAGAACATAAAACTCCCGGTCAATTCCTCTGCGGCTTCTCTCTATGGAAACGGAAAATATGCTGGAGAATTCCAGAAAGAAGCTGGCAAAAAGAACCTTGACATGGTTGTTGCAAATAATCTGAAAGTTGCCGGAGCTGGATTTGAGACGGACACCAATGTTGTCACAATGATTACAGATACAGAAGTTCTGGAACTTCCAATTATGAATAAAGAAGGTTGCATTCCACATTATCGACCAGATTTTATCTATGCAGAACACTGACAGATAACAACCCATGAAGACAATTTAAGCAGTCTTATTTTGAATAAATAGCATTCTTGAAAGTGAACAGGCAGTCCAAAAGGACTGCCTGTTCTGATGATGATATATAATTACTTATGGGGTTATATGTTTGGTTTCACATTATGAAATCTATTTTCATATCGTGAACCTTTCTTTACTTTGAATTATACACGAACTCATAAAAAAAAAAGTCAAGTTTTTTTTTGCTCTTTCTTCTATATCATGCTACAATAGATGACAGACAGTGAGGAACTCTGTTATCCCACTGTAAATAGTTTTATCTAAGGAGTATAACATTGAGTGAGAAAAATCAATCCAGGTCTCTGACCGAATTTTCCGGACTATTGAACTGCTTGCCAGATCCGGGCCTTCCGGTCTTTCTTGATATCAGTAATGAACTGGAATTAAATAAAAAGTACTGTCCATCGCATTTTAAATTCCTTAATTTGCATGGACTATGTAAAACAAAGATCCGGATACTTCCAAGTACAGTCTTACCTTTAAGATCTGCAGTCTTTCTAATCAGGTTCTTTCACATAACAGTCTCATTGATATTGCAAGACCTTACATTCAGGATCTTGCTGAACAGACCGGGGAAACTGTTCACCTCGTACAGATGGAAGGAATCAACGCTGTATATATCGATAAAGTAGAAGCACCACATAATTCTGTTCGTATGGTATCTATGGTCGGAAAAACAATCCCTCTTTACTGTTCCGGTGTCGGTAAGGCAATTCTTGCTGATATGGATGATGACCAGATCCGTCAGATTTGGGAACAGAGCGAATTACACACTTATACAGCCAATACCGTTACTGACTACAATACCTTTTTTAGAGGTCATCGGTGCAATTCGTAACAACGGATATTCCATGGATAATGAGGAGATGGAAATCGGAGTCCGGTGCATTGCTGTATCCCTTGGCTGTGTACACCACAAATTGCCATATGCTATCAGCATCTCTGCTCCAAAAGACCGCATGAAAGATAAGCAAATTACCCAATATAAAAAGCTTCTATTAAATACTAAAAAGCAGTTACTGGCTGAATTGGGACAGTAACCTTTTAATTGAACAGAGCGAATTATAAATAGCTTTTTATCATGAATCATTGTAGAGAATAAAAAATGCCAGATAACGATATATTTCCTAGAATCGTTATCTGGCAATTATTTTATTTCTTTTTAATCTAAAAACTTTCTTAATTAATTTTTTTAAGTTTCATGCTTTAAAAATCTGTCGTACATCTCTTTTTTTGATTTCGCATACAACTTCATTCTGCGGTGGCACATCAGTATCTCCCTGCAGAACCCGTAACATATAATCTACAGTGTCATTACACATCTTCTCCAGATGATTGTCCACAGAAGTTAATTCCGGTTCACAGCCTACCGAAAGCTGCGAATTATTATATCCTGCAATTTCAATATCATCTGGTACTTTTAAGTCCTTTCACATTCGCATACTTAAGTGCTCCAATCGCGAGTCCGTCATCCGTTGCAACAACACTGTCAAACTCCAGATTCTTATGTGAAAGAAGCATATCCCTGACATGATGAATCCTGTTCTTTGTATAGAACTTTAATTCTCCGCGAATCGGATATCCGGCATCGCAAAGAGCGGCCTCATACCCCGCCATCTTCTTCGATGCGCTGTATGAATAGGAATCACACAAAAAATAAGATTTTTTCTTCCTTCCTCGACGGATAAATCCACTCGTCACATCATATGTTGCCTTAAAATCATCACAAAAAAAGAACAGTAGATATTCTTTCCTTCTATGAATCCATTGATCAGAAATACCGGTGTCTGCTTTGCAGCTTCTTTTATGTATTCCACATCTTCCGGGTGTCCTTCCCCGACCTGCGTAAGTAGAACTTACCAGAATAAGCGCATCAATCCGCTTCGACAGTAACATTTTCGTATGTGCCTCTTTCGCTTCCAGGTCATAACCACTGCATCCCAAAATACAGTCATATTCATACTGATGCAGACGTTCTTCAAGGAATGCCACTGCCTGTGCAATAAATGCATCCGATATATCCGGGCACAAAATCCCGATGGTCTTCATAGAATCCAGTCCAAGTCCCCTTGCAAACACATTTGGCGTATAGCCACACTGTTCCATCACATCAAGAACCTTTCTTCTGGTCTTCTCACTGACCTTTGTACTTCCATTTACCACTCTTGAAACAGTCGCAATGGACACTCCCGATAATTTTGCGACATCATAAATGTTCACTGCCATATGCAAAAACTCCTACTATGCTTCTAATTCCTATACGTCAAATTTAAAGTACTCCACTGCATTGTTGTAAGAAATTCCCTTTACAATCTTCTCCAGTGTCTTGTAATCATCCGGATACTCTCCGTTATCTACCCATCCTCCAATCAGCTCGCAAAGGATACGTCTGAAATACTCATGACGTGTGTAAGATAAGAAACTTCTGGAATCTGTAAGCATTCCTACAAAGTTACTTAAAATACCAAGGTTTGCAAGTGATGTCATCTGAGCTGTCATTCCGACTTTGTGATCATTAAACCACCATGCACTACCCTGCTGGATTCTTCCAACGGTCTTCTCATTCTGGAAGCATCCGATGATTGTTCCGATAGACTCATTGTCGTTCGGATTCAGAGAGTACAGAATTGTCTTAGGAAGTGCATCTGTATCAGACAATGCATTTAACATATCTGCCATTTCTGAAGATGGTGCATAGTTATTGATGCAGTCATATCCTGTATCTGGTCCAAGCTGTTTATAACGTACTACATTATTGTCACGTTTGCATCCATAATGAAGCTGCATTACCCAGTCACGTTTATTATACTCTTTTCCAACTGCAAGAATAAAGGCTGTCTTTGCTTTCAGTTCCTCTTCTTTTTTTGTGATTTCTCCACCTGCAAGACGTTTGCTGTAGATTGCCTCGATTTCTTCCTCGGAAGCCGGTGCGTACATTACATACTCAAGAGCATGATCTGATACAGAGCAGCCTCTCTCCTGGAAATAGTCCATACGTTTTTTTTCGCCTCGATCAGAGTCTTGAAGCTCTTTACTTCAATTCCACTGACTTCACTTAACTTTTTAAGGTAATCAAGATACTCTGGTTTCTCCAGATTCATAGCCTTATCTGGTCTCCATGCCGGAAGTACCTTTACATCAAATGTATCGTCTTTTGCAAGTTTTCTCATGATATTCAAGAGTGTCAATCGGATCATCTGTTGTACAGATTAATTTTACATTTGACTTTTTAATGATATTTCTTACGGTCATATCATCCTGTGCAAGCTTCTCATTGCAAAGATTCCATACTTCCTCTGCTGTCTCACCGTTTAAGTATCCTTCATATCCGAAGTATCTCTTTAACTCCAAATGACTCCAGTGATACAGTGGATTACCGATCAGTTTTTCAAGAGTCTCAGCCCATTTCTGGAATTTTTCACGGTCTGTAGCATCACCTGTGATATATTTCTCATCTACACCATTGGAACGCATCAGGCGCCACTTGTAGTGATCGCCGCCCAGCCATACCTGGGTGATATTTTCAAACTTTCTATCTTCACAGATCTCCTGTGGGTTAATATGGCAATGATAATCTACAATCGGCATATTCTCTGCATAATCATGATAAAGTTTTTTTGCTCGCATCACTTGTTAATAGAAAATCCTCGTCCATAAATTTCTTCATTTTCTTTCCTCCTGTGTTCTATGCTTACATCGTCTATATTGTAAGCGCTTACATTTATTACATTTTACCCCAACTACACATATGAAATCAATGGTTTTTAAGCAATCTTTTCGACAAATTTGTTATCTTGTTTTTGTGCATTTTTCCAAAAAAATGCTTTTTGGGCAAAATTGATTTGTCATTTTTATTGACCTAAACATCAAAATGATGTATGTTTAGTGTAAGCGCTTACACGTTTATTTTATAACAAATTCAGATGTCGAAGACATTTCTTTCATCGTGAGTTCATGATGATTAGAATTTTTAATGTCTCCTTCATCATTTACTAGTACTAACATCATTTTTTTTTAAGAGAAAGGATTTTATCATGAAAGAATTTATCAAAATTCACCAGAATGATAACGTTGCAGTTGCACTTACTCCTTTATCTGCAAATCGTACATTAGATGTGGACGGTACAGAGGTTACTCTCCGTGAGGACATTCCCCAGGGACACAAGTTTGCTCTGACTGATATCCCTGCTGATGCCAAGGTTATCAAGTATGGCTGTCCAATCGGTATTGCAAAGGAGAACATCAGCTGCGGAAGCTGGATTCACACACATAATATTCGGACTGGACTTGGAGATCTGCTTACTTACACCTATGATCGTTCTGTTACAGAACTTACCCCAACAGCTCCTCGCACTTTCAGAGGATACCGCAGACCGAACGGAAAAGTCGGCATCCGTAATGAAATCTGGATTATTCCGACTGTAGGCTGTGTAAATAACGTTGCTACTGCGATCGAACGCAAGGCTCAGAAGTATGTACAGGGATCTGTAGAAGGAATCTTTGCATTCCCAATATCCTTATGGATGCTCCCAGATGGGAGATGATCAGGAGAATACCCGCAAGATTCTGTCTGATCTGATCAATCATCCGGAATGCCGGCGGTGTCCTTGTTCTTGGACTCGGCTGCGAGAACAGTAATATTGATGTACTGAAGAATTACATCGGCGACTATGATCCGAAACGTGTCCGTTTCCTTGTTGCTCAGGAATGTGAAGATGAAATTGCTGATGCACTTAACATTCTCGAAGATCTGTCCGCTTATGTTGGAAGCTTTGAACGTGAAGACATTGACTGCAGCGAACTGGTCATTGGTATGAAATGCGGTGGCTCTGACGGACTTTCCGGTATCACAGCCAACCCGGTCGTAGGAGCATTTTCCGATCTTCTTATCTCCAAAGGCGGAAGTACTGTTCTTACAGAAGTACCTGAGATGTTCGGTGCTGAGACTCAGCTAATGAACCGTTGTGAAGACGAAGTATTATTTGAAAAGACAGTTGATCTGATCAATAACTTTAAACAATATTTCCAGAGTCACAATCAGACAATTTATGAAAACCCGTCTCCTGGAAATAAAAAGGTGGTATCTCCACTCTTGAGGACAAGTCTCTTGGCTGTACTCAGAAATCCGGAAGCGCTCCGGTCATGGACGTACTGTCTTATGCAGAACAGGTTAAGACAAAAGGTCTGAACCTCTTAAGTGCTCCTGGAAATGACTTGGTTGCTTCTACTGCACTGGCTGCTTCCGGTGCACACATTGTACTGTTTTACTACAGGTCGTGGAACACCGTTCGCATGTCCTGTACCAACTATGAAGATTTCTACCAATTCTTCATTAAATAACAGAAAACAGAATTGGATCGACTTTAACTGTGGAACCCTGGTAGAAGGGGATACTCTTCCTGAACTGGCAGAAAAACTGTTCGATGAAGTTATCGCAGTTGCTTCCGGTAAAGAAGTAAAATCCGAAATCGCCGGATTCCACGATATGGCAATCTTTAAACAGGGTGTAACATTATAAAAAAATCATATCTCATCAATTTAAGAAAGGAAGAAACTCAATCATGGAAACATTAAATTACGAAGTTCTTAAGAAATCAGGTTATAACGGATATATCAAAGAATCCGCACCAGAGAAAGTTATGCAGTTCGGAGAAGGAAACTTCCCTTCGTGCATTTGTAGATTATTTCTTTGACTGTGCAAATGAAAAAAGCTGATTGGAACGGAAAAGTTGTATTAGTTCAGCCAATCGCACAGGGACTTACAAAACTCATCAACGACCAGGAAGGACTTTTACACACTGTACCTTCGCGGAAGTGAAAAAGGGGAGAAAGTTGACTTAAAACGTGTCATCTCTTCTGTAAGCAGATGTATCAATCCATATGATGATTTCGACGCAGTTCTTGAGCTTGCCAAGAGTGACGACCTTGAGTATATCGTATCCAACACAACAGAAGCCGGTATCGTACACGAGTCAGAAAAGCAAATTTGACCAGTGTCCTCCAATCAGCTTCCCTGCCAAACTGACACGTGTACTTTATGAGCGTTACAAAGCAGGTAAAGATGGAGTTGTAGTTTTAAGCTGTGAGCTGATCGACAACAATGGTAAAGAACTCCAGAAATGTGTCAACGAGTACATTGATGACTGGGGACTTGAAGAAGGATTCAAAACATGGATCAATGAGAAGAACACATTCTGTTCTACACTGGTAGACCGTATCGTTCCAGGACGTGTACGTGATGCTGAAGAAGTTAAGAAAATGGAAGAAGCAAATGGATATCACGATGAATTGATTGATGTCGGCGAGATCTTTGGTGTATGGATCATCGAAGGATACCTGCAGGTCTTGAAGATAAGCTTCCATTCAAGAAAGCCGGTTTAAATGTACATGTTGTAGAGGATGTTACTCCATACAAGAAGAGAAAAGTTCGTATCCTGAACGGTGCTCATACAGGTTTCGTTCTTGGTGCTTACCTGTCTGGACAGGACATCGTTCGTGACTGCATGCACAATGAAACGATCAAAGGCTTCATGAACAAAAATGCTTTACGATGAGATTATCCCTACGCTTCCACTGGACAAACAGGATCTGCTTGACTTTGCAGCAGCTGTATCAGACAGATTTAACAACCCATTTGTAAATCATGAGCTTATGAGCATTTTCTCTGAACTCAACATCTAAGTGGAAAGCTCGTAACATGCCTTCATTCCTTGAGTATATCAACGAAAAAGGTGAGATTCCTACTTGTCTGGCAATGAGCCTTGCAGCTTACATTGCATTCTACTCAAATGATATTCAGAGACGTGAAGATGCAGCTTTGGTATGCAAGAGACCAAAAGGAAATGAGTACAAAGTACAGGACGATGCATGGGCACTTGACTTCTACTATGCACACAAAGATGACAGTGCAGAAGAACTCGTAAAAAGCTGTACTTTCCAACAAAGATATGTGGGATCAGGATCTGACAGAAATCAAAGGACTGGAAGAACTGATTGTCGCTGATCTTAAGAAAATCCGCGAAGAAGGTGCAGAAGCAGCTTACGCTTCCTGCCTGTAAAATAATTCAAGAATGCCTCGGCATTCTTGTTGCAGAGGTGCGCGTCATGCAATTGCATGACATACTTCTACTGCGCACCTCTGCAATCCTGCCGGAGGCTATATCAGCTGGGAGTCAATCCCCCAGCTGATATAGCTAATATTTTTAGCCGATAACTTTATATAGTTATCCCCCTGAAGAAAGGGTGCTTCAGATACGGTCACAATATGACCTCTGAAACACCCTTTCTCTCTCATTAGAAAACCTTGCAGAATCTGAGCCACCTAAGAAGTTCCTGCGACTTCAGTGCAATGGAGATGAGATATAAGAAAAGTGCACGCCTCTGCATACACTTTTCTCGTCTTATATAGCTCATCGTAATGTTCTGCACTGGGAGCTTGAACTCTCAGGCGGCTCAGATTCTATAGCAATTTTCTATTACCATTTTCTAAACCAGCTCAGACTTAATCTTTTCAATCATCTCAGCATATTCTTCATCACTTAAGAATTTCTTTCCCGGATTCATTTCGAATGTTCCACCCCACTCATACTCATCCGTATACTTTGGTACAAGATGGAAATGCAGATGATGTCCTGTATCTCCATATGCGCCATAGTTTACTTTTTTTGCAGGTTTGAAGATTTTGTGGATTGCCTCAGATACCTTCGCAATCTCCTCTAAGTATGCTGCTCTCTCCTGCGGTGTCAGCTCCAGAATCTCACTGACATGTTTCTTATGAGCAACTACAACTCTTCCTGGATGGCTCTGCTCTTTAAAAAAGATATACTTTAGAATTCTCAAGTTCGCAAATCTTAATTCCAAACTTTGCCAATAATTCTCCCTCTACACAATATGCACAATTCTGATCTACCATTTTATTTTCTCCTTTCACGCTGTGTTGGAAATATTTTTTATTTCTAATTTAACTAAATCATTTCCTAAGTATTCTTTACATTTATGTATTGTTTTCAAACTTTCATTTATAATAAAAGCTTTCACCTTATAAATTATAAATTCTAAATGCCTATTACTATTACCTGCAAAGCAGCACCACAAGCAGTATTGTTACCAGACTTGCCAGTGTAATAATAAATACACCCTGCGCCGCATAATCAGCTTCTGGTTGAACCAGAAAGCTTTCTGCCATAATCGGAATACTCGCCATACTCGGAAGTGCAATAATCAGCGTCCAGATATTTCTCGCAAAGATCATTCACGCCAAGCCACGTCATCACACGAAATATGACAACCGGCATAACTATCAGCTTAATGATTATGACAAATACAACTGGCCATGCTTTCTTTAATGATCCTGATTCCATCAGTGCAATCGTTCCTCCGATATACAAAAGTGCCAGTGGCTTTGCACAGCTTCCTATTGTATCAAAGCTTCGAAGAATCAGTAAATCTGATGGCACTTTCAAAATCATCAACGCCAGCCCGATCAATACTCCTACTATAACAGGATTAGACAGCTTCTTTATGATCAGCTTCAAGGATAATTCCTGTCCTCCTTCTGATTTAGAAGTGAGCAATACTCCTTCTGTCCAGAGGAACAGATTATCTATTACAACGCAGAAAGAAAATGCTACTACTGCAACCGGATCAAATATCTCTTTTTACAAGAGGCAGCCCAAAGAACGCCATATTTCCGAAAAAGACATTGGGCAGTAAAGATTTTTCTTTTATCTCCCCGGAAATGTAATAACGTTCCTGTCAGGAATCCAGCTCCTGTAAGCAGCGGATATGTAATCAGTGCATAGGGGAATTACAGATTTTGCAATATCCCATGCATTTTCCTCCTGCACTGCTGACGGAAATACTGCAATCAGCATCAACGGACAGATAACGCCCATGAGCAGACTGCTTAACCCATGAATGACTTCGGCTTTCAAAAGCCCTAATTTTGCTCCTATAAATCCACATCCGAGAATGACAAAAAACATAATCATTTGACTAATCAACGTATTCATATCTATAGACATTATTTTGTTTCCTCCATTCTCTCATTTCAATTTTATATCCATGATATGAAACTCTAATTCAATTCATGGTCTATATTTTCAAGCTGATATATATTTTTTAATTTGTATGTTTCATCAAAAATCCCACTACAACACTGTCATATGGCTCAGGATATTCCCACTGATGTACATGTCCGCCTTCCGGTGCAAGATAGAATTCTGCCTGTGGGATTCCATGTACTAATTCCATGGTCTTCTCTATATTCATGAACAAATCCTTTGCCCCTGCAGCGATCAGTACCGGCATTTTTTAAGCTCATGCAGCCTGCCTGCTGTATTGTGGCTGAGGCATGCCCCACACTGTGCCTTATAGGCATACACAGGCATTGGATAAGGGTACGCTGCATCTTCTTCAATAGATTTCTCAATCTTCTCTGGGTGATGTATCTGCGTGTATTGGCCATAGGTCATCCAAAAGATTCAACTGCTTTAATACTGCCGGATCTGTATCTTCTTTCAGCTCACAGATTAGATTTAAAGCCTTTTTAAATGCCGGACTTACACTTGCAAATGTACTTGTCAAAAATCAGACTCAGAACTCTGTCCGGAACTTTCAGTGCCACCTGCTGTGCAATGGCGCCTCCCCATAGAGACACCCATAAACATGGGCTTTTTTTTTTTTTTTGATATCTAAAGCATCCATGATACCAATGATATCGTCTGCCATCTGCTCCGTTGTATAACTCTCTGCTTCCGGTTTGTCGCTTAATCCTGCTCCTCTGTTATCCGGAACAATACACCAAAACCATTTACTTAATAGCTCATAGTTATGCTTCCATTTATCTCCCGGTGCTCCAAGTCCCATAATCATAATAATAGGGACACCGCTTCCAAATGTCTGTACATGAAATTTCAATCCATTTACATGGACATCCATACATTCTTTTTTTTCTGATTCATTTTATGAACCTGCACTTTCTGCTTTTTCTACTCTTAACCGACCTTTGAATATTCCTTTTTTTTGGCTAGTCGCGCTCCTTACGTGGTGTCTTGCCATCATAAATGTACATCTTACGGCTGTCGCACTCTGGAAGATCCTTTCTCATGCGGTCAAATACCGGCTCATAGTCCAGATCCTGAATCGGCAGGTCTACACGCACATTGTTCAGTGCTGACAGGCACATTCCTTCCAGAATTTCATATCCGTGATATGCTGTATCAATGTTGCAGCTGTGAACTTTTGAATCATCCTCCATCCACTCTGCAAACTCTGTATAGTAAGGTGTCTGAATCGGAATCTGCTGATGGTTTCTCCAGCCTGGATCCTTTCCTTCTATCAGACGACCATTTGTAGCCTTTGTGCATGCTCCCCCAAAACCCGTCTGTCTCAGCATATACATAACCTTCTTTACCATAAACAGTCAGACGATTATCACTGCTTCCATATTCCGGTGGGTTGTGAGCCTCTGCAAGATATCCACACTCTACATAAGCATGTACTCCATTTTCCAGTTCCATAGTACCAAGCAGGTAATCTGGTGCCGGATGGTTATCATCCAGACAAATCGGATGAAGTACATGTCCACATACCCATTTTGCACGATGTCCACCATTCGCCCAGAGAATATAGTCTACATAGTGTGTTCCAAGCTGGCTGAACCAGGCCTGACACTCTACATGTATCTTTGTAATCTCGCCAATTTCGCCGTCCTCAATACGTTTCTTTAGTGTCTGCATCTGGGACAGATATTTCTGCTGATGACAAACAACTGCTTTGATTCCGTTATCATGGCACAACTTTACAATTTTCTTTGCCTCCTGAAGACTCTCAGCCATCGGTTTTTCAAAGGAAATTCCTTTTACACCGTATTTTACTGCCAGTTGAATGACAGAAAGCCGGAGATCTGGATATGTAACAAATACAAATATCTCCGGTCTTGTCTCCTTTAACATCTCTTCTGCATCCGTAAAAAGTGGTACATCGTCCAGATGGTATTCCTCAGCAACTGCTTTCATCTTAGGCTCATCAATATCGCAAAGGCCTACTACTTTATAATAATCTGATTTTCCAGAAGCCCGTGAAGATGAATCTTACCACGGACTCCGAGACCCATTACCGCAACTGTATGCATACTCATAGTCTCTTTTCCTCCTGAGAAAAAACTTTTTGTATCTTTACTGAAATATCTCTTCTTCCAGCAAAGTCTGCTTCTGTCTGATTGCTTACCTGTGAATCTGCCGGCACATATATTTTTCCGTCCTCAGCAACAACCCCGTCACTGTCTGTCTCTGCACGCGGGCTTTCATCTTCCACCATAATCCAGCCAAGGTATCCTGTCTCTGCCAGATATTTGATAATTGCAGGATAGTCAATCTTTCCTTCTCCCATAACAGCCCATTCATTCTGAGCAATACGGTCTTTAAAATGTACGTGGCGGATCAGATCTCTGTGTGCTTTCATCTGTTCAATTGCACTCATACCACCATTCTCAATATGTCCTACATCCGAGCCCAGCCAATAGCAGTCGGCTGAATCAACTCAAACATGGCTTCATAATCTTCTTCTGTACGAAACAACGAATTCTTTTGCACTGTTCGGATGGAAACAACATACGATTCCTGCCTCTGCTGCCTCAGCCGCTACAGATGCCATGCAGTTGATCAGACATTTTTCTTCTTTCTGCCAATGCTTCACCTTCTCCTCTAGGTACATTTCCTGCATGATGACTCAGCATAATCTTGGCATTTGGAAAATGTTTCACGAATTCAATTGCTTCACGGCTTAACGCTGCTTCTTCCGCAGTCTCCTCCATGCCATTCCAATCCTGATGAAGAACAAGTGCCGCAAATTCCATGTTATATTTCTCAAGCTGTTTTTTCACACCTTCCGGGTCATGGAACCATGTTCCAAGCATGTCAATTTCGCACTCAATGCTCTGAAATCCTGCCTCTGCTGCCACTTTAAGCATTCTCGGCAACTGACCAAAAATGCTTTCCCCATCTTCCATGGATAGGACTGACAGCCAAATTTTAAATTGTACACTTCTTCCGACCTCCTTTATAATTTTCTATAAATATCCGCATCAAGCTTATTGTATAAAATACCGATAAATGCATAAATATTCTTATTTATTGCAAAATTGTCTGGATTATTTTTACAAAAAGGTCTCTCAACACATAATCTCGCATAATTATGTCGTAGAGAGCCTGTTTTATTGTCGCGATGCAGCTAATGCATTACGTAAGATACTATACTAAAGCTTTGATAGCAGCAATCTGATCTTCCTTCAGATCTAAAATATCGCTGTTGTCCATGGATGTGTTGGAGTCCTCAATCAGGATCATCTTTGTATCCTTGCATGTTACTGTGTTATGCCACAGTGTAGCTGGGATATTGTAAACCTTGTTTGGCTCCATCTTAACTGCCTTGATATCAAGACCGCCTTCTACTTCATTTGCATAGATCAGTGTGCAAGATCCGGCAACAAGTACGAAAAGCTCATCAGTCTTGTTGTGACGCTCCAAATTGTTGATTCCTGTGATGTCGTTAGCTGGTTTCCAGTTTTTGATACCAACTGTCCATTTCTCGTTCTCGAATACTCTCTGCATTCCTTCCCCGTCAAATGAATAATTTAAAATTTCCATGATTCTTATCTCCCTTTTATAATAATAAAATGAATTTGATCAGATTCTTATGCTAATGTTGCTTTGCATTTTTTCAACGATGTTCTCAGCTGTAAGTCCATAAGCTGCAAACAGTTCATCTGGTTTTACCGGATTTTCCGAATTTATCCTGGATACCAACTCTTTCGAATTTAGCTCCGTCATGTCCTGCAAGGACTTCTGCTACAGCAGATCCAAGTCCACCAATCACAGAATGCTCCTCAGCTGTTACGATACCTTTGCACTTCTCGTTCATAGCAAGGATTGTCTCAGCATCGATAGGTTTTACTGTGTGCATATTAACAACTGCTGCAGAAATTCCTTCTGCTTCAAGCATCTCAGCTGCTTTTAATGCGATTGGTACCATAAGTCCCATTGTGATGATGCAAACATCGTTACCATCTTTTAAGATGTTAGCTTTTCCCCCTGATAAATGGTGTATCCTCTGTTGTGATATCCTCACAAACAGGTCTTGCAACACGGATGTAAACTGGTCCGTCAATCTCTGCTGCTGCAAATACAGCTTTCTCCATCTCTGTAGGATCACATGGTACAAAGATTGTCATGTTCGGCATCTCTCTCATAAGAGCAACATCCTCGATAGACTGATGACTTCCTCCATCCTCTCCTACTGAAAGTCCTGAATGAGATAATCCAAATTTAACATTTGTGTTTGTGTATGCAATAGAGTTACGAATGATCTCATAAGCTCTTCCTGTTCCGAAAAAGAGCAAATGTGCTTGCAAATGGAATGTATCCTGTATGAGCAAATCCAGCTGCCATACCCATCATATTACACTCTGCAATTCCTGCGTTAAAGAAACGATCTGGAAATGCCTCAGCAAATGTAGCTGACATTGTTGCATGTGCAAGGTCTGCATCTAATGCAACGATCTTATCGTTCTTCTGTCCCAATTTAACTAATGCTTCTCCGTAAGCAACTCTTAATGATTTTCCCATCTTCTTACGCCTCCAATTCTTTCATAGCTGTCTCGAACTCTTCTCTGGTTTCAACGGTCTTCCGTGCCATCCTACCTGATTCTCCATGAAGGATACACCTTTACCTTTGATTGTGTGGCAGCAAATGAATTTTGGCTTACCAGATACTGGAGCCTCAATTGCTTTGTCAATTTCTTCGATGTTATGTCCATCTACTTCAAAGCATTCGAAACCGAAGGCTTTAAACTTCTCAACGATGTTTCCAAGTCCCATAACCTGATCGTTAGTTCCATCAATCTGAAGTCCGTTATAGTCAAGTAAAACGCAAAGGTTATCAAGTTTGTAATGAGCTGCTGCCATAGCTGCCTCCCATACAATACCTTCCTGACACTCGCCATCACCAACTACTGCATATACTTTGTAGTCAGCTTTTTGCATGCTTAGCTGCAAGAGCAAGTCCTGTTGCCAGAGACATTCCCTGTCCAAGAGATCCTGTGTTCATATCAACACCTGGAGTCTTGTTGCAGTCCGGATGTCCCTGAAGATGGCTGTCAATCTGACGAAGGTGTGCCAGATCCTCTTTCGGGAAATATCCCAGATCTGCCAGGATTGCATATAATGTAGGGCAAGCATGTCCCTTACTTAATACGAGACGGTCTCTGTCTGCTTTTTAGGATCCTTAGGATCAAGATTCTTCATCTCATCATAGTAGAGAGCCATAAGAATCTCAACACATGATAATGATCCGCCCGGATGACCTGACTGGCAGGCAAATAAACTCTTCAATATCTCTTGGCGCAATTCCTTTGCTTTTTTCTCGTAATTCATTTTTCTTCCTCCTTATATTAACCTTTAACAGCTCCTGCTGTTAATCCCTCAACTAATCTCTTCTGTGCAAAGAAGAACATGATACATACTGGAATGATTGTAATAATTCCACCTGCTGTTAACAGACCCCAGTCAACTCCAAGCTGACCGATCAGACTCTTCAGTGCTACAGGTATTGTTCTTGTCGCATTGTTCGTAAACATTACCGCAAATGTATACTCGTTCCATGATGTCAAATGAAGATATATACACCGGTGGCAACAAGGCAAAAAGGACCTAATATAGGTAAAATGATCTTGAAAAATGCCATCCTTCTATTACATCCATCAACCAATGCTGCTTCTTCAAGTGATAGTGGCAAGTCGTTAAAAAAATCCATTCAGCAACCATACAGAAAATGGAAGTGTGAACGTTGTATATGCGAGTACAAGAGCCCATGGAGTATAAAGTAACCCCAGATTTCTCATTATAGAGTATAATGGGATTAAAAGCAATACCGTAGGGAACATATTATTGCTTAAAAAACAATGCCATCATCGCTCTACGTCCTGCAAATCTGTATCTTGAAAACGCATATGATGCTAATGTTGATGCTGTCAGAGAAACAACTGTTGTTACTGCCGCAACAATAAAGCTATTCTTCATGGCAGCCAGGAAATTTACTGTTGTAGTAAACAGTTTCGTGTAGTTCTCCCATTGAACTTGTCTTGGCCAGTATGTAACTGCTCCGTATAACTCTGTGTCCGGTTTTATAGATGTAATAAATGTCCAATAAAACAGGGAACAGGATGAAAAGTAATATTACGATCAGTGGAAGATATAATGTTAAAAATCTCTTTAAGAATGATTCCCTCTTCATACTACTTATCCTCCTCTCTAAATGTAAAGATCAAATACGGAACTGCAACCAGGCAAAGTACAAGTGCAAGCAAGATTGCCATTGCTGATGAGTATCCTAAGTTCAATGCCTGAGCTTTATTAAACACATATACACTCAGTGTCTGTGTTGCATAAGCCATGCACCTTCCGTCATGTTGAAGATAACATCGACTGAGTTTGCAACCCAGATAATTCTCAGAAGTCCTGTGATAAAAATTGTATTCTTAATACTTGAATTGTAATCTTAAATAACTTCTGGAATCCTGTCGCGCCATCCATGTCGGCTGCTTCATAAAGTTCTCCTGGAATTCCCTGCAGTCCTGCAAGAATCATCAGTGCAAAGAATGGAATTCCCTGCCAGATAATCGTTACTACAACTGCCGGAAATGCTGTATTCGCCTGTGCTAAAAATGGTATGCTCTTATTAATTATGTGTAATTTCTGAAGAATGTCATTGAGTACACCATAGTTACCGTCATACATCCATCTCCACATAAGACCGATCAAAAATACCAGGTGTGACCCATGGAATCAGGCTGACTGCACGGACAACACCGCGGCCTCTGAACTTCTTGTTAAGAAGCAACGCCAGTATAAAACCAAATACAAACTGAAATCCAACGCCAAATACCACCCAGAGAATCGTCTTCCAAAGTGCTTTCCAGAACAGCTCATCTTTAAATGCCGCGATGTAATTTGCAAGTCCGACAAACGCAATGTCATTCGGTCTTCTCAAATCATAACTCTGGAAACTCATTCCAATCGCATTAACAACCGGAATGAATACTACGCACAAAATGATAATCAGAGCAGGTGCTACCAATAAATATGGATAGATACTTTTCTTTTTTTTTTACCATCGTGTTCTTTCCCTTTCAATCAGACTGCCCTGCCAGTTGCCTGACAAGGCAGTTTCATAAATCAATTATTATCTAGTTGTTACAAAATCTAGTTTCTACTCGTTAAGAGCTTTGTCCAGCTTATCCATACACTCTTTAGCTGTAATCTCGCCTGTCAGAGCCTGAGAAATTGTTGCCGGCCAATTACTGATCCACTCAGTTGTTGTATCTTTTTACCGGAACTGTACCCGCGATATCGACACCTTCCATAGATACTTTCATGAATTTGTCATTCTGGAAGTAATCTTCCTGCTGAACAGTCTGGCTTACTGGAACCTGTCCTGTTCCTTCACACCACATTTCCTGTCCTTCTTCTGTTGCAAGATATTTCATCCACTCAAATGCTGCTGCTTTGTTCTCGCAAGAATCGAACATTACAGTCTCTGTATCTCCCATGGATGTCCACTGTCCTTTTCCTTTTGGAATGATGAATGCATCAACATCATCACCAAGTTCTTTCTACCATACCTTTAGAAGATCCAATATGATGTATGAACATAGCTGTCTTTCCAGACTTGAAGTTAGCAACTGTCTCGTTGAATCCATCGTTCGTAGCTGACTCCGGAACATATCCGTTCTTATACAGATCGATGAAGTCCTGCATACCCTGTACAGATGCATCAGATGTCAGATCATCAAAGCTTCCACCTTCACCATAGATGAAACTTCCCCATGGCTCCTGTCCACCGGAAGCACCACGCATACCAAATCCGTATACGTCTGTCTTTCCATCACCATTTGTATCCATTGTACATTTCTTAATGTCCTCAAGAACTCATCGTATGTCTTAGGTGTCTCTGTGATACCAGCCTCTTTGAAGATTGATGGTCTGTAGTATACATAGAGTACCTGAATGTTCCATGGCATCAGATCGAGTGAATCGTCAGACCCGCCTGCCTTTTTTCATTACGTCGTAGATGTTGTCAGAAATGTCATCTTTCTTATCCCATGCATCAACAGATAAGGTGTTAAGTCTGCAAGCAGGTTATTGTTTGTGAACATCGGTGTTGCGGAAAGCTTAAAGGTTGCTACATCCGGTGCTCCACCACCCATAGCTGCGTTGAACAGTGTGTTGGAATATCCTCCACCATCCCAAGGAACTTCTTCACCTTCAACAGTGATTCCGTACTTATTCTCCTCGTTGAACTTCTTGATGATGTCCTGCATCAGGGAAGAATAATCTGTGTTATCTGCCCAATACTGGAACTTGATTGTGCACTCTTTGATATCATCGGTTGACTGAGCTTCTTCTTTTTTTGTCTGAGCTTCCGCTATTGGATTTAGATCCGCAAGCTGTCATTCCGAGTACCATAGCTGCTGTCAGTAATACTGCTAATAACCTCTTTTTCATTGCTTGTCCTCACTTTCTATATTTTGTTGTAACTAGGATCTCTGACTGATAACCTGTGCTTTCCTGATTCCCCGTTTCAGCCATCTTCCTAACGCAACGAAGAACTTTTCGAACTGAAATGCTTTACGAATTGTAAACGCTTACATTTTAAATTTAAAAAATCGTAAGGCATTTACCGTCCTTGTAAGCTCTTACATTTGATAGTTTAATTATATCCTTTTGACACTTTCTCGTCAATAAAAAGAATGTACCAAAATAGGGAAAGCTCTTTTGTTACATTTCACTAAGAGTGCATTGTATACTCCTACACTTCCTCACGAGTTTCACAAAAAGCACGCATAGAACTGACCACCATTCGATAGATAAAATCTGCTGCGAACTCTGGTGTACAAGACTTTTTATCGGCAAGCCAGGTCTTTACAAATCCAAGACAGCCATTCAGACAATATGCATAAAAGTAATCCATCTGATCACTTTTTTTTCCGGAAACATCTGCTCTAACACTTCCCTGCTGTTTCTTGCCAGAATAACTTCCACTTTCTGAATAAATCGCATATCTCCGTAAGGTCCGACCAAAGCAGAAACAATCTCTCGATTATTGTCTAACACTTGAAATATGTCCTGAAGAAAATAAAATCCATTGTCCTCTCGCTTTTCAATTGGATGCTCTCTGATCGCACGTTCCATCTCCTCTGACAGATCATTCTCAATCTCATACAACAGCCCTGATATATCTGGATAATGCAAATAAAAAGTAGATCTGTTAATATCTACCTGATCTACCAATTCTTTTTACTGTAATCTCACCTACACTTTTCTCCTTCATAAGCATGGCGAGCCCATTTCTAAGCTGGGTCTTTGTCTTGCCAGGCCCGACGGTCTGTCTTCTTCTGCATATGTTTCCTGCTCTTTCTTTCATTAATAATGTTAAATTTTTATAACATATTGATATAATGCAACATTTTTAATATTTTCTGTCTATTAATCAGCACTTTTTAACCTTTTAACGGTTGTAAATCACTTTCTTCCTTAATATAATACTTTTTGATAAGATAATCAACATCGTATCTATTACTAGAAAAATATTTACACAAAAAGGAGCATTTTTACTTATGAGGAACGCATTTCGGATTTTCCGCCGGGACATGAAACGTCTGCTTTGCAGTCCTGCTGCCATGCTGGTCATGATCGGCGTATGTATTATCCCTCTCTGTATGCCTGGTTCAATATTGCAGCCAATATTGACCCATACAGCAACACCTCCGGCATTAAAGTAGCCGTTGCCAATAACGACAAAGATGCAACAAGCAATGATCTTACAATCAATGCCGGGAATGAAATTATTAAAAATTTAAAAGAAAATGATCAACTCGGATGGACTTTTACGGATGAAGAAAATGCTGTTGAAGGAGTCAAATCCGGAAAATATTACGCGGCAATCGTAATTCCGGAAGATTTTAGCAGTTCTCTTCTGAGTATCCTCTCCGGCAAGATGGAGACTCCGAAACTGGATTATTATCTTAATGAAAAAAATCAATGCAATTGCACCAAAAAATCACAGACAGTGGTGCCAGCACAATCCAGCTTCAAATCAACAATACCTTTTCATCCATTGCATCTGAATCGGTTTCAAATGTATTAAAGCAGTCTGTTACTGACCTGGCCGGTACTATCGATACTGTCAATTCTGATCTTGTGTCAATGCTTGACAAAGTAAATGATAATATTGCCGAGTACCAAAAGATTCTGGATTCCTTCAATTCCAGTGTCGGTGGTACACAGACTTTGATCGATAACGCAAAAAGTGCCACATCTGCTTTAGGCGACGCAGCAACTTCCGGTGCAAATGCACTTTCCGATGCAGACAGCGTATTAAAGGAGACACGAACAGCTACCGGAGACTTCACTTCCGCATTATCCCAGTCTATTTCAAATGGTCTAAGTATTATTGAACAGGCTTATGGCCAGGCTTCTGAAGGATTCGGCAAGCTGTCTGGCCAGGCTTCTGATATTAATCAGAAAGTGGGAAATGCTTTGAATAATGCCCAGGAAGTCAATACCAAAAACGGTGAAATTATTGCAACACTGCAGCAGCTTGCTTCACAATTACCGGCACAGTCCGATACAATCAACTCTGCTCTCGCAAAACTTTCTGAGCAGAACCAGAGCAATCAACAGTTGATCAGCAGCCTGACTGCCGGAAACGATGGTATTGGCAACGCACTTTCCACAACAACCAATACACTTGCACAGTTGGAAACAATCAACAAAGCAAACTTAAGTGGTGGTATTCAGAGTCTTCGTACCTCTCTTGATGAGAACGTATTTCCACAGTTGAATCAGACTATGGATATTTTTTTCCAGTCTGACAGGTGAACTGAACGGAATCCTGAACGGTGTACCTGCTACCACTGAGCAGTTAAACAGTATTCTGACACAGCTTGGCACAAGCCTCACAGAACTGAACAACGTACTGAATGGAACACAGTCCTCTCTGAATGCCGTAATCAACCGACTGGACAACGTCCGTACCGACATCAATGCGATTACAAGTTCTGAGACATTCCAGAAGCTTACCTCTTTAGAAGGCATTGATTCCGATACGATTGCTGAATTCGTATCATCTCCAGTAAATGTGAATACAGAAACTTACTATTCTGTTAAAAACTACGGTTCTTCCATGACACCATTCTATTCGAACCTGGCAATCTGGGTTGGAGGAATCGTCCTGATTGCTATCTTCAAAATGGAAGTGGATAGTGACAGATCCATGCGTTCTTACAGTGCCACAAATATGTATTTTGGGCGCTGGCTTTTATACATGCTGCTAGGTCTTGTCCAGGGACTGATTGTATGTGTCGGAGACGTATTTCTTCCAGGCGTTCAGTGCCGTCACCCATTTGCGCTGGTACTGACCGGGCTTGTATGCTCCTTTGTATATGTCAACATTATTTATGCTCTGTCACTGACATTTAAGCATATTGGAAAAGCGTTATGTGTAATCTTTGTCATTCTTCAGATTCCAGGATCTTCCGGAACCTATCCGATTGAAATGACACCGGCATTTTTCCAGAAAATACACCCGCTTCTTCCATTCACTTAATGGAGTTGCTGCTATGCGTGAAGCAATTGCAGGCATGTATGGAAGTGTTTATATCCACAACCTTTAACCTTGCTCTGCTATGTTCCGATTGCGCTTTTGATCGGACTTGGAATAAGACCTCTTCTGGCCGGACTGAACCGCCTGTTCGACCTGAAGCTGTCTGAAACAGAATTTATGGTCTGTGAAGAACCAGATGAGCAATTAAGCAGGAGCGCTCAGTTGTCTATGCTTTTTAAAAAGCCTCTCTTTCACAAGACGACTTACGTACACAGACCGCTGAGAAAGCTCAGAATTTTGAACAGAATTATCGGAAAATGATTCGCTATGGTTTCCTTTGCGATCATTATTATTCCGTTAATCTTCCTGATACTGATGTTCAGTCTGGAATCGAAAATTGTATTTTTGGTTCTTTGGATCATATCTATCATCGCCATCGCAACATGGCTTATTATTGTAGAATTCATTCATACAAGACTCGCCGAGCAGCAACAACAGCTGGCTGGAATGTCTTTTGATGAAATGGTAAAAAAGATTTCACGGAAAGGAGGAGGAATAATCATGAAAAATATTCTTCGCATTTTTAAGTATGATTTAAAGAAAATCCATAAAAAATGTCATTGCCATGATCGTTATTATGGGAATCACTGTTATTCCGACTCTTTACGCGTGGTTCAATATCGCTGCAAGCTGGGATCCATACGGAAATACAGGAAACTTAAAAGTTGCTGTAGCAAGTTCTGATGAAGGTTATAGTGGTGAACTTCTCTCAGTAACCCTTAACCTTGGAGATCAGGTTCTTACAACTCTTAGAGGTAACTCGCAGCTTGACTGGACATTTACAAGTGCTAAGAAAGCGAAAGAAGGAGTAAAATCCGGAAAATATTATGCGGCAATCGTAATCCCAAAAGATTTCAGTAAAGACATGATGAGTATTTTCACATCCAATGTAACACATCCTGAAATCAAATATTATATCAATGAAAAGGAAAACGCAATTGCCTCCCCGAAAGTCACCGTAAAGGCGCAAATGCCGTACAGCAGCAAATTAATGATACATTTGTACAGACGGTATCCCAGACCGCATTAGAAGCCTTTCAGCTTGTTAATAACGTTGCTGACGAGACCGATGATCAGACAATCGCTGACAACCTCTCAGCCGCACTGGCGCAGATTTCAACAGACTTATCCTCTGCCGCCGACACTGTACAGGCATTTTCCGATATGGCAAATTCTGCGGCAATTATGTTGAATACCACTACAGAATTCTTAAAGTCAGTCCGGTTCCGGTACAAAAGCCAGTGTAAATGCTCTGGGCGTGGCTGGAAATGGTATTGATTCCCTGAATTCAGCTTTAACAGGAACAACCGATTCCATCAACCAGGCACTTTCACAGAGCGCTTCCTTCTACAGTGCGGTATCCACCTGTGTTGGGAATGCACTGGATTCCTATAATTCAGACGCACAGGCTTGTGCAAATGCACTGACTGCCGTAAGTGGACGTGTGCAGAATCTGATAGATGGCTACCAGTCACTGGAAAACTCTCTGAGCCAAATTGCTGACTCTATTACTGAGCCACATTTAAAAGGTATGCTTATGCAGGCAATCGGCAATATTCAGGAAGCGAAAGCTTCTCAAGAAGCAATCCGTGATGCCATTAACGATGCAGCTACTGGTATTACTTCCGCAACTGCAAATGCAACTGAATTGAAGAATAATATTGACAGTTTGATTGCCCAGAGTAATTCTTCAATCAGTACTGTGAAAAAAAGATTATGAGAACAATGTTAAGGGTAGTCTGGATGATCTGGCAAATGATCTGACTAGCACAAGTAGCTCTATTACTTCACTGCTTGGACAGTTAGATAACAGTCTGAAAGACATTTCCGGGGTGACAGGCTCTGCAGCCGGAAATCTCACAGAGGTGCAGAAAGCTTTATCAGATTCCGCTTCTCTTTTAAATGAAGCATCCGGTAAAATGTCTAATGCAGCAACTGCAATGCTTTATCTTCAGATGACAACGGCATTCAGTTACTGACCAGCCTTCTCTCTGAGGATCCGAGGCAATTGGTTCATTCCTTGCATCACCGGTCAAGCTTAATGAAACACATATTTACCCTATCGAGAACTATGGATCTGCTATGGCTCCATTCTACTCAACACTCGCGATTTGGGTCGGCGCAGTTGTAATGGCTGCCATGTTAAAAGTAAATGTTTCAGACAACTTAAAACACAAATTAAATAATCCGAAAGAACACCAGTTATATATTGGACGCATTCTTCTTCTCCTTTGTATAGGATTTTTTTACAGAGCGCATTGATCTGTCTTGGCGATCTTTATTTCCTGGGCATCCAATGTGAACATCCTGTATTATTTGTACTGGCAGGATGCTTTAGCAGTCTTGTATATGTAAACATTATTTACGCTTTGACTGTTTCCTTTGGAGATATCGGTAAAGCAATCGCAGTTGTGCTGATGGTCATGCAGGTAGCCGGAAGTGGTGGTGGAACTTTCCCAATCCAGTGTGCGCCGGAATTTTTCCGGAAAGTATATCCTTTACTTCCATTTGTACACAGCATGAACGCTATGCGTGAATGTATCGCCGGTTTCTATGGCATGAACTACTGGATTGAACTTGGAAAACTGGCACTCTTCCTGATTCCGGCATTGTTGCTCGGTCTGATACTCAGGAAACCAGTCATCAAGTTAAATGATGCATTTACAGAAAAATTGGAAAATACACACCTTATCTAAAAAGAATCTCGCTTTCTAGATTCTCCGCCTGCGGCGGGTCGCAGTATGCAACATACTTCTTATCCGCCGCAGTGCAATCATCAAAAATCGTTTTTTCTACTCTAACTCAATTTATTTACTTCACGGTCATATGTATACACTCCATTAATCTCATCTTCTATATCACTCCATTGTGTATACACACATCCACATAATCCCTGTCCTTCTAATTTTTTTATTTTACGATCTAGTTGACGATAGGCCTTCTTCTGATACTCTGTCTTCGTTTTATAGCCTCCATAACCATATTTCTTTTCTGATGCAGTATGTTCTTCTACTTCTAATGTAAAACCTCCGTATTCGCTCAATACGGCTGCTCTGACGCGTCTTCCGGTTTAACTTTTTTAAAGGGAAGAAATAATTATGTATACTTTGAAAATCTCCTGTTCCCTGATCAAACCAACCACTTGCTGAATCTATCAAATGTTCTGAATCTATCTTTCTCACCATATCCGTGATTCGTTGTGTAGCAAATTGTCCCCATCCTTCATTAAAAATGACCCATGTGCATATACTCGGATGTTTTTTTAGCAACTGAATCGTTTCTTTTACCTCGTTGATAAATTCAATTCTTCCTTTCTGACTTCGTCTTGCAAATAATCTGGAATAATGATCTTTTACTGTAATCCCCAATTCGGACAGCACCGTTGCCAGATACGTGACGAACCAACTCTGATACTTTTCTCCTCCATTTACCATATCCTGCCACACAATCACTCCAAGTCGATCACAATGATAATACCAGCGTTGCGGTTCTATTTTAATATGCTTTCTGACCATATTAAATCCTATTTTTTTCATTTCCAGAATATCAAAGATCCGTGCTTCTTCTGAAGGTGCTGTATAAAGACCATCCGGCCAATAGCCTTGATCCAGAACTCCTTTCAAAAAGCACTTCTTGTTATTCAAATAAATGCGCGGAATATGGTCTTCATCCTGTTGAATTGTAAAATCACGAATCGCAAAATAACTTTCCACTTCATCTAAAACGTGCTTCTTATCTGTCTCATCCTCACATTCAATCAATGATACATGAAAATAATACAAATATGGAGTTTCACAAGACCAGTATTTTGCATTTTGAATTTCTACCTCTATCCATGTATTTGCTTTTCCTGATATTGATTTTTTGCACATCAGGTATCGTGTGTGATAATGCAATAAAATCTGTTACATTATCTTCCGCATTCGCATATATCTTCGAAATCTAATATCTATTTGTACAGTCAAATCTTTCTGTTCTGAGACTGTTCGAATATATATTTTTACTTTCTCTGATGTATTTACGCAATTATTTAAAGTTGACTTTTCTTTTTTGTTTTTCAATTTTTATATATTTAGTTTCTACATTTTTTATCCGGTTCCCTTGCGGAACATATTCCATCCACACAGTCTGCCATATTCCACTTTGAGCAGTATAATACATCCCTCCACGTTTCAATTTTTGTTTTTGCCCTTTGCATGATACGATGTATCTGACAGATCCTGTACCATAATTACCAATTCATTCTCTCCACTATGAACATACTCCGAAATATCGCAGGAAAATGGCAGATAACCACCCACATGACTTACTACAAAGTGTCCATTCATCCAGATTTTACAACTTTGATCTACTGCTCCAAAAATGTAATAATAGTCGTTCTTGTAATGCCTTATTATCCCATTCCTGACACTTTATCTTTGTTCTGTACCACAAATATTCATTCGGCATTAACTGCCTGGATACCCCTGATAAAAACACTCTCTGGTGAAAACGGGACTAATATTTTTCCATCATATTGCTTTGGTTTCTTCTGATTCTGTGTAAAGGCATATTCCCACCAGCCATTTAAAATTTCATAATGCGTTTCTCTCATCATAATTGGTCTTGGATATTCCTGTAAAAACATGTTCAGAATCTAGATTTCTTCCCCCATCGTGTAAATAATTCTTTCATCTTTCCCTCACAGATATCATTTCTTTATTGTACAATCTTGCATAATCCTTGTATTATTTATATATGATGTTGGGGGGCAAAAGCCCCAACTATGATGCCTACGGATTGTTCCGTGCGTTGCACTCCCACAATCCTGGCATCTTATATATTATATTATGTAAAATACATCGAAGTAAATATAAAATTGAGTACACAAAAACACGCCCAAAAGATTTCTCTTTCAGACGTGCCTCTCATTCCAGGTTAATGTTTATTTTATATAAAAATATGT
>VOFJ01000379.1_pt1 | contig 28000 bp, 29 predicted proteins | sample 5384081 | NCBI WGS metagenome assembly VOFJ01 (sample SAMN12384729, study PRJNA508395) | human gut metagenome | isolation source: healthy gut I | host: Homo sapiens | reverse complement strand
GAGGACAGAAACAACGTGTAGCCATCGCCCGCGCATTGATTTCAAAACCGCAAATCATTTTGGCAGACGAACCCACAGGAGCACTCGACAGTAAGACATCGGTAGAGGTGATGCAGATATTAAAGGATTTACATGAAAAAAGAGGGCTTAACCATCGTGGTTGTCACCCACGAGAGTGGCGTTGCCAACCAAACCGACAAGATTATCCATATCAAAGACGGTCTTATCGAACGCATCGAAGAAAATCTCAACCATGATTCTTCCCCTTTTTGGGAAGAACGGTTTCATGAAATAACAGCACACACATATGATAGACCTTATTCAAGAAATATACGGAACCATAAAGCGCAACAAACTGCGCACGTTCCTCACCGGTTTTGCCGTAGCGTGGGGCATCTTCATGCTCATTGTGCTGCTGGGAGCCGGCAATGGACTAATCAATGCCTTTGAGAGCAACGCCGGCGGACGGGCGCTGAACTCCATGAAAGTCTACCCGGGATGGACTAACAAACCTTTTGGCGGGTTAAAGGAAGGCAGAAGTATCAAGCTGACAGAAAAGGATATGGAGATTACAGGCAACTTTAAAGACAATGTTACTGCCGTAGGTGCCACCATAGAGCAAAGCAGCGTAAACTTAAGTTACGGAGAAGATCACGTCTCTCTTTTTTGCTGGAAGGCGTAACGCCCGAATATCTGCATATCGATGCCATCTCTATAAAGACAGGACGTTTCATCAACGCCCCCGATATCAAAGAAAAACGGAAAGTAATCCTTTTGCATGAGAAGACGGTAGAAATGCTTTTCGGTAAGAAAGATGCAAATGTCATCGGAAAGTATGTAAACGCCAGTGGCCTGGCCTACCAAGTAATAGGAGTCTATACAGATATGGGCAACTACTCTCCCTCAGCCTACATTCCATTCACAACTCTGCAACTGATATACAATAAAGGCGATAAATTGGAAACTTTAGTATTCCTGACACAAAACTTACCCACCGAAAAAGCCAACGAAGATTTCGAGAAGCAATACCGGCAAGCCATCGGCAACCATCAGCGCTTTGACCCGACAGACCGCGGAGCAATATGGATTTCCAACCGGTTCACTCAATATTTACAGCAACAGAAGGGCAACAACATTTTGCACACTGCTATTTGGGTAATCGGCATCTTCACCCTGTTGAGCGGAATTGTGGGTGTAAGCAACATCATGCTGATTACAGTCAAAGAACGTACCCGCGAGTTCGGCATACGCAAGGCATTGGGAGCCAAACCAGTCTCTATCCTCTGGCTGATTATTGCAGAAAGCGTAGCTATCACCACTTTCTTTGGATATATAGGCATGGTGGCAGGTATTGCCGTTACCGAATACATGAATGCGGTAGCAGGAGAGCAAGTGATGGACATCGGTGTAGCTTCGGCTACCGTATTCCTGAACCCCACCGTGGGGTTGAATATTGCTATTCAGGCCACCCTTACCCTGATAATAGCCGGCACATTGGCGGGATTCTTCCCGGCACGTAAAGCCGTTATGATTCGTCCTATTTGAAGCACTTAGAGCAGATTAATATGATAAGAATAGACATAGACAGATGGGAGGAAATACTCATCACCATCACGAGAAACAAAACAAGAAGCCTGTTGACCGCCTTCGGTGTTTTTTGGGGCATTTTTATGTTAGTTGCCCTGATGGGCGGCAGTCAGGGAATGCAGGACATGCTGGCATCCCAGTTCGACGGATTCGCTACCAATTCCGGTTTTATGGGAACCAACCAAACCAGCAAGGCTTATAAAGGCTTCCGAAAAGGACGCTGGTGGGATTTAGAAAACAAAGATGTAGAGCGCGTTCGCCGGGCAATCCCTGAAATTGACGTAGTAACCCCCACCATAGCCAAATGGGGCATGACAGCACTTTATAAAGAAAATAAGATTAATTGTACCCTCAAAGGCGTATATCCCGAATATACGAATATAGAGGAACCGGTCATCGTACAAGGACGTTTTATCAATATGGTAGATGTAAAAGAGCGTAGAAAAGTTTGTGTCATCGGCAAGCGTATCCACGAAACTTTATTCCCAAAAGGTGATAATCCATGTGGCAAGTTCCTGAGCATTAACGGAATTTACTATCAAATAATCGGAATCAGCACCACTGCCGGCAATATGAGTCTGCAGGGAAATGCACTTACCAGCATCACCATTCCTTTCACCACCATACAGCAGAACTATAACTTCGGACAGAAAATCCAATTACTATGCTACACGGCCAAACCGGGATATTCCATTTCCGAGATAGAGAAGAAGGTAGATAAAGTGATAAAACAAGCACACCTTATCCATCCCGATGACAAACAAGCCTTGGTGACTGTAAATGCAGAAGCAATGTTCAGCATGATAGACAACCTGTTTAAAGGCATCAAGATTTTGAGCTGGATGGTCGGATTGGGAACATTATTGGCAGGCGCCATCGGTGTAAGTAATATTATGATGGTGACAGTCAAAGAACGTACGACCGAGATAGGCATTCGCCGTGCCATCGGTGCCAAGCCCAGAGACATTATGAACCAAATTCTTTCCGAAAGTATGGTATTGACCATCATTGCCGGCATGTCGGGCATCTGTTTTGCCGTGTTTATCTTGCAAATGATGGAGATAGGAACTGCCCATTCGGACACGCCGGCGCATTTCCAGATTAGTTTCTGGATGGCCATCGGAGCCTGCATCCTGTTGATGATCCTCGGCACACTGGCAGGACTGGCACCTGCCTACCGCGCCATGGCCATCAAACCGATAGAAGCTATCCGGGACGAATAATCTGCCCGACAACCCGACACATAAATAAATCCAATGAAGTAAAAACAATAAAACAAACAGATATGAAAAAGTATGTAAAGATTGCGTTACTAGTCATCGTAGCCCTCATTTTCTTGGGAACTTTTGTCTTCCTCTATCAGAAGTCACAACCCAAAGAAACTGTGTACAACACAGAAAAAAGCCGAAATAGCCGACTTAAAGAGAACCACCGTTGCCACCGGTAAGATAGAACCGAGAGATGAAATCTTGATTAAACCACAGATTTCGGGCATCATCGACGAGGTATATAAAGAAGCCGGACAAACAGTAAAGAAGGGTGAAGTAATAGCCAAAGTAAAGGTTATTCCCGAACTGGGACAACTGAACTCTGCCGAAAGCCGGGTGCGTCTGGCAGAAATCAATGCCAAACAGGGAGAAATAGATTTTGCCCGCATGCAGAAGCTATATACCGACAAACTGATAAGCAGCGAAGAATTTGAAAAGAGCGAAGTGGCTGTCAAACAAGTGCGCGAAGAACTTCAAACGGCCAAAGATAATCTTGAAATCATTAAAGAAGGCATCACTAAGAACAGTGCTTCATTCAGCAGCACACTCATCCGTTCCACCATCGACGGATTGATTCTGGATGTGCCCGTAAAAGCAGGAAACTCAGTTATCATGAGTAATACCTTCAATGACGGTACAACGATTGCTACCGTTGCCAACATGAACGACTTAATCTTCCGCGGAAACATAGACGAAACAGAAGTAGGCCGTCTACGCGAAGGAATTCCTGTCAAAATTACGCTAGGCGCCTTGCAGAATATGATTTTTGATGCACAACTGGAGTATATTTCCCCGAAAGGTGTAGAGGAAAATGGCGCCAACCAGTTTGAAATAAAAGCAGCCATCACCGTCCCCGACAGCGTTACCGTTCGTTCGGGCTATAGCGCCAATGCCGAAATCGTATTGCAGCATGCCGACAAAGTTCTGGCTGTGCCCGAAAGTACCGTCGAATTCAGCGGAGACTCTACATTCGTGTATGTACTGACCGACAGCGTTCCGCAACAGACATTCACCCGCAAGCAGGTGACTACCGGAATGAGTGACGGAATAAAGATAGAAATCAAAAAACGGCTTGCAGGCCAATGATATCGTACGTGGAACTAAAAAAAAGACAAATAAGGATGAAAGCTAAAATACTGACCCTGATAGTGGCTACCGCATCTTGCCTCCCCTCTTTCGCACAAGAGGAATGGGACTTGCGGAAATGCATTGACTATGCCATCGAACACAATTTAAGCATTAAACAACAGGAAGCCACACGCGACCAGAATGCTGTGGAACTGAACACTGCCCGATGGAGCCGTCTGCCCAACCTCAACGGAAATGTGGGACAATCATTCAACTTCGGCCGAGCTCTTCAGGCGGACAACACTTATGGCAACCGCAACACCCAAAACACCAATTTCTCATTGGGAACCAATGTACCGTTATTCACCGGTTTGCAGATACCCAACAACATAGCTCTCTGTAAGCTGAACCTGAAAGCTGCCATTGAAGACTTGAATAAAGCCAAGGAAGATATCAGCATACAGGTTACTTCCTCTTATCTTCAAGTTCTCTTTGATGAAGAACTGGCAAAGATAGCACACAGCCAAGTGGAACTGAGCCGTGAGCAATTGAAACTGAAGACCGCTTTCTTTGAGAATGGCAAAGCATCCGAAGCAGAAGTATATGATGCACGCTCACGTGTGGCACAAGACGAGATGTCTGCCGTACAAGCTGACAATAATTACCGGTTAGCCCTTCTGGATTTAAGCCAGCTATTGGAGCTTCCCACACCGGACGGTTTCCGCATCGCATCTCCCAAGGTAGATGATAATTTCAATTCGCTTTCGCTGCCTGAAGATATCTACGCTGATGCCGTTCTCACCAAGCCGGGCATAAAAGCTGCACAATATCGCTTGCAAGGTGCATCCAAGAATATACGCATTGCCCAAAGCAACTGGTATCCGCAATTAAGTTTCGGAGCCGGACTGGGTACCAGTTATTATAAGATTGCCGGAGAAGAAAATGTTTCTTTCAACAGTCAATGGCACCAAAACTTCAATAAATATTTCCAGTTCTCGCTCAGCATCCCGTTGTTCAACCGCTTTGAGACCCGCAACCGAGTAAAGATGGCACGCATCCAACGCACTGCCCTGTCATGGAAACTGGAAGAAAGCAAGAAATTATTATTCAAAGAAATCCAGCAGGCCTATTACAATGCCGTAGCCGCCGAAAGTAAATTCAAGAGTAGCCGCACGGCAACCGAATCTGCCGAAGCCTCTTTCCGACTGATGAGTGAAAAATATGCCAATGGAAAAGCAACTGCCACGGAATACAATGAGATGCGTACCAATTGGATGAAAGCCACATCGGATATGGTACAAGCCAAATATGACTATCTGTTCAGGAGCAAAATCCTGGACTTCTATAAAGGAATACCGCTGACACTGGAATAATTCGAATTCATCCACAAACAATCCATATTCTGCCACCTACGCTAACAAAAAAGCAAAATATGGATTGTTTTCATAATTTTACCTTCCCAATTTATCCGATCGTGTACTCTAGGGACATATCTAACTTATCATTCAACAGGACATCCGCCATAAGCCCGCACGTATATATGTATTCATATCCAAATTCATCGGGTTGGTATGAACAAGATCAGTGCAACTGCAAGCAGAAGCCCGGTCTCAGCACAAAAGCCCATATATTCATTACCCGTGACTCGGCCTGTAACCGGTAATTATCTGCCAACACCCGATAGGCATCCACTTTCCATACCAGCATTCCATCTTCGACCGATACTGTATTGGAAGAGAGCAGTTCTCCCGGCATAGACAGTTCAAACTTTATCTGATATTCAAATAATTGAGTAGCGATGCATTTTTCTTCAAACAATTGCTCCATCTGCCGGGCATAGTCTTTATATAAGTTGCCGAAAACGGCAGTCTGATACCTTTTGTCCAGCAATCTGCATATATACTCCGGTGAGCATTCCATTTCTTTCTTCCTATTCCCATCGCTGCGGAAAATTTCCTCTTTGTCCTTCTCCAGTCTCGATAGATAGGTCAATTCAGCCGGGGTCTTTTTCAGAAAGTGTTCTACTATCCCATAGCTCATTTCAAACTGAGTATGATAGAACCATTCAAGGAAACGCTGCTCTGTGTCTTCCAAGCTGTTTATCAGCTCCACTCCATTCATTCCTGCATAACCGTCCGCTTTTCCCTGCAACAAAAAGAGCTGTTCGGCTTTACTCAGGTACTTATCCATCGGTATAGGTCCTTTATCTTTTATCTCCTGAAAATCACAGGTATAAGTATAGTAAGTATAAAACCAACGAAAATGTTTTTCCAGTTTTTCCTTCGGAACTGCCAATGGACGCATCCACTTTTCCTTTGCCGAAAAGAAATCCATGCCTTCCAAGCCGTTCCGTGTTTTGCATGCCTTAAGATTCAGTTTTCCGGTTTCCCCAAAGAAGTCCATCTCGATGCATAAATCCAATTCTTCCACTTCCCAATCTTTTCCCAACCGAAACAAAAACGGATTATGGTTACTGTCTCCGGCCAAGAAAGCAGAATCGGCGAGTGCCCATACTTCCTTTTCCACCGTTCCGTCCTTGTGAACGCGCGTCACCATTTGATAATTGGTGGAACATGATGCCAATATCGTCAATAAGGCTACCATTACTATGTTCATTCTCTTTTTTCATATCGCACTCATTTTAATGGTTGTTACTCATAAATTGATGTATCAATCGCTTTTGTCCGTGTTGCTTAGCCTTCCGTGCTTCCCACATTTCGGACAGACAGGCACTCTTTTCCTTTAGGCTCATGTCTGCGTTCCGGTCTGCCGGCCATTCTGATAAACGGCGGTACAAAGGAGAAGCATTTAACACGGCATCCCGTGTGCCCGCATTGGAAGAGACGGAATAGAAGACAGTCTCATGCACCATAAAAGCAAAGCAAGAAACCGGCAGCCACGGCCGAAGCCCAAGCCATGAATTTTCTGTGCTCCTTTCTTTTTCGGGGAGTCCGGGCTACTTTTTGGAGAATATTCCGAGTCAAGTCATCCGGTCTTGTCAGTATCGGTTGCGTCTTTCTCACCTGTTGCAACCATTGTTCATATCGTTCGTTTTCCTCTTGTCTCATAAGTCTGTCTCTATTTGATGGATTTTAGCTCTTTATTTGTTTTCGTGCCTGATAAAGATTATGCTTTATCTGTTCGGCGGTCATCCCGGTGATGCTTATTACTTCTGCAACATCCAGTTCTTCAATGCCACGCAATGTAAACACCAGCTTCTGTTTAGGAGGCAGATCTCCTGTGAAACGGAGAATCAAATCCTGCAATTCCTTATTGACCAAAGCTTCTTCTATGTTTTCCTCCGACTTCCAATTCTCATTCGCCGGAGCAAAATCGGATGAGAAAGCCGAAGGCGAACGTTGCAGCACACGCAAACGGTCATAGCATGTATTACAGGTTATCTTGTACATCCAGGTAGTAAACCGGCATCTTCCGTCATACTTGTCCAACGAAAGCCAGATTTTGACGAATATTTCCTGCACCATATCCCTCGTTTCGTCCTCATTGCAAAGCAAACGAAAAGCCAGTCTGAACACCATCGTCTGAAATTCAGAAACCAACTGAGCGAAAGCAATCGTATCGTTCTGTCTGCTACGGTCAATAAGTTCCTCTATCTGTTCTTGATTCATCATGCTATGTTCGTTTATTATATGATACGTGAGAAAACGTTGCCGGTCGAATGCAAGTTACAAAAAAAAACAGGCAAACTCCGGTTGTGGTATATTAAAACCGAAATTTGCCTGTTTGCTGCTTTTTATATCATAGCCATTAAATTACACTGTGCGAGCGTGTGTTGCAGTTCTTCCTCCGGATTGATTCGAATTCTTGTCATTCCTTTTATTCTCTTTTCTTTGAATCTCTTTTCGGAGAGACGGAACGCCTGTTTTCACGACGGTCTTTATCAGGACGGGAATTATATTCACGGCGTGAAGGACGCTCCTCGTGCTTATGGTTATTATCCCTTCCCGGTCTTCTGCCCGGCCGTGCCTGAGGCGTGGCAGGACGGTGATTGTCTTTCTTCGGCGGACGGACGTTGACCTGAAAATCACGGCGGCGATGATTGTCATAAGTCACCCTATCATGACGGATGCGATAATGTCCATCGTAGATATCGTGGTGATAGCGGTTATGGAAATGGGTGCGATAATAACTGACATTATTAAAATGAGTACGATAATGCCCTCCGCAATAACAAGCATAATGATGCGGTTTTCCGAAATAGAAAAAGTTGACGTTATTGTAAACCATATAAATACGGAACTGCCATTTATTGTTTTGCGCGTAAATAGGACGGTAGAAATATTCCGCTTTCAGGAAGCGACGATACTGAGAACCGGAAAGTATCCAGCGAAGGTCGTCATTGCGGACATCAAGAAAATCGTAATAACGCTCCAAAGCATAATCATACCCTCTTACCACATCATCCATCAGATAACGGACATTATTGATAAAGTCATAATTCACCTCATATACATCATTGTATTGCCGAGGAGTGAGTTTCAGTTCATATGCCATACGGTCGGTAAGGAAACGCGTGTTCTGTCTCATTTTGCTGATACTCATGGCTCCCATTGCGGGAACCGACATGCCCAGCATCATAAATCATTATCCATAGTGTGGTCCATTTCTTCATAATCATACCGTTTTTAGTTTGTTAATTCTATGGCACAAAAATAGGGGAAATCCCTTTCCCCCACAATTGAAACTCCCCATTTATTCATAGGGTTTTTCCTATATTTGATAGGGAAAACTCCCGTCAGGCAAGACGGATCCCCCCTTCTTCCAGCACTATCAAACGCTTTTTATACAAATCGCCAACTGCTTTTTTGAATGTCTTCTTGCTCACGCCAAAAGCACTATAGATTTCTTCTGCCGCACTTTGTCATTCAACGGAGTAAAACCATCATTATCTTTAATATATTTCAATAAGACTTCCGAAAAATCTTCCACCTTCTTTGCACACCGTCCTGTTGCAACGCCAAATCTATCTTACCGTCTTCACGCACTTGTTTCACATAAGCCCAGCCTGCATACCTGTCTCGCTAACGGGCTGGAAAATCTCATTATCGTAAAGCAATCCGCTGAACTTATTCTCGACAATAGCTTTAAATCCCAAATCTGTTTTCTGCCATATCAAGATATTCACTTCCTGTCCCTGATGATAGTCAGGATGCTCTTTGGAAAGATAATGCTCTACTTTAGCGGAACCGACAATGCGGTAGCTATCTTCGTCTATATGTGCGTGTATTATATACTTACGTCCTTGCTGCATCTTCATTTTCTGTTCGCGGAAAGGTACAAACAAGTCCTTCATCAGTCCCCAGTTCAGAAAAGCTCCAAATTCATTGACCCATGCCACCTCCAGACAAGGAACTCACCTACCTGAACCAACGGTTGCAGGGTAGTGGCTATTAATCTCTCTTCGTTATCCAAATAGATAAACACATTGAGCACGTCATCCGGTTTGCAACCATCGGGCACGTAACGGGCCGGCAACAGTATTTCACCATCATCGTCTCCATCCAGATAGACTCCAAAGTCTACTTCTTTCACAACCTTTAATTGATTGTATTTTCCGAGTTTTACGTTCATTAGCTAAAATTTTTATCAAAGATAAAGAAAAAAACCTATCTTTACGTTCTAAACAATAGAAAACCCAATAAAGATTATGAATAATTTCATTTTTTACAACCCTACCCGACTCCTTTTCGGTAAAGGAATGATAAACCAACTGACTCAGCAAATTCCTGCCGACAAGCGTATCATGATTACCTTTGGAGGAGGAAGTGTCAAAACAAACGGAGTTTACGAACAGGTAACCCAAGCACTCGAAGGACGTGATTATACCGAGTTTTGGGGGAATTGAGGCCAATCCCGATATAGACACACTGAAAAAGGCAATTGCCATAGGCAAGGAAAAGAATATAGATTTCCTGCTTGCCGTAGGCGGTGGTTCGGTCATTGATGGCACCAAACTGATTTCCGCAGGTATCCCATACGAGGGAGACGCCTGGGAACTGGTGAAAAAAGGAAGCTCACAAGTGACTATTCCATTGGGAACAGTGCTGACTATCCCTGCCACCGGTTCCGAAATGAACAACGGAGCCGTGATTTCACGCCGGGAAACTCATGAGAAGTATCCTTTTTATGCCGACTATCCCGTCTTTTCCATTCTCGACCCGACCGTCACTTTCTCTCTTCCCGATTTCCAGATTGCCTGTGGACTGGCTGACACTTTTGTTCATGTCATGGAACAATATATGACGAAAAGCAATGAATCATACCTGATGGATCGCTGGAGCGAAAGTATTTTGAGAACCCTCGTACAGATAGCCCCTCTCATCAAAGAAAACAAACAGGATTATCACTTGATGAGTGAATTTATGATGTCCGCCACTATGGCTTTGAACGGTTTCATTGCTATGGGAGTATCCGAAGACTGGGCCACCCACATGATAGGGCATGAGCTGACTGCCCTGCACGGCATGACCCACGGACAGACCCTTGCCATCGTATTTCCCGGAACACTACGCACACTTGCGGATAAAGAACGAGACAAGATACTACAATACGGAGAACGTATCTGGGGGGTGACTTCCGGTGTGCCGAGCGCACGTATCGCACTCACCATCGACAAAACCGAGGAATTCTTTAAAAGCCTGGGGCTGAAGACTCGTCTGGGCGAAGCCGGAATCGGTGACGATACCATCGAAGAAATTGCACGTCGCTTTGATGAGCGAGGTGCTGCATTCGGTGAAGACGGTGACGTGACGGGAGAAGTAGCTCGCCGGATTTTGCAGAATTGCAAATAATATTTCCAAAACATTTAATATTAGGAGGAAACAAATGATGAAAACAGTTATTCTTACTACCTTTTACAACAATGTGCAAGCGCACATGTTGCAAGACCTTTGAGAAACGAAGGCATAGAGTCGATGCTCCAAGGAGAATTGTCCGCCCAAGTGATAGCCTCTTATATTCCGGGTCTGGGTATACAGGTTCTGGTCTTTGAAAAGGATTACGAACGGGCACGGGAAATTTTGAAAACCAGTTTTCCGGAGGAAGTAGAAGGATAACTTTCTCCCCTCTATATTCAAACTTTCTCATTTGCATCTTGTTATAGGGATTATTAAACCTAAACCCGAGATGTATATGAGAAAGTTTTTATTTTTACCTTTATTGTCATTACTCGCTTCGTGTGCAAAAACGACGATGACTGTAGCCCTGCCAACGTCAATCCGGACAATCTAGTGTCTCCGGCACTTTATGCAACCCTCGAACAGCATAGCACCGACCCCTATACCGGACCGTTGGAAGTACTTCCCTGCCAACCCGATGGCAGTATCTATGTAGGCAACTATACTCCGACAGGACGGCAAGTCCCTTTCCCCGCTTACTATGCCATCAACAATGGTATCGGCCAGTCAAAGAATTATCCGTTAAGGCTTCCGGTAGGTACCTATAATATAATCTATTGGGGATACCCCAATTACTATAATACCACAGACGCTTACATAGCCGACCCTATCCTCATCGTTGGTGAAGAGCTGCACGGAACTTCTTTGGGACTGCGCAAGGTTCCTGCCGACACCGTCTGTTATCCGGTTCACGATTTAGTGTACGGCACTCAGAGCATAAACATAGGAGAAGAGGAGCTGCAGGCTCATTTGAGACGTGCTTCGGCAGCTTTGGAAGTCGTTGCCACGGAGACAAACGGCAATGCTTTCGGCAATGGCATTGATTCCATGTGGGTGTACATCGGAGGAATTTATAGTGATTTAAATTATTTCTCTGCGCAACCGGAAGGAACTTTCAAGACGGTTGAATTCGGCATGAGCCCCAGTACCGACCGTAAACAATGGAGCAAAGAATTCGTTTCTGTCTTTCCATCCGGCCCGACTCCGCCTTTCCAGATATTTGTCCGAATGAAAAACGGTAAAGTCAAACGGTATCAGCAGAAACTGTCCACCCAACTCACCGCAGGCACCAAAACCACCATCAATCTAAGCATGGACGGAGTTTTGCTGGAAGAAGGAAATACAGGCGGATTCCAAGTTGATAAATGGAAAGAGCAGAACGAAAATATCCATATACCATTACGCTAACGGTCTATGGATATCCTGCCGTCAACCATGTGAATAGTACGGTCGGTCAATTTGGCAAGCGTCTCATCATGAGTAACAATAACAAAAGTTTGCCCTAACTTATCCCGCAAATCAAAGAACAACTGATGAAGTTCCTCTTTATTGCGAGTATCCAGACTGCCCGACGGCTCATCCGCAAGGATAACCGCCGGGTTGTTTATTAATGCACGCGCTACCGCCACCCGTTGCTTCTCCCCTCCCGACAGCTCCGCCGGCTTAGTGAGAAGCTCGTTCGGCAAGCCCCAGAAAATCCAATGTTTCTTTTTGGCACGCTTCATCGCATCTCCCGAAGAAGCTCCGGATATGAATGCCGGTATCATCACATTCTCCAATGCTGTAAATTCCGGCAATAACTGATGAAACTGAAAAACAAAGCCTATCTGCTGATTGCGAAAAGGCGACAGTTCTTTTTCCTTCAACCGGTTAACCTCCGTACCATTCAGTATCACCGTACCTGCATCCGCCTTGTCCAATGTTCCCATTATCTGAAGCAGCGTCGTTTTTCCGGCTCCGCTGGGTCCCACAATACTGACTATTTCGCCTTTTCCTATCAGCAAATCTATTCCTTTCAGCACTTGCAACGTGCCAAAGCTCTTGGTTATTCCACTTAATTCTATCATAATTACAATTTTCTTATCACATACTCTGCCAAGTAACATCCAAACACGGCAGGCATATAACTCACTGTTCCGGCTGTGGATTTCTTGTTCTTTTCATCATCCACCAAAATAACCGCATCCGCATTTGCCTGCTCTGTACTGAAAACAACCGGTAACTTGCGCTTCATACCCATTTTCTGCAAGCGCTTGCGCACAGCCTTACTTAAACCGCAATGATAAGTTTCCCACAAATCAGCAAATCTGATTTGGGTTATATCCGATTTCGCACCCGCTCCCATACTGCTCACAATAGGCAGATGACGTTGAAGCGCATTATATATAAGGTAACATTTGGGAGCTACCGTATCAATAGCATCAATCACAAAATCAAACTCAGCACTATCCAGCAATTCCGGAATGCGTTCATCTTTCAAATATTCCGACAACACATTCAGTTTCAAATCGGGATTGATATCTTTGAAACGCTCTGCCAATACTTCCGCCTTCGGCCGTCCCAGTGTGGAATGCAAAGCCGGCAACTGGCGGTTGATATTGCTTGGCTGCACCGTGTCGGCATCCACAATCGTCATTTGTCCCACACCGGCACGACAAATCATTTCGGCAGCATACGCTCCTACTCCTCCCAAACCCACAACAAGCACATGGGAATTTCGCAAACGTAGCATCTTATCTTTTCCCAGCAACAACTCCGTACGTTGCTGCCACTCTATATTAATTTCGTTCATCACCTTTCTTAAACCATTTGTAGAACCACTTACCTACATTATCATACATCCGGGTCTCCGACTGTCCGCGCGGATCGGAGAAAGACACAATCTCCCTGCGGATCGCCCAGCTGATCGGGATATATGATTAACAAGCTGGCATCTGCAAAATATTTACTAACCTGAGACGGCAACCGCTCAAAAGAAGTCTGATAAGATATAGAACCCTTACGAGCCGAAACAACGACAAATAAATGGTCAAAATTAACCTGACCGGTCAGCAACAGTAAATCATCCCACTCCTCTAATACAGAAAACTCCGTAAATGTATTTGCTTCCTGCTTCTCTACCACCGCACGCAAGTGTCTCAGGGTATCCTCCGTTGCAAAAAAATGCACGCGGCATCCCAATTGTTTACCCATACGGCAGAACTGCACCACCCATTTCATGAATCCAACCTCATATTCTGCTTTTTCGGGAACCGCCACCACAATCCGGCGCAACGTATTGACAGGCATCAATAATTTAGCGATCATAATCTGCCGGTGAGTACCCTTTCAACAAGTTCTCCGTCATTGTACCAAAGAAAGAATCCATCAGATTAGTCTTACGGTGCAAACCTATAACCACATCCGTCACCGCATATTCCTTCAGCGTATGAATAATACCTTGTGCAATATTCAAATCATAACGGAGCACAGTCTTTACAGACGCATCGGCAGCAGCAGCAATCATCGCCGTACGTTCCAGATTCCGTTTACCTATCAGTTCCTTCGTTTCCGAAGCGTTATTATCATTTATCACACTAAGAGCCACCAACGGTTCCTTCTGTTTAGGATGCCTCATCATCAGCGCCATTCCCACCAATCCTTCTATCGTATCAGGGTTTGCCACAGGTATGAGAATCCGTTCTTGCTCCTTATTATTTTTATCATCATTGCCGGTCAGGTTTTCTTGTGTAACCATCCGGCGCGCTGCCCTCTCCGTCGCAACCGAACTGATGATGCAGGTAAACAATATCATTACCACCGTTCCGTTTAACACATCATCATTCAATAAGCGCTCTCCGTTTTCCATGATAATTTCATGTCCAATCAACACGGCTGCCAACGTAGCTGCCGCCTGCGCGTTACTCAATCCGAATATCAGACTGCGTTCCACCTTCTGCATGCCATATATTTTTTGAGTAATCCATGCAGCAAGCCACTTGCTGAATGTAGCAACCACTGTCATTACAACCGCCACTTTCAGTGCTTCACCTTCCGTAAAAAGGCAACGTACATCAATAATCATTCCCACCCCAATCAAGAAATAGGGAATAAACAGCGCATTACCCACAAACTCCAGCCGGTTCATCAAAGGAGAAACATGAGGAACAAAACGATTCAATACCAACCCGGCAAGGAAAGCACCCAAAATACCTTCCATTCCTACCAGTTCCATCAGTCCACCCCCTAAGAACACCATAGCCAAGACAAAGTACAAACTGCATTACCGCATCCTCGTATGTTCTGAAAAACCACCGACTGATGCGAGGCATAAGAAAAATAATCAAGCCGAACAATGCAAGAACCTTTCCCAGCAAAATGGCCCAAAACAATCCTCCCAATCATCCTCTCCTTTATACATACCTCCAATCACGGCAAGCACCATCAAGGCCAATACGACAGTCACCGCCGTTCCCCCAATCGTTATGCTCACCGTACGCTGCCGGGACAAACCGTAACGACTGATAATGGGATAAGCTATCAAAGTATGACTGGCATACATACTGGCCAACAGGATGGAAGTGACAAGTCCGTAATCCAATAAACTCATACTGCTCCATATACCAAGCGCCATCGGTATCAGGAAAGTGAACAGCCCAAAGACCAATCCCTTTGTTTTGTTCTTTTTTTTTAAAGTCATCCATATCCATCTCCAGCCCCGCCAGAAACATGATATAATACAATCCCACTTTTCCGAATAACTCGAAACTGCTATCTCGCTCCAAAATATTAAAACCATATTTGCCAACCAATACACCGGCAAGAATCATACCGATGATATGAGGAATGCGCAAACGCCCCAATATCATAGGAGCAAACAGGATGATAATAAGTACCAGGAAGAATATCCAAGTAGGGTCAGTAACCGGAAAATGAATATTTAAACCGAATAATTCCATTGCTTTTTATTTGAGGGTTATACCATAATATCGACAAAATTACGAAAAAAGTTTCTTTTTTACTGATTTATATTCCAAAATGTTCTAATTTTGCACGCAGAACATACTTACATGCTGAGGTAGATAGTTCTAAAGTATTACTAAATTTTATCTTATAAAACAAAAAACAAAATGAAAGTAGCAATTGTTGGTGCGAGCGGAGCTGTAGGACAAGAGTTCCTGCGTGTGCTCGATGAAAGGAACTTCCCGTTGGATGAGTTAGTGTTATTCGGTTCTTCACGCAGTGCAGGACGAAAATACACATTCCGCGGTAAACAGATTGAAGTGAAACTCCTTCAGCACAACGATGACTTTAAAGGTGTAGATATCGCTTTCACATCAGCCGGCGCAGGTACCACAAAAGAGTTTTGTGAAACCATTACCAAACATGGTGCCGTACTGATTGATTGACAACTCCAGCGCTTACCGTATGGATGAAGATGTACCCTTGGTTGTGCCAGAAGTGAACCGGAAGATGCTTTGAATCGTCCCCGTAACGTGATAGCTAATCCCAACTGTACAACTATTCAGATGGTAGTTGCACTGAAAGCCATCGAAAACCTTTCACACATTAAAACGTGTGCATGTAGCTACTTATCAAGCTGCCAGCGGTGCAGGTGCAGCGGCTATGGATGAATTGTATGAACAATATCGTCAGGTATTGGCTAACGAGCCCGTGACCGTAGAGAAATTCGCTTACCAGTTGGCATTCAACTTGATTCCCCAGATTGATGTATTTACCGACAATGGATATACCAAAGAAGAAATGAAGATGTTCAACGAAACACGCAAGATTATGCACTCCGACATTCAGGTTAGCGCCATGTGTGTACGTGTTCCCGCCCTCCGTTCTCACTCGGAAAGTATCTGGGTAGAAACTGAACGCCCCATTTCTCCTGAAGAAGCCCGTGAAGCCCTTGCCAAAGGGGAAGGCCCGGTACCGATGGACAATCCCGAAAAGAAAGAATATCCGATGCCTTTGTTCCTGGCAGGTAAAGATCCGGTTTACGTTGGCCGCATTCGCAAAGGACTTGGCCAATGAGAACGGACTGACTTTCTGGATTGTAGGCGATCAGATTAAGAAAGGTGCGGCATTGAACGCTGTTCAGATTGCCGAATACTTGATCAAAGTAGGAAACGTGAAATAATCCGCTGCTCATTTAATTCTTTAATATTATAATCTTTATCTTTGCGTCAATCTTGGTTTAATGAATTGACCAAGATAAAGATTATTTTTTTTTACAATTCAAGCCTCAAACTATCCCAAAACATTATGCTGAAAGCAAAAACATACCTACCGATTAACCCTTTTTATTTATATCCCCGAGAAAAACAATACGTCCTGTTTCGGTGGGACGTACGTCCTTCTTAATATAACGTATATCCTGCTTTTAGTGGGACGGAACGTACGTTCTGTTGCAGACAATGGGACGTACTAACCGGACGTAGAAAAAAGCATTGGCCATATACAGAAAAAGGGTTAGCCTTGGGGCATGCAAGGCTTAGCCCGACAAACGGATAGCCAAACATGAAACAGCCGTCTCTTTGCTGAACATATTCCATAAAAAAAAAGAGTATCACAGAAGAACTGCAATACTCTTTTCAAATCTTTTATGATAACCGCTTATTCAGTATCCAAAGCCGATTCTGCACTTTTACCATTCGATGCCAAAGGAATAAGTTTCACCAAATCCACATCAAAAAACAAAGTAGAATAGCCCGGTATCCTTCTGAACCGTTCCGGCTTCTTCATAAGCAAGTTCGGAAGGAATATAAAGTTCCCATCTGGAGCCTACGGTCATATTCATAAGAGCTGTTGTCCACCCGACAATCACATCGCCTACCGGAAATTCGGCCGGAACAGCAATGCTCGGATTCAATTCTCCTTTAAGCTTTGGTCAAAAAACAGTTCCGTTTATTAACTTACCCCGATAATTAACCGCCACAGTATCCGTAAACAGAGGTCTTTCTCCTTCTCCGTTGTTTATTATCTTACAATAAACATTACTCGTTCACCTTTCCCTGCTCATTCAAGCCCAAAGGAGGAAGTTTATAGGAACGGACAACTTTTCCATTCACCATTGCCTCGATTCGCCTTTGCCTCAGCCGTAGCAATGGAATCCAAATATTTCTGATTACGCTCTTGCCAGTTTGCATATGGATCTTCTGTCCCATCCGTTTCACTACATGAAACAATGGACAGGTGAAGTAACAAACAGCAGACCAATCAGCCAAAGAATACTTTTATTCATAATCCTGTTTATTATTGCAAAGTCTTCAGCAGACTTGTTATACTTACTTTATCGGCAATGATATTGTTCAGTTCCGAAATAGCCACACGCTCCTGCTGCATGGTATCACGATTACGCAATGTTACGCAATTGTCCTCCAAAGTCTGGTGGTCTACTGTGATACAATATGGAGTACCGATGGCATCCTGACGACGGTAACGCTTGCCGATGCTGTCTTTCTCATCATACTGGCAGTGGAAATGGAACTTCAAGTCATTCATAATCTCACGCGCCTTCTCGGGCAGGCCGTCTTTCTTCACCAACGGCATCACGGCCAGTTTCACCGGAGCCAGAGCAGCAGGCAATTTCAACACCACACGAGTTTCACCACTTTCCAATGTCTCTTCTGTATAAGCAGCACTCATAATGCTAAGGAACATACGGTCCACACCGATAGATGTTTCAATAACATACGGAGTATAGCTTTCGTTCAATTCCGGATCGAAATACTTGATGCTCTTGCCACTGAACTTCTCGTGCTGACTCAAGTCAAAGTTCGTACGGCTATGAATACCTTCCACTTCCTTGAATCCAAACGGCATCAGGAATTCAATGTCTGTAGCTGCGTTGGCATAATGTGCCAGTTTGTCGTGGTCATGGAAACGGTAATGATCATCACCGAAACCTAATGCTTTATGCCATTTCAAACGAGTTTCTTTCCATTTGGGGAACCACTCCAGCTCAGTACCCGGTTTTACGAAGAACTGCATCTCCATCTGTTCAAACTCACGCATACGGAAAATGAATTGGCGGGCTACAATCTCGTTACGGAAAGCTTTACCAATCTGAGCGATACCGAAAGGAATCTTCATACGGCCGGTTTTCTGTACATTCAGGTAATTGACAAAAATACCCTGCGCTGTTTCCGGACGAAGATAAATCTTCATGGCACCATCGGCAGTAGAACCCATTTCGGTAGAGAACATCAAATTGAACTGACGTACTTCAGTCCAGTTCTTGGTTCCCGAAATAGGACAAACAATCTCTTCATCAATGATAATCTGACGAAGTTCATCCAAATCATTGTCGTTCAAAGCTTTTGAGAATCGTTCATGTAAAGCGTCACGCTTGGCCTGATGCTCCAGAACACGACCGTTGGTGCTACGAAACTGAGCCTCATCAAAAGCATCCCCGAATCTCTTGGCAGCCTTGGCCACTTCTTTGTTTATCTTCTCGTCATATTTGGCAAGCTGGTCTTCAATCAGCACATCGGCACGATAACGTTTTTTAGAATCGCGGTTGTCAATCAGAGGATCATTGAACGCGTCCACATGTCCGGAAGCCTTCCAAATAGTAGGATGCATAAAAATAGCAGAATCAATTCCTACGATGTTCTCGTGCAGCAGCACCATACTCTGCCACCAATATTGCTTGATATTATTCTTCAACTCCACTCCCATCTGACCGTAATCGTATACAGCGCCTAGTCCGTCATATATATCACTGGACGGAAATACAAAACCATACTCTTTACAGTGCGATACTAATTTCTTAAAAACATCTTCTTGTGCCATTTTCTTATCTGTTTATTCTTACACTTTTGTTGTTTTTTCCTGTTTTCAACCTTTAATAAGGGCGAAATAATATGCAAAGTAAATGATTTTTTTCAATAAAAGTCGTATTTTTGCGTGCATATCATCAGAACATTAAGGAATTTAAATATATATGAGCGACGATTTTATTGATAAAGAGGAACAAAACGAAGAAAATATCCCCACGCCGGAGAACGGACACTTGGACTATAAACCTGCCGATACCAAAAACACAGGGGTGAAGCACCAGCTGAGTGGAATGTATCAGAACTGGTTTTTGGACTATGCCTCTTACGTAATACTGGAACGTGCCGTACCGCACATCAATGATGGTTTGAAACCTGTCCAAAGACGTATCCTCCACTCTATGAAAAGATTGGATGACGGCCGATATAACAAAGTAGCAAATATTGTAGGACATACCATGCAGTTTCACCCGCACGGCGATGCTTCCATAGGCGATGCGTTGGTGCAGCTAGGGACCAAAAGGATCTGTTGATAGACTGTCAGGGAAACTGGGGTAACATACTGACAGGCGACGGTGCCGCTGCCCCCCGTTACATTGAAGCAAAAGCCCGGCTGTCGAAGTTTGCCCTCGACGTGGTTTTCAATCCCAAAACCACCGAATGGCAAGCATCATACGACGGACGAAACAAAGAGCCGATCACCCTACCTGTCAAATTCCCGCTCTTGCTCGCTCAGGGAGTGGAAGGCATCGCCGTAGGACTTTCTTCAAAGATTCTTCCGCATAACTTTAATGATTTATGCAACGCATCTATTGCCTATCTGCGCAAAGAAGAGTTCAAATTATACCCTGATTTCCAAACCGGAGGGTCTATCGATGTATCCCGTTATAATGACGGAGAGCGCGGCGGTGTGGTGAAAAGTACGCGCCAAAATAAACAAAATGGATAACAAGACGCTGGCCATCACCGAAATTCCTTATGGAAAGACAACCTCGTCACTGATAGAATCCATTTTGAAAGCAGTTGAAAAAGGGAAATAAAAGTCCGTAAGGTAGATGATAACACAGCAGAGAAAGTAGAGATATTGGTGCATCTCGCTCCCGGAGTATCTTCCGACAAAACACTGGATGCCTTATATGCATTTACAGACTGTGAGGTGAGCATATCACCTAACTGCTGTGTGATTGATGCACGCAAGCCACACTTTCTCACTGTCAGTGACGTATTGAAAAAAATCTGTAAACAATACATTGTCCCTGCTTCGTCAGGAATTGGAAATACGCAAAGGAGAGCTTCTGGAGAATCTTCATTTTGCCTCTCTTGAAAAGATATTCATCGAAGAACGCATTTATAAAGACGTAAGATTCGAACAATCTGAAAATATGGATGCGGCCTGTGCACACACATCGACGAACGTTTGACCCCATTCTATCCGCAATTTATCAGGGAAGTAACGAAAGAAGATATCCTGAAATTGATGGAAATCAAAATGGCACGTATTCTGAAATTCAATAAAGATAAAGCAGACGAAAACATCGCCCGCATCAAAGAAGAAATAGAAGACATTAATGATAAACTGGCGCATATCATCGATTATACCATAAACTGGTATGAGATGCTGAAGGAAAAATATGGCAAGAATTATCCGAGACGCACCGAGCTGCGCAATTTCGATACCATAGAAGCAGCAAAGGTAGTCGAAGCTAACGAGAAGCTTTATATCAACCGCGAAGAAGGTTTTATCGGCACCAGCCTTGAAAAAAGATGAATTTATAGCCAACTGTTCGGACATTGATGATGTGATTATTTTCTATAAAGACGGAAAATACAAAGTGGTTCGTGTAACCGACAAGATGTTTGTCGGCAAAAACGTACTGTATGTAAACGTTTTCAAAAAAGAACGACAAACGTACCATTTACAATGTGGTGTATCGCGACGGAAAAGAAGGATTTCATTATATAAAGCGATTCAATATCACTTCGATTACCCGTGACCGCGAATACGATGTCACTCAGGGAACTCCCGGTTCGCGTATCGTCTATTTCACGGCTAACCCCAACGGTGAGGCAGAAGTCATCAAGATAACACTAAAACCGAACCCGCGTATCAAAAAAGATAATCTATGAAAAAGATTTCAGTGATATCAATATCAAAGGACGCCAGTCCATGGGAAATATCCTGAGCAAATATGAAGTGCATAAGATTGCCCTGAAGCAACGCGGAGGCTCTACTTTGGGAGGACGCAAAGTATGGTTTGACCATGATGTTCTACGACTGAATTATGACGAACGCGGCCAGTACCTTGGAGAATTCCAAAGCGATGACCTTATCTTGATAGTTCAAGAAAACGGAGAATTCTATACCACCAACTTTGACTTGAATAATCATTATGACCCGGGAATTTGTGTGATTGAAAAATTCAATGCCAACAAAGTATGGTCGGCAGCACTCTATGACGCTGACCAACAGGGATATCCTTATTTAAAGCGATTCACCTTTGAAGCAACTTCCAAAAAGCTCAATTATCTAGGTGAGAATAAGGACAGCCGTCCTATTCTGCTGACCAGCATCGTCTATCCGCGGGTACAAGTTATCTTTGGCGGTCACGACAGCTTCCGCGAGGCCTTGGAAATTGATGTCGATGAGTTTATCGGTGTGAAAAGCTATAAAGCAAAAGGAAAACGAATAACCACGTATGCTGTGGAATCTATCAACGAGCTACCCCCTGTCCGTTTTCCCGACGAATCCTCTTCGGCAGAAGAAGATAACGAAAAAAGAGAATGATGATGACAATGAAAAAGAGGCAATGATAGAAGATCCTGACCATGGCAAGAGTGAGACAGATATCATAGATGAGATAACCGGGCAAATGAAACTGTTTTAATCCATGAAGAAAATATTCTTACTATTATTGTTGCTGCCCTTTGTCCTTGGGGGCAAAGCACAAGAAGACAGCCTGCAGACAAACCGATACGTCATGCGGGCTACCCTTTATGGAGCAGGCTATACCAATATTCTTGACACTTATCTGTCTCCGATGGAATATACCGGTCCCGAAATCCGTATTCTCAGAGAGAGTATGAGAATGACCAAATTGCTGAACGGCAACGTATCTGCGCAAAGTCTGTTTCAGATAAACCTGTCACTGACAGACAATAAAGCCGAGACAGGCAGTGAACTGGCTGGATTAATCAATTGGAATTATGCTTGGCACTATCAGTTCAGGCTGGCAGAGAACTTGAAAATCCTTGCCGGACCCATGATTGACTTAAACGGAGGATTTGTATACAACACAAGAAATTCCAATAATCCTGCGCAAGCCAAAGCGTATGTAAATATTGCAGGGTCCGGTATGGTCATCTACCGTTTCCGTATCGGAAACTATCCCCTGATAGCACGCTATCAGGCCAACCTACCTTTAATGGGAGTTATGTTTTTCACCCGAATACGGACAATCTTATTATGAGATTTTCAGTTTGAAACATGGAGGAAAAAATATCCTTTTCACCTCTTTTACACAATCAGCCGGCGCTTCGTCAACTGCTCACACTCGACTTTCCTGTAGGCAATATGAATGTGCGGGCAGGATATATTTGTGATATCCAGCAGGCTAAAGTCAACCACTTAAAAAGTCACACGTGGTCTCACGTATTCATGCTGAGCTTTGTGAAAAACTTCTATCTGATAAAAAACAAAAAGAAAGTAGGAATGTCCCCAAAGGTCAGTCCATATTAAATCGTATATGATAAAGAAAATATTCAAAAAAACAGCCATCTTCCTTTTGATGATTCTCTCAGGCACTTCCTGCATCACCGAAGATACTTTCAATGATTCTCCCGATGGAAACTTCGAAGCTTTATGGAAAATCATCGATGAACACTATTGTTTCCTAGAATATAAGAATCAGGAATACGGATTAGATTGGAATAAAATCCATTCTGATTATAAGAAGCGGTTAACTTCCGGTATGAGTAATGAACAACTCTTCGATGTCTTATCGGAAATGCTGAACGAACTGCGGGACGGACATGTCAATTTGGTTTCAAAAGATCGTACTTCCCAATACCGAGAGTGGTACGACAATTACCCGCGCAATTTTGATGACAGCATACAAAGCCGCTATTTGGGAAAGGATTATAATACCGCTTCCAGGACTTAAATATCAGATTTTAGAAGATAATATAGCCTATGTATATTGTGGAAGCTTCCAGTCGGGTATCGGTTCCGGCAACCTAGATCAAATTCTCAGCAAATTGGCCATTTGCAACGGATTAATTCCTGATGTCCGCAATAACGGAGGCGGCAACCTCACACTACTGCCGAGAAACTGGCAGAACGCTTCACTAACGAGAAAAAGCTGATTGGCTACATGTCCTACAAAACCGGTCCCGGCCATAATGAGTTTTCCACTCCCCCCGAAGCTGTTTATCTTGAGCCACCCATGGATCGTGTACGCTGGCAGAAACATACCGTAGTATTAACAAACCGCCGGTCTTATAGTGCCACCAACGATTTTGTGAACCGAATGAAACAATTGACAGAGTTACCGTTATCGGTGACAAAACAGGTGGCGGTTCCGGCCTGCCCTTCTCCTCCGAACTGCCCAACGGCTGGTCTGTCCGCTTCTCGGCCAGCCCCATGTACGATGCGGATATGCAACATCTGGAATTCGGTATCGAACCGGATAAAAAGTAGATATCACTTCCGAAGATTACAACAAAGGCATTGATACCATTATTGAGGCTGCACGTGAATATTTACATAATCACAAACAATAAAGGATTATATGCATTTTTATAATGAAATAATTTGGTTATTTCAGAAGTAAGCATTACCTTTGCACCCGCTTACCGAAAGCAATGTCGCGCGTGTGGCGTAATTGGTAGCCGCGCCAGACTTAGGATCTGGTGTCGTGAGACGTGTAGGTTCGAGTCCTATCACGCGCACACAACATTACATGTTGAAAAAAATAAAGAGGCTATTTCAAAATATACTTTGAGATAGCCTTTTTTTATAATCTGCAAAAATTAGAAAAGCCGAGCGGAGTCAACGCAAAAAACGAACGCAAAGGCTCAACGTAAAAACATTAATGCTATGACATCAAATATACACTGTTTTTTTCCTCACTACAACAAATAAGGATGACAGGTACTTCAATCAAAATTTACTTCCCTGCATTAACTCCGATTCAACTCTATACAACCTCCATTTGTTCTACTATCTGATTTACAAATAGACAATCAATACCAATTCCCTGAACAAAGTCCACGCTTTTCAAACGGTCAAACACCTTATTTAATTTATCGGAAAGGTCCGCAACCGGTATCTGTAACACTTAATATAACTGCTGCTTCCTTAACTTCATAGTAATTTCAGCCACATATCCCTGCCAGTATACTTTAATGCATTCATCACAAATGCTCCCAGAACTTGAGATTATACGCTTTTATCTAAATTCAGCCCAATAATCATTCTCCGTTTTTTTTACTATAATTTTCACCTCATCACTCACTCTGGATTCACATTTCATAGCAATCTCCACAAGTTCCGAAAGACTAAAAGAGGAAGTAATACTGAAACAAAAGATAACCAGACTCAATCTTTGCTAAATCTAATATATTATCAACAGTGGCAACAATTCATTATTTGCACTTTATTTGACTGCATATTGTCTCCCTCTCTGAAACATCTTGCTTTTGACTCTATATCAACAAATTGAAAGACAAACAATGGCATTCCAGAGAATTGCGTATCTCATGACTTATATTAGCCAAAGCCGCCTTGAGTTGATTCTTTTTCTTTCCTTTCCTTTGCTGCATTTTTCTCGATAGCCTTCCTCACTTATAGTGGATATTTTCTTTTCAATTTATCATTTTTACACATAAGAGTGGTATTCAAGCAGCGTGCTTATCTAATTCTAAACGATACCGCCGATATTCTTTAACAAAATAAGTAAAAATTATAATTAAGAATAATATTAATAATTGACTCAGATACCACATGATTCATTTTTCTACATCTAATAAGGTTATACATAGTTTCTGATGCAAAAAAACATAATCGCTTGTACGAAAAATATGCTAGCGAAGACTTAATACTTTCTTTATAAAGATTTGTTCAAAAGATATAAATAAAAGTTCTTTTCTACTAACCAATATATTATATGACTCTTTTTTGTGCACTTTTAAACTCAAAGGTCATCCCTGTTTTAAAGAGATTATTAAAAGTAGGCATACTGTTGAAGCCTGAATCTTCTGCTATCGCCTTCATCTATTTAGGATGCTCATTTAACAACTGAATAGCATGATTCAAACGCAAATTATATATCATATTTTCTTTTTATCATCCGCGAAACGAGCATAATTCAAATGTACGATCCTCACCAAATCATCTCTTGATAAATTCGGTGACAAATATAATTTAGAATAGTTTCATTCAATTTACTAAACAGCTCTCTGTTCTCTCAGCCCATTCCATACCATTTTCCGATAAAATATCCCTTCCTTCCGCCTGGGCAGCGGTAAAGACTCAGACACGACATCAGTATTCTCCTTTTGGAGATAATTGTTCATTTATAAGGCGCATGCCACTTTGGCCTTTGACTGATAATACGATTATACTTCCAGCTTTTCCACAGGAGATCAACATAAACCTAATTGCAGAAGAAATACGCCATGCATCTTTAATCGAAAGTCCTGCTTCGCTATCTGCTTATCCCTTTCGTTCACTCTTTATAAACTGCATCCAACTCCAAAGCTGCATTCTTACTGCATCTCTATACAGTGAGCACAATATTAAGGAGTGATTCGTACGCATTTGCTACTTTCTTAAAGTTATTCAGACCTGCATACTCAGCTACTTTTGAAGATTGCACTCAAATATTGTTGATTAAGAGTATTCCTTGACTCTCTCAGACATTTTCAAAAGTCTCACATTTTTCTAATACCCCTGCTAACTTAGTCAGCAACAAAATAAGGAGCCGCATCACATTTACCATCGAGTCAAAGCTGCCTCTTGTTGAAACTAAGTATTTCCTGAAACAGTTACTCGGCCTCTTCATATTTTCGCAATAGCGAAATGCTTACATGGGAGCAAGTTTAATGTATACATACGAGTATTTGCAAGTCAATCAATATGAATCCGGATTATCGAATCAGCCATTTCATGTATCAACTTTTCACGCTCTAATCCTATAAAAGAACTTCATCAAACAACCACCATCAGAAAGATAATTCATTTTTCAATCCATAAAGAAGCAAAATTTTGTGAACATATATCACTTTCTCCGCTTTATCCAAATCTATTGCTTGGTCAAAATAAGCATAACCTTCTCTTTTTAAGCCCAAACCTTCTTGATTTCCCAAACAAAACAATAATTTAGCTTCCGTTATATTTCCATTTTTTACGCGCCAATTCGCTTCAGCGCATATTTCAACACTAAACAAATCGACTTGAAGATATTTCCGCTAAATCTATTAAAAGGGCATAGGCTTTTCGGGAACTTTGCATATAATACCAGATTTATTCGCACATGTTACGATAAGTCCTACACGCAAATCATTGCGTTCAGTTCTCTGCTTCGTCAAGCACGTTGTAGCAGCACGTTTAGGCTCTTCTGACTATAAAATTTTCGCAGCCTGTTCCTCAGTAACATTCGAGCGAGTCGGCAATACATTTTCTCTTGTGCAACAGATTGCAGCACCTGCACCATGGCATACACAGAGCTATTATTAAGCAATAGTAGTTCATTTGATGATGTTAGATTCTGAGACAAAGATAAAATATAATCCACTATACAACAAATGTGCTAAAGTTATTATATATATCTTCTGCAAAATATATCATTACTATTGGGGCTATCTAACAATTAAAAACTTACATTTGCATATAACCTAAAAATCACACTCATGGATACGCTACCGTACATTCTATGCTTTTTAGCTTCCTTTTACATTAACCAACCCATTGGAAACATGCCGTGTATTTTTAACAATGACTAAAGGAATGTCGATGAAGAACGACAACACATCGTCAAAACGTGCTTTGACATCGTTTATAACCCTCCCTTGCCTTTGCACTTTTCTCCGGGCAATTCCTCTTTAAAGTTCTTCCGGTATATCCACCAATGGTTTTCTTTGAATTGCAGCAGGATTTATAATAGTAAAGATTGGTTACGATGTGCTTCAGGCCCGTCACTAATCACAAAGCCAGAGGATGAAGAAATCAAGACCTACGCAAATGATATAGCCATGTACCACTCTACATGTCATGTGTTGTCCGGGTGCGATAGCAAATGAGTACATAATACTGGATGATGCCAATACCCTGGAAGGTATGAAAAGGAATATATTAATAGGAATGATTGCTTTGATTTTCATCACCTACCTTATATTAAGAGCTTTAACAAATTAAGTCAATATTTTAGGAGAAACAGGTAACAATGTTATGATGCGTTTAATGGGACTTATCTAATGGTTATTGCCGTAGGATGTTTTGTAAGTGGATTACGCCCTATATTAATCGATATTATACAGTTGAGTAGAGTATAAACACAAAAAAGCCTCCGAGTCATTTGACTGACTCGGAGGCTTCCATCAAAAACGGCGACTACCT
>VOFJ01000372.1_pt1 | contig 28000 bp, 29 predicted proteins | sample 5384081 | NCBI WGS metagenome assembly VOFJ01 (sample SAMN12384729, study PRJNA508395) | human gut metagenome | isolation source: healthy gut I | host: Homo sapiens | reverse complement strand
CCGGGCTTCACCCTGTAGTTCGACTTCACGGCCTTTCCGTTGGCGAGTATGCAGCCGGCTTCGGCCGCCTGCTGGATGCGGTTGCGCGACGCCTTCTGCATATGGTCCACCAGAAACTTGTCGACACGGAGCAACTGCTGCCCCTTGTCGGCCACAAAACGGAAATGCTCGAACATCTCGCCGGTGGAATCGCCCGAAACTGTGGCACCTCCCTCCGGAGCATCAAGTTCGTCAAGTTCGTCGAAATCGTCGTCAAATTCGGCCATGGTGGATAATAAAATGTGTAGCTGTAACCGTCCGCAACGCGGATTTATTCTATATTCAGTTCGTCTATGGCATTGTCGATGGCCAGTGTGTCAACGTCGGCTCCGGTATCGAGCGTGTCGTCGAACCCTGAACCTACCTGAAGCGTCACCACAGCCGACAGCGGGATGCGTGCGCCCGGCTGGAGGGTCACGCCGTTGAACATGGCGCCGAGCACCAGCCCCTTGTAGTCCGACACCACCGGCACTTCGCGGATATCCTTGATGCCGATACCTTCGAACATAGAGCGGGCCTGCCGCACGGAAACATTGTAGAATTCAGGCACGGTGACAAGCTTGGGCGAAAACGCCACAATGGTAAGATAGACGGTTCCGCCGTTCTTGATGCGCGCGCCGGGCACAGGAGTCTGCTCGGTCACGGTGCCGGGACGGGCATAATTGTCAAACACCGAGTCGGCCACCACGGCTTTCAGACCGGAGAGGTCGACATTGCCGATGGCAGTCTGGCACGACTGCCCTTTCACATCAGGCACCACGCGCTCCTGCCCGTGGAATGTCCAGTAGTCCAGGAACCACATCATCATCCACAGCAGCAGGAAAGCCGCGCCTATGGCGCATAGAAGGTGGACAAGCACCGGATGGCGCCTGCGGAAACTCGGTTTTTCATTCATAGGCATTTCCGGCTCTTCATCGTAATAATCGGGACGACGCTGCGGAGTGCGCCCCACCGGCTGCCGCCTCGGTGCGGCTGCACGGTCGTCGTCATATCCGCGCGGAAGGCGGCCGCCCGAGCGGGTGGCCAGATCGTCGGCCCAGTCGCTGTCGCGACGTCCATAGGTGTCGGGCTGTGACTGCCCTCCGAACTCCTCGTCATCAAATTCTATCTGGCGGCCACGGCGCGCTCCGTAGCGGCCACGGCTGTAATCATCGCTGTCGTGATTCATCTTAAGTCAAAAATCATGCGACTGCATCATGCAACCGCATTCTCCGGCAAAATTAGCGATATTAATCAACTTTACCAAACCCTCGCGCACAATGCCGGAGGATTGCCGAGGGACTGCCAAAGGATTGCTGCCTGAATGCCGAAGAATGCCGAAGTATGTGCTTTTTAACACATTTTTTTTAAAGGGCTGCAAGGCAGAATTTGACGTTTCGGCCAAAAATATGTAACTTTGTCGGTTGAAACTACATAGCAATATGCCCAACCGACTGATACTCCGGATTTTGACTGTGCTTGCAGGCGTTCTGCTGCTCTCATCGTGCAGCGAATACCAGCGTGCGCTTAAAAATCCCGACCCCAACTACAAATTTGAATTCGCGAAACGCGCGTTCGAACAGAAAAAATACGTGCAGAGCTACACGCTGCTGCGCGACGTGGTGACACAGCTGAAAGGCTCCGACCGCGCCGAGGAATCGTTGTATCTCCTTGGGCTCAGCTACTTCGAGAATCAGGAATACCCCGAAGCTGCCGAATTTTCAAAACCTACTATCAGCGATACCCGAAAGGGAAATTCACCGAACTGGCACGTTACTATGCCGGCTATGCATACTACCTCGATTCGCCCGAACCGCAACTTGACCAGAGCGAGACCATCAAGGCCATCGAGGAACTGCAGGGATTCCTTGACTATTTCCCCCGATCCGATAAAGTGCCTCTGGCTCAGAACGCCATCTTCGAGATGCAGGATAAGCTGACCCTCAAGGAACTGCAGAACGCTCAGCTTTACTACAACCTCGGCACATACATGGGCAACAACTACGAAAGCGCCATCATCACCGCCAAAAACGCCATCAAGGAGTACCCCTATTCAAAATATAAGGAAGAACTTGAGATGCTCGTGCTCAAAGCCCGCTATCAGGAGGCCAACCTCTCAATCGACGAGCGCAAGGCCGACCGTTTCCGCGATGTAATCGATGAATATTACAGCTTCATAGGCAACTATCCCGACAGCCCCAAGCGCGAGGAAGCCGACAACATCCTCAAGATAGCGCGCCGCTACGTGAAAGACTGACACAGGCCAACGCCTACACCATAACAGAAACCACAACCCTGAACTTAGACTTATATCAACATATGGACTACAAGAAGACCAATGCTCCTCTGAACACCGTGACCCGCGACATGATGGATCTCTGCAAGGACACGGGCAACGTTTACGAAACAGTGTGCATCATCGCCAAACGCGCCAACCAGATTGCCGGCGAAATGAAACGCGACCTCGACAAGAAGCTGCAGGAATTTGCGTCGCTCAACGACAATCTCGAGGAAATTTCGGAAAACCGCGAGCAGATTGAAATCTCGCGCTACTACGAGAAACTGCCGAAACCCACACTGATTGCCGCTCAGGAGTATATCGACGGGAAAATCCATTTCCGCAACCCCGCCAAGGAGAAACTCAACCTCGACGACTGACAGACAACTCCTCCTTCTCACCCGGCAAAGACTCCCGGCTCTCCTCCCGTCATCGCCGGACAAAACCAAACAAATGCCGCCTCAGCCCATGCCTGTGCATGGCACGGGCGGCATTAACCGCACAAATTCACGCTATGAAACTACTGATTACTGGAGCCAACGGCCAGCTCGGCACAGAACTCCGCACAATCCTTGAAAAAGATTTTCCGGGACAGACCATCTACACTGACAAAGACGAACTCGACCTCACCAACGCCAAGGCTGTGGAGGCGTTCGTGGCGAACAACGAAATCACCCACATCGTGAACTGTGCCGCCTATACCGCAGTCGACAAAGCCGAAGAGGAAAAGATGCTTTGCGCCGCCATCAACACCGACGCAGTGAAGAACCTCGGCATCGCAGCCGACGCCGTAGGTGCCAAAATCATCCATATCTCCACCGACTACGTGTTCGACGGCACCAACCATCGTCCTTACCGCGAAAGCGACAAAGTCAACCCCATATCGCAGTACGGCACCACCAAACGCAAAGGCGAAACCCTGCTGCTGGCTCTTGCTCCGGAAGCCATCATCATCCGCACCGCGTGGCTCTATTCCCCCTACGGCAAGAACTTCGTAAAGACCATGCTGCGTCTGGCCGACACCCAGCCCGAAATACGCGTGGTATGCGACCAGATCGGCACACCCACCTATGCCCGCGACCTCGCACGCGCCGTCGTCAAGATTCTCTGCTCACACCAGTGGGTGCCCGGCATCTACCATTTCACCGACGAAGGCGCCGCATCCTGGTACGATTTTGCCAAGGCCATCTTCCGCATCGCCGGCAAGAAAGTGAACGTTGTCCCCATCCCCACCGAGGACTTCCCCACACCCGCCTCTCGTCCGGCCTACAGCATCCTCGACCGCTCGCGCATCAAGGCCACCTACGGCGTGGAGATTCCCCACTGGGAAGAGGCTCTGGCCGACTGCATGGCACAGATTGAAAATTCCAACAACTAACCCCTGCCAAGTGTCAACACTAACCGACGAAATAAGCCGCCGGCGCACGTTCGCCATCATCTCGCACCCCGACGCCGGCAAGACAACCCTAACCGAGAAACTGCTGCTGTTCGGCGGTGCCATCCACATCGCCGGCGCCGTGAAATCAAACAAAATCAAGAAAACCGCCACATCCGACTGGATGGAGATCGAGAAACAGCGCGGTATCTCGGTGGCCACATCGGTCATGGGATTCAACTATGGCGACTACAAGATAAACATCCTCGACACCCCGGGACACCAGGACTTCGCCGAGGACACCTACCGCACCCTCACGGCAGTCGACTCGGTTATCATCGTGGTCGACGTTGCAAAGGGCGTGGAGATGCAGACACGCAAACTTATGGAGGTGTGCCGCATGCGCAACACCCCCGTCATCATCTTCGTCAACAAGCTCGACCGCGAGGGACGCGACCCGTTCGACATCCTCGACGAACTTGAAAGCGAGCTAAAGATTGCCGTCCGCCCCCTTTCGTGGCCTATCAACATAGGCGCTAAATTCAAAGGAGTCTACAACATCTATGAGCACTCGCTCGACCTTTTCAAACCCGACAAACAGAAGGTAACCGAGCGTGTGGAGATTTCCGACGTCTCCGACCCCGTTGTCGACGAGGCCGTTGGAAGCGCCGATGCCGAAAAACTCCGCACCGACCTTGAGCTCATCGAAGGTGTCTACCCTGAATTCGACGTAGAGGAATATCTGCAGGGAAAACTCGCTCCGGTGTTCTTCGGTTCCGCACTCAACACATTCGGAGTGAAGGAACTGCTCGACTGTTTCGTAAAGATAGCTCCTGCCCCCCCGCCCGGTCAAGGCGGAGGAGCGCCTCATCGAGCCGTCTGAGGAGCGCGTTCACCGGCTTTGTGTTCAAGATTCACGCCAACATGGACCCCAATCATCGCTCGTGCATCGCCTTCGTAAAGGTGTGCTCCGGCAAATTTGAGCGCAATGTCAACTACCGGCATATCCGTTCGAACAAGCAGATGCGTTTTGCCGCCCCAACGGCGTTCATGGCCCAGAAAAAAAGCGTGGTCGACGAGGCATACCCCGGCGATATAGTCGGTATCCCCGACACGGGCAACTTCAAGATAGGCGACACGCTCACCTCCGGCGAGACCATCCATTTCAAGGGCCTCCCCTCTTTCTCGCCCGAAATGTTCAAATACATTGAGAACACCGACCCCATGAAAGCCAAACAGCTTGACAAAGGGATTCGTCAGCTCATGGACGAAGGTGTGGCGCAGCTGTTCACCAATCAGTTCAACGGACGCAAAATCGTCGGCACCGTAGGGCAGCTGCAGTTCGAGGTGATACAATACCGTCTGTTGCATGAATATGGCGCACAATGCCGTTGGGAACCAATATCGCTCTATAAGGCATGCTGGATAGATAGCGATGACCCTGAGGCTCTGGAAGCGTTCAAGAAACGCAAATACCAGTTCATGGCCGTGGATACAATGGGACGCGACGTATTCCTTGCCGACTCAAACTATGTGCTGCAGATGGCGCGGACTGATTTTCCCGCCATCAGGTTCCATTTTTCTTCGGAATTTTAGGAATAGTTGTCATTCCGACATAATCCGCGCAAAAAACCTCGGTGTCAAAATGCAAGCAAACCACCCCAAAACAGAGCACAATGCTCACACCCACACTTGCACAATGACATTAAACGCAAATTAATGTTAAAGCAGCAACACTTTTACCTCAAAACACTTGCACATAACGTCTGAACGATGTAAATTTGTAACGTGTTTTTCATGGTATTAGATTTAAGGTTAACTAAGATTGGTTGTCGCGAGACAATCAATTTTTTTATGTACCTGCCCCATTTTTGCGGTTACAGCAGCCCTGAATAAATATTATACTTCCCCTTTGTAACTGCCCGACAACACACCAAACATTTCACAATGTCAACACCTCAACACCCCAACATTGTTTTACGCCTCTTACCCGACAATTACAACGGCCTTCTTTTTTCACCGCATGGCATAATTTTAACTATATTTAACTATTGGGGGGGTAAATAGGCTGTTTTTTACTAATTTTGCCCCGGATTTTAATTTATTTACCATTTAGCCTCGCGATATTACAGGTCAATCGCACTTCAACCAATGAAAAAACGCTTTTTATTTGCCCTTGGCATTGTGCTTACTGCCGCATGTTTCGGTCTGACCTCCTGTGGTGATGACGATGATGAACCCAAAACCATGTGTACCTGCTCGGAATATGATCCTTATGACGGCAAGACATACACACAGCAGGTTGATCCTGCCACTTTCGCCGTAAGCAACTGCGCAGAACTTGCCGACAAGTTCAACAGCTACGACACAGAGACCTACATGACCTGCAAATAAGCAACACTGCCAGTCATTTAAGGATTACGCCCGGAAACAGTCTGGATCAACAGCTTTTCCGGGTGTAATTTCATTCAATTCAATCCAAAACCAATAGCCAACGCGCCATGCTACCCCTCTACAAATCGATTAAGGCAGCCCTCCCCCAGACATTCGCCATAATCAGCGGTGCTATATTCATGCTGTCCGGATTCCTGAAAGCCATGGATTCGGGAGCTTTTGCGCGTCTGCTGGGCGATTATGGAATTCCGTATCTTGAATACACCGCTCCCGTGATAATCGTTGCTGAAGTGTTGCTGGGATTTCTTCTTATCACCGGCATCAAACAGCGGATCGTGTCCACCTTGTCTGTAATAATGCTGATAATATTTACAGCAGGATTTGCATATGGTGTGCTGTTCAGGGACGTGACAGACTGCGGATGTTTCGGCGATTCAGGCATTTTAGGCTCAACTCCGGCAGCTGTGTTCATCCGCAACGGCATTCTGCTTGCAATGCTTATAATCGTGGCCATGAAGCATAAGGACACCCGCATATCAGAAAAATTTCCGGCTTATGCCGGAGCTGCGCTCATAGTGGCCGGAAGCCTGACCGCATTCATGGCAGGGCGCACATTCAGGAACATTCATGCCAACCGCCATGGAGCCACCCCCATTGAGCCTCAAGCTGTAGCGTCCACGGCGCTGTCTGAATTCATATCAGTGCACCCCGACAGTTCCTATCTGGTATTCGCATTCTCCTACAGCTGTCCGCACTGCCTCAATTCAATCGCCAACCTCAACAATTATGTAGCCGGTCACGCCGTGGACAAAGTCATCGGCATTGCAGCCGGAACTGCGGAGCAGCAGCAGGAATTCCGGCAGCAATTCCATCCGGAATTCGAAATCGTCAACGTCCCCAGCCTTAGAGCACTGACAAAGGACTTTCCGAAAACATATTATATCCTGCGCGATTCCGTCGTGCTTGATTTCGCAGGCGAGCTGCCATGCCGGCAGGTTCTGCATAGCTCGATGCAACGCGCCGGCTTGCTTCCGCCCTCCCCAAGCACCCACAACGGAGACTGACATCCCTACAGACTTCCAACATCCCATACCTGAATAAAACCAATAAGGATGTTGCAAATCTGCTGAATTTCGGTCAACGAAGTAGGGGCGCACGGTCTGTGCGTCCGACAATCAAATGATAATCCCCAAATAGAAGGACACACAGACTGCGTGTCCTTCTATTTGGGGATTATGCCTCTCTCCTATGATTCACCCGTTATTCCACTGTGACGGATTTGGCCAGATTTCGCGGCATGTCCACATTGCAGCCTTTACGGATGGCGATATGATAGGCAAGCAGCTGCAGCGGAATCGACACCACAATCGGCGAAATTACTTCCGGCACCTCGGGAATTTCAAGGATATGGTCGGCGATGGCTGCAATGGCGCTGTCACCCTTGGTGACAATGGCTATTACCGAGCCTCCGCGAGCCTTCACCTGCTGGATGTTGGATATGATCTTTTCATGCATCTCGTCGGACGGGGCTATCACCACTGTGGGAAGCTCGTGGTCGATGAGGGCAATGGGGCCGTGCTTCATCTCGGCTGCCGGATAGCCTTCGGCATGGATATAACTGATTTCCTTGAGCTTCAGGGCACCTTCAAGCGCACTCGGGAAGTTGTAGCCGCGACCGAGGTAAAGGAAGTTATGCACGTAAGTATAGATGCTCGACAGCTGTTCTATCTGTGCATTGAGCTGAAGCGTCTGCTCAATCAACGCCGGCAGCTGCCTCAGGGCATCGGCCACAGCGGCCTTTGTCTGCGGTGCGATGGTGCCTTTGAGCGAACCTACGGCCATTGCCAGCAGCGTCAGCACCGTCACCTGACCGGTGAAAGCCTTGGTTGAGGCCACGCCGATTTCAGGGCCCACATGGATGTATGTGCCGGAATCGGTGGCACGGGCAATGGAGGAACCCACCACGTTGCACACACCATAGACAAATGCTCCGCAACTGCGGGCCATCTGCACGGCGGCAAGCGTATCGGCCGTCTCGCCCGACTGACTTATGGCTATCACGATATCTTCAGGGCCGAGAATGGGATTGCTGTAGCGGAACTCACTGGCATATTCCACCTCGACAGGGATGCGGGCAATCTCCTGAAGCAGACGCTTGCCGATAAGTCCGGCGTGCCATGACGTTCCGCAGGCCACTATGATTATGCGGCGAGCATTGAGGAAGCGTTCCTTGTTTTCAATGACACCCGACAGTGTCACTTCATCGCCACGCGAGGCGATGCGGCCACGGATGCAGTCGGTGATGGTTCGCGGCTGCTCGAATATCTCCTTGAGCATGAAATGCGGGAATCCACCCTTCTCAAGCTGCGACACCGACATGCGCAGTGTCTTGATGTCAACTTCGAGGGGCTCATTGTCGGTGTTGATCACCACCAGAGGCTCCCCACGGCGCACTATTCCTATCTCATCATCGTTGAGATACACCACCTTGTCGGTAAATTCAATGATGGGTGTGGCATCGGATGCAATGAAGGTCTCGTTGTCCCCTATCCCGATCACAAGCGGAGAACTTTTGCGCGCCACCACGAGTGTGTCAGGTTCATCCATATCGACAACAGCGATGGCGTATGCGCCCACCACCTCTTTGAGTGCGCCGCGAACGGCATCAACCAGCGAGCACCGTGTCGACTCCTTGATGTATTCTATCAGCTGCACGAGCACTTCGGTATCGGTTTCGCTCGCAAAAGTGCATCCCTGCATGGTGAGCGCCTCTTTAAGCACTCCGTAGTTCTCGATTGTGCCGTTATGCACCATTGCTATGCGGCCGCTGCGGCTCACATGCGGATGCGCGTTCATATCGTTAGGCTCGCCATGAGTGGCCCAGCGGGTATGTGCTATGCCGAGTGTTCCGGCCACATCCTTGCTCTGACAGAAACGTTCGAGATCATCCACCTTGCCGCGGGTCTTGTAAACATCGAGTTTTCCGTCACCGTTCATAAGCGCCACACCGGCGCTGTCATAACCGCGGTATTCCAGCCGGTGAAGCCCCTTGATAAGAATTTCATAAGCGGGCTTGTCGCCGATGTATCCAACTATTCCACACATATATTATCGTTTTCTATGTAATCTTTTAACTGTTGTCGCGGACGCATCGCTGTCAAAAGGCCCCATTGCGCCCCTTCAATGCGGATATTACCGCCTGGAGAGCTGATTGATGAAGATTTATTTTTCTAAAAAAACGGGGCAAAGTTACAAAAGTCTGTCGAAATGCAAAACAAATGCGCAATTTTCTATGACATCATGCCAACTTTTATCAGCTTGATTCGATTATATTATTAATAATTATATTATCAAGCGCACCTATATTATCAACAGCGCGTCGCTCCTACCGGCGACGGCGACGGCGGTTCTTTTTGATAGTGTAAGTCACCACACCCCAGACGTCAAAACGGCATTCCGGGGTTATGAGAATGGGGTCGTAAAGCTCGTTGGCCGGCTCGAGCCACACTTTGCCCGGTTCGAAATGCAGCCGTTTCACAGTGAAGTCGCCGTCGACGCAGCACACGGCCAGATCGCCGTTCTCCGGCTCAATGGAGCGGTCGATGACAAGAATATCGCCCTCCTCTATCCCCTCGTCGATCATCGAATCGCCGTTGACACGGCCATAGAAGGTTGATGCCGGATGGCGCACAATCTCGTAATTTAGGTCGAGCGTTTCCAATATATAGTCCTGTGCCGGCGATGGGAAACCGGCCTGAATGCCCCCGTCGGCATACGGCAACGGCATCCGGGACGCCGGGTCGGCAATGAACAGTTCAATGTCGCGCGATGTTGATTCCATATTGCAAAGATAGCGATATTGATTAACTTTGCACCCGTTTTTCAAAATTTAAAAAACATTCATCCGATCATGCACGACAAGAATTCGCCACGCCGCACCGTCAACAGCCAGCGGAGCTTTGCAAGCACTGTGTATTACTCGGCCACACGCGCCATCAAGCGCCACGCCACCGGCGGCAACATCCTGATTGCTGCTACAGTTCTGGCTATGGCAGCCGCAAACATACCGGGTATCGACAGCCATTACTTCAGCTTCTGGCATCAGGAAGTCAGACTGCAGGTGGGCAGCTTCAACATCTTTTCCCATCACGGACACCCGATGTCGCTGCTCACTTTCATCAACGACGCCCTCATGGCCGTGTTCTTTTTCACAATCGGACTTGAAATCAAGCGAGAGATTCTTGTGGGCGAACTCTCGAACTTCCGTCAGGCTCTCCTCCCCATTATCGCCGCCGTCGGAGGTATGGCCGTTCCCGTAGGGATATTCCTGCTGATGGCACATGGCACCGGATATGCCGGCGCAGCCGCTGTGCCGATGGCCACCGACATAGCCTTCACCCTCGGTATACTGGGAATGTTCGGCCAACGTGTGCCGGTATCACTCAAAATATTCCTGACCACTCTGGCCGTGGTGGACGACATAGGCGGCATCATAGTCATAGCCACATGCTACTCCGGAAACATCTCCGTGTGGTTCCTCACAGGAGCGGTGGCCCTGCTCGGACTGCTGGCCATCGGTCAGGCCATGAAAGTGCAGAGCAAGATTTTCTATCTCGGTGTGGGAGGCGTGATCTGGTTCCTGTGTCTCAACTCAGGCATCCATCCCACCATAGCAGGTGTGGCAGTAGCGTTGTGTGTCCCGGCACGTCCCGTGTTCAATCCGCGCCACTATGTTGAGATTATCCGCGAAGCCGTCAGCCATTTTCCCCCGCGCCGCGACAACCGGCTTGAACGCGCCCGCATTCTCACCCGCAAACAGATGGACCTGCTGAAACAGATAGAATCGGCGTCCGACAAAGTCATATCCCCGCTGCAGGACCTCGAGGACTCGCTGCACGCGCTTGTCAACAACTTCATCGTGCCTCTGTTCGCCTTCGCAAATGCCGGCATAGCCTTCGGCGGCATGCATCTTTCGTCGCTGTTCAGCGGCGTGACGCTTGCCATCATCATCAGTCTGGTAGCGGGCAAGTTCCTCGGCATTTTCCTTTTTTCATGGGTTGCGGTCAAATTGCGTGTAGCCCCCATGCCCCACAATGCCAACTGGAACATGATGGGTGGCATCGCCCTTCTCGGCGGCATCGGTTTCACCGTGTCACTGTTCATTGCCAGCCTCTCGTTCCCGTCGGCGGCACAGGCCGGACTGCTCGACCTCTCGAAACTCGGTATCGTGGCCGGCTCACTGATAGCAGGCATAGGCAGCTACATATGGCTGCACTGCTCTTTGCCACGCACATCTGCAGCCGCCTCACAGAATTGTTGACCATTCCGGCCAGAACATCCCGAAAAGCAACAAAATTTGTCTGTTTATATTAATTTTGTTATTTTTGTTGGCGATTATCCAATCGGCAGGTGCCTTTGACTATGGCTGCCCGCGCGCCTTCGGTAATCGAGACACTTCAGCACAAACCGAAAGATAGCAAAGGACTATCATTCCAAACCACACTACTCTGCAATGTTGCTCAAACGCTTTTTCATCTCCATGCTTGGCTCGCTGGCAGCCATCTGGATTTCTGCAATGCTTCTGATTCTGCTCGGCATGACATTCGCCATCGGATCAATCATATCTTTCGCCGGGAAAGAAACCGCCGAAGTAAAGGAAAATTCAATTCTGCGCCTTGATCTGAGCGGTGTTATCACGGAGCAACAGCAGAAGCCCGATCTCGCCACGCTACTGCGCCAGGAATCGATGCCCCAGACTCTCGGCAACATCGTTGACGCCATTGCGGCCGCAAAGAATGACAAGAACATCGACGGCCTGTACATCCGCTGCAACGGGGCTGCCACCGGCCTGGCATCGTTCGAAGCCATACGCAACGCTGTGGCCGATTTCCGCTCATCCGGCAAATGGACCGTGGCATATGCCGACGGATATACACAGGGCGACTACTACGTTGCCTCTGCTGCCGAGGAGGTCTATCTCAATCCCGTGGGTGAAGTAGCATTCCAGGGACTTGCCACCGGCATCCCGTTCATGAAAGGTCTGCTCGACAAAGTCGGCGTGGAGATGCAGGTAGTCAAAGTCGGTACATTCAAAAGTGCTGTCGAGCCGTTCTTACTCGACCACATGAGCGAGGCCAACAGGCTCCAGACCCACGTCTACCTCGACAACATGTGGGGCAAGATGACCGAAGCTATCGCCTCGTCGCGCAAAATAGACCAGGCCACCCTCAACACCTATGCCGACAGTCTTGCCACGGTGACAGACGCAGTCAACCTCGTAGACATGAAAATGGTCGACGGTCTAAAATACGTGGATGAGATGCGCGACTATCTCAAGGGGCTTTGCAACGTGGATAAAGACGACGACCTCAATATTGTCAGCGTGGGCGAATACATGCAGACCTCGCCGGAAGTACCCAACACAAAATCAAGCAAAAACAAAATTGCCGTCTACTATGCCAGCGGCGACATAACCGTCTCTGACGACGAAGGCATCGCTTCCGACCGCGTGGTGCCCGACATCCTCGACCTTGCCGAGGACGATGACATTCAGGCGCTCGTGCTCCGCGTGAACAGCGGCGGCGGTTCGGCCTACGCTTCCGAACAGATCTGGCACGCCCTTGAAGTGTTCAAAAGCAAAGGGAAGAAATTCTATGTATCGATGGGCGACTATGCCGCATCCGGAGGTTACTACATCTCCTCCGGCGCCGACAAGATTTTTGCGCAGCCTCTCACACTCACCGGATCCATCGGCATCTTCGGCATGATTCCGTGCTTCAACGGCCTTCTGACCGACAAGCTCGGGGTCAACATCGACTATGTGACAACCAACGCCAACGGCGCCCAGCCCAACTCCTTCTATCCCATGACTCCGTTCGTGCGAGAAAAGATGCAGAAAATGGTGGAACGCGGCTACGAACTTTTCACATCGCGCTGTGCCGAGGGGCGACACCTCACGCAGGATTCGATCAAAGCCATTGCCGAAGGCCGCGTATGGGACGGTGTGACAGCACATAAGATCGGGCTTGTCGACGAGCTCGGCTCCCTGCAGGATGCCGTTGCGGCTCTCGCCAAACAGATGGAATACAAGAAATATGAAGTGGTGACCTATCCGAACGCCAAAACCGATTTCTGGGAAATGCTCTCCGCATTCAACAGCCAGATGCGTGTCAAGGCCCTCAAAGAGGAACTCGGACAGGCTTATCCCCTCTATATGCAGGTCAAGAACCTGAGAGACCTCGATCCGCTGCAGGCACGCATGGAGTATCAGGTGATATTCTGATACTGCGCGCAGGCTCCATGTCCATCCGAAAAACAGCAAAGCTTGGCCAGAAACAAGTTCATATCAACCCTATTGCTGCTCCCGCTGTCGAAAATCTACGGATTCGCGGTGGGAGTGCGCAACCTTATGTTCAAATGGCACATACTCAAGCAGCGGGAATTTCCGGTGCCTGTGGTGGTGGTGGGCAATATCTCGGCCGGCGGCACAGGCAAGACTCCACATACGGAATATGTCATTGACCTGCTGCGCTACAAGTATCACATCGGCATGCTGTCGCGGGGATACAAACGGAAAACCAAAGGGTTCGTGCTGGCAACTTCCCGCTCCACACCTCTCGACATAGGCGACGAGCCGTACCAGATTTACCAGAAGTTCGGGCGCGACATCTCCGTGGCCGTCTGCGAGGACCGCTGCACCGGCATAGAGGAACTGCTTCGGCTTGATCCCCGCATCAATCTCATTGTGCTTGACGACGCATTCCAGCACCGCTATGTGAAGCCAACCGTATCGATTGTGCTCACCGAATTCAACAATCCGGTGTTTTTCGACAAGCTGCTCCCGCTGGGACGCCTGCGCGAACCGGCCAAAGCCATCTACCGCGCCGACATGGTGGTGGTGACCAAATGCCCCCCACAGCTCAAAGCCATTGAATACCGCATATTCAAGAACAACCTGAAACTGTTCCCCTATCAGAAACTGTTCTTCTCGCGTTTCAACTACACCTCCCTCCGCCCGCTGTTTCCGGATATCCGCAAGGACGCTCCCCACATGAGCTGGCTCGGACAGGACGACACTGTGCTGGTGCTTTCCGGAATAGCCAATCCCAAACCCCTTGTGCGCTATCTGAAAGGATTCAAGGCCTCGATAAAGGTCAAGGTGTTCCCTGATCACCACAACTTCAACCGGAAGGATCTGGATGCCATCACAAAACGTTTCAACGAACTTGAAGGGAAGCAGAAGATAATAGTCACCACGGAAAAGGACGCCGTACGGCTCATCAACAACCCCTATTTCCCCCATCAGCTGAAACCTCATATTTTCTACCAGCCGATCGACGTGACATTCGACCCGATGAATGTCGACTCATTCGACCTCGAACTACAGAAAATGTTGCTGAAAAGTATCCATTGACCTCCGGGTACAAACAAAAACAGACACAGCAACGTTACACATAAAGTCAAACCATAAAACACAACAACCATCATGCTTGAAAAAATCAAAGAAACGGCCGGATTCCTTCGCGAAAAAGTGGCCGACATGCCCCATGTGGCTATAATTCTCGGCACCGGCCTCGGCCCTATCGCCGACCTCATCGAAAACAAAATTGTAATCCCCTACAGCCAGATTCCCAACTTCCCGGTTTCCACCGTGCAGGGCCACAGCGGCAACTTCATTTTCGGCGACCTCGGAGGCAAACGCGTAATGGCAATGCAGGGCCGCTTCCACTACTATGAGGGCTATGACATGAAGACCGTGACATTCCCCGTGCGTGTGATGCGCGCCCTGGGTGTAAAGACTCTCATTGTATCGAACGCTGCCGGCGGCATGAACAAGGAATTCAAGGTGGGCGATGTGATGGTTATCACCGACCATATCAACCTCTTCCCCGAAAATCCCCTCCGCGGCAAGAACTACGAGGAGCTGGGCGACCGCTTCCCGCCAATGACCGAAGCCTACAGCCACCGTCTGGTAGGCATCGCCGATGCAATCGCGCAGGAGAAGGGCATCCGCCTCATGCATGGTGTGTACGTTGGCACCACAGGCCCCACATTCGAGACTCCGGCCGAATATGAATACTTCCGCATCATCGGCGGCGATGCCGTGGGCATGTCCACCGTTCCTGAAGTCATCGTCGCACGTCACGGCGGCATGGAAGTGTTCGGACTGTCCGTAATCACCGACCTCGGAGGCAAGGACATCACCGACGTTCCCTCGCACGAAGAGGTGCAGCAGGCTGCCATCAAAGCCGAGCCCATCACAAAAGAGATCGTGAAGACACTTGTGGCACGTCTCTGAACCCGACAAGTCTTTTTTCCTTAACGATACATCATGCAGGAAAAACAAACCGAAATAGCAAGCCTCGGTGAATTCGGTCTTATCGACCGGATCACCGAAGGCATTGAACATGTCAACGCCTCCACACTCAAGGGTGTTGGCGACGATTGCGCGGTGATGGAATACAAGGACACCGACGTCCTGGTATCCACCGACATGCTCGTGGAAGGCATCCACTTCGACCTCACATATGTGCCGCTGAAACATCTCGGCTACAAGGCCGCCGTGGTCAACTTCTCCGACATATACGCCATGAACGGCCATCCGCGGCAGATCACCGTGTCGCTCGCCGTGTCGAAACGTTTCACCGTGGAACACATCGAGCAGCTTTACAGCGGCATCCGGCTTGCATGCCAGATTTACGGGGTTGACCTTGTGGGCGGCGACACAACATCGTCGCGTTCGGGACTGATAATCTCCATCACCTGCATCGGCGATGCACCACGCGACCGCATCGTCTACCGCTCCGGCGCCAAGCCCACCGACCTCATCTGCGTGACCGGCGACCTCGGCTCCGCATACATGGGTCTGCAGCTGCTTGAACGCGAGAAGGTGGCATCGGCCGGACAAGCCGATTTCCAGCCGCAGTTCCAGGGCAAGGAATATCTGGTTGAGCGCCAGCTCAAGCCCGAAGCACGCCGCGACATTATCGAAGCCCTCGAAAAGGCCGGCATAAAACCCACCGCCATGATGGATGTGAGCGACGGCCTCTCGTCCGAACTGCTTCACATCTGCAAGGCGTCGAATGTAGGTTGCCGTGTGTATGAGGACCGTATTCCCATCGACTATCAGACAGCGCTCATGGCCGAGGAACTCAACATGAACCTCGTCACCGCAGCCATGAACGGCGGAGAGGACTACGAACTGCTGTTCACCGTGCCTCTGCACGCCCACGATGAGATAACAAAAATTCAGGGCGTACGTGTCATCGGCCATATCACCAAGCCGGAACTCGGCTGCTATATGGAGACACGCGACGGCAATGAGATGCAGATCCGCGCACAGGGCTGGAATGCCCTGACCGAGGAAGCCGACCAGTACAACGCTCCCGGCAACAACGCTCCCACCCCCGTGGCCACATCGGAAGGCAACGACTGATGCAGATCACAAAAAATCCGTCACCCTGCTATTGCCGTGTGACGGACTTTTTGTAACTTTGCCGCAAGAATAATTCGGACATTAGAAATTTATGATAAATCGAATTTTAATACGAATCAAGGTGGTGCAGATGCTCTACTCATATCTGCTTACCCGTAGCGAATTTCAACTGCAAGCGCCGTCGAACACAAGCCGCGACAGCAAATACGCCTACAGTATGTATCTGAATTTCCTGCTGATTATTCTGCAACTGTCAGGCTACCGCGTGGACAAGTCCGCCCCCAACCCGCTTGAGCAGCTCGGCGATGCGAACATGCTGTCCGCCAACAAGCTTGCCCGTGCGCTCGCTGCCAACGACGGCATCCGCGCCATCATAGCCAAAGGAGAATCGGGCGTCGGCCGCTTCAGCCCCGCGCTCATGCGCCTGTATAGCCTTATCACCACCTCCGCCATTTATACTGACTACCGCAAGAAAAAACGTCATGACCTTGACGACGACGTGAAATTCTGGAGTGTGGTGCTCAACACCATCGTACAGAACAACCCGGTGATGCTTGAGGCAGCCCGTACCGACGATAATTTCTCGCTCGCAGGCTACCAGAAAGGGCTGCAGATGGCCATAGAGTCGCTGCGCGAATACAACGATTCCGAACGCTCCTACACCGATGCAAAGAAATCGCTTGCCGAATCGCTTGAAAAGGCATATGAGCTTTATCATGCGCTGCTTATGCTTCCGGTGTTCATAACCGACCTCGAAGCCGAGCGTATCGAATCCGCCAAGGATAAATACTGTCCCACCGATGAGGAGCTGAACCCCAACATGCGGTTCGTCGACAATGCCCTTGTAAAGGCCATACGCAACAACCCCGACATGGCCGAGTACCTGAAAAAGCGCCCGTTCTCCTGGGAATCGGATTATTTCATGCTAAAGGAGATGCTCGACAAAATCAAGGAATCGGAAATCTACCGCACCTACATGGCAGCTCCGTCAACCGATTTTGCAAACGACTGCGACCTCTGGCGCAACCTGCTGAAAAACGTGGTGTTCCCGTCGGATGTCCTTGCCGAAGCGCTTGAAAACCGTTCGGTCTACTGGAACGACGACCTTGCAACCATGGGCACCTTCGTGCTGAAATCGATAAAGCATTTCGCCTCGGCACAGTCGGCCGAAGTATCGCTGATGCCGATATATAAGGATGACGAGGATGCCAATTTCGGCCCCGAGCTGTTCCTCACCGCCATCAAGAACCGCGACACCTACCGCGGCTACGTGGAGAGGTTCATCAACGGCAGCAGCTGGGATCCAGAGCGCCTGGCGTTCATGGATATCGTGATCCTTATCACAGCCATCTCGGAACTGATAAAATTCCCGGCCATCCCCCTTGCCGTCACTATGAACGAATACGTGGAGATAGCCAACTTCTACAGCACACCGCGCAGCGGCCAGTTTGTTAACGGAGTGCTCTTCTCGGTTGCCAACTACCTCCGCGAGGAAGGTCTGATTCAAAAATAAAGAAACAGGCCAAGCCAACAAAGAAACTACAGTTGATAATCTTCATTTCTCTCATAATCCTTATCTGAAAATTTAAATCAAATTAATACATATGTTACAGTTAATCCCTCTTCAGCAAGCTCAGGCAGGCGGCGGTTGGTCTGGCATGATCATGATTGTGCTCCTCATCGCAATCTTCTACTTCATGATGATTCGCCCGCAGCAGAAAAAACAGAAACAGATCCGTCAGTTCCGCGAAGGTCTCAAAAAAGGCGACAACGTGATTACAGCCGGCGGCATCCATGGCAAAATCAAGGAAATCCGCGAAGCATACATTCTGCTCGAAATCTCCGACGGCGTTTCAATCCGCATTGACAAGGGCTTGGTTTATCCCTCAGCTGCCGATGCTCAGGCTGAAACCGAAGCCAAAAAATAAAGCCTGATTCCATCCGGGCTTCAAGTTCATTTTACGCAACTCATTAAACTCCTGATTCCATTGGAATTAAGGACCATACTCAACAATATCCGTGAGGGGTTGCGCTCTGCAAAGGGGCGCAACGTCCTCACGTTTTTTGTTTTTTTGCTTATTTCGACCGTATTCTGGTTCCTGCTTGCCCTGAACGACTATGTTCAGAAGGACTACGCAGTGCCGGTGCAGATTGAGAATTTCCCGCCCGAAGCCACCATTCTGTCGGGACAGAATCCCGTGCTGAGCATAACCGTCAAGGACAAGGGGGCGGACCTGATGAAATTCAGTTGGGGCAACAACCCGTCCATGAAACTGAATTTCGCGGATTTCGCACAACCTAACGACAGCACACTGCTGCTGAGTCCGGCAAAACTGAATTCGGCAGTGCGCGGCATTTTCGGCACCGGAGCCACCATCGTAGCAACGCGCCCCGACTCACTGAAACTTATCTATACCACCCAACCGGGAGTAAAAGTTGCTCTGAACGTACTTAGCGACATTCACACGCAGCCGCAGTACGTTTATGCCGGACACCCGGTGACCGACGTGGATTCCGTAATGCTTTACGCCAACACACCCGACCTGTATAAAATCCGCTCACTGTCGACTGTTGAGGTGGCGCTGGCAAATCTTGCCGATTCAGTCACGATGAACGTAAATGTGGCTGTTCCGAAAGGAATGCGGGCCATCCCGTCATCCGTCACAGTCACATTTCCCGTGGAACCCCTTGTGGCAAAAAAAATATCTGTGCCAATCCAGGCCATCAATGTCCCGATAGGTGTACGCCTGATCACCTTCCCGTCAATGACAGAAGTAAACTATCTGCTTCCAAAGAGCATGTACGGCAGCGTGCCCCCCGATGTTAAGGCCACCGTGGATTTCAATGAAATAACCTCAGTGTCAACCACTCTGAGTGTAAATCTGCAGAAACTCCCCGACCTTTACAGAAGTGTGTCGCTTAATCCAGCGGAAGTGGAGTTTGTGGTGGAACATGCCAACTGAACCCTGAAGCCATGAACACCACCTGCACCACCCCTCTGCCACGCCTGATTCTCATATCCGGAGGAATCGGAGCAGGAAAATCGGTGGTTTGCAAAATACTGCGACACATGGGTTACGCCGTTTACGACAGCGACACCGAGGCCAGGCGCATAATGGACAACAGCCGCGACATAATCGATGCCATTGCCACCGACATCTGCCGCGAGGCTATAAAATACATTGAAGGCACACCATCCATCCATCGTCCCACCCTGGCGCAGGCAGTGTTTTCCGACAGCGAAAAGCTGAACCGTCTCAACGCCCTTGTGCATGGTGCGGTAAAAACCGATATTATGCGATTCCGTGAGGGACTCGCAGCAACGGGCTACAACCGTAAAAACATGTTTGCCGAGACAGCCATCCCACACTCCTCCGGCCTTGACCTAATGGCCGATGAGGCATGGCTCGTGGAAGCACCGCCGGAAATCCGGATTGCACGTGCCACACAGCGCGATAACGCCACCCGCGATGCCATAGAAGCCCGCATCGCATCGCAGGACGCCACCGAGTCACACATCTGCACCCCCATCGTCCACACCCTGCTCAACGCACCCCCTCATCCCCTCCTACCTCAAATCCTCACCCTCCTCAACTAATAAAAGTCACGCACCGAGTTCAAGCTGATTACGCACAAGATCATAATATACTCCACGGCGTTCGGTCAAAGTGGTATGATTTCCAATCTCTACCACCCTGCCACCATCCATCACTACAATCTGATCCGCATTGCTCACAGTCGACAATCTGTGAGCGACAACAACAACCGTCCTGCCACGGAAAAATTCCTGTAAGTTCTCTACTATGTCGCGCTCATTACGCGCATCAAGCGCATTGGTGGCCTCGTCAAGAAACAAAAAATCAGGATTCTTATAAACTGCTCTAGCAATCAATATGCGTTGTTTTTGGCCCTGACTAAGCACCATTCCATCGGCGCCTATAATTGTGTCGAAGCCCAACGGCAGCCCATTGATATACCCATCTATACAAGCTATTTTCGCCGCCTCCTTCATCCGGTCTTCGTCAATTGCCCTATCATCAACCGCTATGTTGCGCGCGATCGACTCGGTAAATATCACTCCGTCCTGCATTACAACCCCACATTGACGGCGCCACCAATTGGGTTCATAACTGCCAATATCCCGGCCGGCTACTGATATGAGGCCTGACATAACGGGATAATATCTGAGTAAAAGTTTTATCAAAGTGGTCTTTCCACACCCTGAAACGCCGACTATTGCTGTCACTTTGCCCATCGGAATCTCAAATGACACTCCGTCAATGATGTTTGACGATGCATGCCGGTCATATTTAAAATACACATCTTCAAGAACCATCGAACGGTTTTTATCATGGAATTCCGACAGCATTCCCCCAACTGATTCATCACACTCGCTGTGAACTGCACCTATGCGCTCCAACGAAATCTTCACATCCTGTAGCGAATAAAGGAACGACATAAGCTGCTCGACCGGCGAATTCAGCTGCCCGATGATATACTGTATCGCCAACATTACCCCCAGCGTTATCTGCCCGTCGATAACCGACATAGCTGCAAATACAGTGATAAGGATGTTCTTTATCTCATTTATGAATACGGCGCCGGCTTCCTGATTCTGTTGAAGCTTAAGGGACTTCATTTTCACAGCAAACAAATCGGTCTGCGTCTCCTCCCATTCCTTCCGTCTCCTTTCTCCGCAATCCTGCAATTTTATTTCCTGCATGCAAGTCACAAACTGATAGGTACGGTTCTGATTGATGGTCTGTGCCTCGAAAAGCCTGTAATCCAATAGTTTTCGTTTTTCCAGAAACAACATATTCCAAAGCGTGTAGCATATGCTGCCTGCCATGAAAATCATGAATACCGTACTGTTATATATGAAAAGGACACCCCCAAGTATCAAAAAACTCAAAATCGAAAATAAAACTCCGAGCACTTCTCCAGTAAGAAACGATTGCACACGAGTGTGATCGCCGATGCGTTGCAACAAATCGCCCATGAGTTTTGTATCGAAGAACGACATGGGAAGTTTCAGCAGTTTCCTGAAGAAATCGCCTATCAGTGAAATGTTTATTCGCATGGATATATGCAACAGAACTTTGCGGCGGATGAAATCCACTGCCGTAAGTCCCGTCACAATCATCATCTCGCCGAGAAGAACAAGCCAGATAAAGCCGATATCGCTATTTTTAATCCCTCTGTCGACAATCGACTGCATCAGGAACGGCAATACAAGCTGAAGTACCGCCCCCAACAACAGCCCAAGAAAAATCCATATGAACTGCCGGCTGTAACCTGAAATATACCCCTTAAGGAATCCGAACCAATCGGGACGTTCTTCCATCGGTTCATCAACCGAACCGAACCGTTCGGTTGTTTGCAGAAACATTGCAATGCCTTTGCTTCCATCTCCCTCATGTATTGAAGCCCAATGACTGACAAACTCCTGATAGGACAGACAAAGCTTCCCTTTACCGGGATCCGCCACACAGAATCTGCGCCCATTTTTTATTTTATAGAGCACCACATAATGATTCTGATTCCAATGCAGCACACACGGCAACGGCGCATTCGATAAGTCACCGGCAGATATTTTACAGCAAAACGTGTCAAAACCCAACTGCTCGGCAGCCCGGCTTATTCCTGTCAGCGATACCCCCACCTTACTCACACCACACATGCGTGATAGGAAATGAACACCGTAACTGCGACCGTAGTGCCTGCATATCATCTGCAGGCACGCCGCACCGCATTGCATCGAATCGTGCTGTCGGGATAGTGGGAATGCGTTACGCATACATGGATTTGAGTTTACTTAATTACTGATTCAATCAATGCAGACCGATTAACGCCCTGCGGCGCTTAACGACTGAATTTCGTCGGAAGCCGAAATCTGTTTGTTACGCGACTGCTTCTGTACGCCCCACTGCAGATTATAGCTCACATTAAGCATCACAAGCTTCTCAAATCCCTTTGAACGCACAGTCTGCTCATAATTATACCATGTGCCGTTCTGCTGTATCTTCTGCCCGAACTTGCCCACGGGATTCGAAACACTTATTCCGAACTGCCAGGTTTTCCAATTATACGATAACATTACCGCACTCTGACTATCCCTGCGGCTGATAATTTCAGAATATACCTGTGCCATGTTTCTCGAGTACATCAATCCTAACTGGAATCCCCAATGCATAACCGACAGATTAACATTTCCGCTCCAGTCGGAATATGTGTGGCGATAGCCGGTCCCACCGGTATATGTGCGCATGAACCGCAAATAACCGCTGACGTATATCCATTCGGGAATTACCTTGACCGATGCGGATGCCATTGCATACCATGCCCGTGTGTAGCCATTATTATCGTAGGACGACAAGAGGCGCCCGTCGTCAGTCCATCGGTAGAATCCGCTTATGCCGTTGTGTGTGGTTCCGTAGAACCCTGTCATAATCGACGAGTTCACACGCTGAAAGTTCTGTCCCCACTTCAATGCGGTACTGAATCTTCCCTCAGCACGCAAATCGGGATTGCCCTGCGAAAATATTACATGATCCACCTGCTGCATCACCGGAGAGGTTTCCACGGCATTAGGTAAACGCGAAGTGTAATAGGCGGTCAAATTAAGCGCCGACCAGTTTCGTCGCCACATCAGCGAAATGTGTGGCTCAGGAGTGACGGCATGCTCGTCAAGACCGGATTCCTTTGAAATCTGCCCCTCGTACGACACTCCGATTCCTGCGGCGGCAGAAAACTCTCCGAACATGCCCATAAGTTCTGCATAGCCATAGACAAAGTTTCTACGCAATCGGATCTCACCCTCATTATATGGCTCATAAACAGACTTTGTATTCGACCCGTTCCATTGTAAACCACCGGTGAAACGGTATTTGTTCCACCGCTTTATATATTGAGCCTTGACACCGAATTGCATTGCGTTACTCCGCACAACGTTATCCACCATAAAAGCATCCGCGTCACTTCCCGTCAGTGGTGTCTCAAGACTGTAATTGCGCGATTTGATTTTACCATAACTCCACACAGCATCGGCAACGAGCATCTGGTTGTGACCTAATTGCTGCTCCAGATAAAGGCTTATCGAGGGGATTTGCCGATAGGCCGTCTTTTCCACCGACAAATCCGACACACGCGCATTTTCCTCACCCTGCATAATGGAGGACATGGTTCCGTGATATCTGTTTATCTCCGGTGAATGGCCTAAAAATCCGAAATCAACATAAATATATGTTTTTTCAGGCACAACATAGCTATAAAACACTTTCGCGGTTACATCATTGGTTTCGTTTATTCCATCATCCGGCGATTCTTTCCGCATCCACACATTGCCGTCGGGAAATTTAATCCGCTCGTCATATTCGCGCCAGATTTTGATTCGATTGCGCAGCTCGTCATAAAGGCTTAACCCGAACTGCGAGCGTCCGCTGTTGAGCTTGAGCGAAAGTGATGCATCGCCCGATAACGGAGTTCTCTTCAGCCAAGGTTTCACCCAGCCCATAAACTCGCCGCCGGTAGTGCGGTGTTTCACAATGAAATTTACAACCGCTCCGGCTCCCTGGTAGGCCACACCGGGGTTATCGTAGAATTCAACCTTCACTATATCCGACGGCATAAGGGATGCAAGTTCCTTCTCCGACGTCTGCCTGCCGTTGATTCGAATCTGAACATTACCTAACGGCGACGACACCCCTCCATTTACCGGGTCTACAACAACTTCGGGAATATGCAGATTGCGAAGAAACGACACGCCGTTATTCGAATGTTTCCGGGCCTCTTTCGTACCGAAATAAATCATCTTGTCGGCCATACGCATCACCGGAGCTGCCTCTACCACCACTTCATCAAGCTGTTTCGAGATAGAATCAGTCTGCTCGGAAGCGAACATCATCGTAGAAAAATTGACGGCAAACAAAACGAATACAAATTTACGCATGATTGATTGCATTAGATTATGGTTACTGATATAAAATTGTTTCTCTCAAAGATAAATAAAATTTATCTTAATTTACAACATTGTTTAAAATATTTATTTTTTCTTTATAAACCTGCAAAGCATATTCAAGTTTAGATTCCTCATTTTCTGCCAACATACACTCGTTTTTATTACCATGTTCAAGCTGCTTTTGACTGCATCCGCCAACACATAGGTAAGATTGGGCAAGAAGTACAAGCCTTATTTTTCAGAGGAGAGCACGATTCACGTTTGGCGTGAAGCGGTGTCCACTCCACGTTGCCACCATCTCCAAGGATTCCTTCCACCTGACTGGCACTGAAATTCCTTGCCGTACACTTATATATACGTCCTTGGGGATTAATTACCAAATGATTCTTTTTATCCGCATAGCACGTGCTCCATATTGACGATGGCTCGGAATAATAACTTGCAGCCCGAAATCCACCGGCCCTGATTTCCGCGATAATCCGCTCAATGATTTCGTGCACCAAGTCGTTAGCTTGCCACACCTTGTGTACTGAAAAAATCAACAATTCCCTTTCCGTATCATTAAGATCAGAGAAGTCTGCCAACAATTCTTTTCCATTCAGGTCTGTTTCCTCTGAAATATTTAGTCTGAGACATACATTTAGACCATGCTTCAGGCATGATTTGATATTTCTGACTATTACGGAATAGGTATCTACACCAAGAGTTGAAAAACGCACAGAATTATGTCTGTCCTTGTTGCCATCAAGCGTTATCTGTATGCCGCCATTGATAAATTGCGACAGAAAAGATGCCACCTCCGGTGTAAGCAGATACCCGTTGGTGGTTATTCCTACCACGAGCGGCACAGCTGAAAGTTTACCATCCTCAAGATACATTTCCAATAATGGCTTTACCACATTGTTGTAGCAAATCAACGGTTCCCCGCCAAAGAACTGAAATTTAATGGTTTTCAAGCCATCACCTTCGGCTACCTTTTTGTGCAGAAATGATATAATATTTCTGCAGTCTGCCTCCGACATATGTTCTGTAGTATTGTGGTCTTCATAACAATACCAGCACCTGAAATTGCATGCCAATGTTGGAATGATAGTCAGTTCAAAATAGTCTTTATTACAATTTATGGTCTGTAGCTGCATCTCTATCAATTTCAATTCATCTACATCATCCTCTATAAAGAATTTTTTATCAACCAATATCTTTTTTAACGGCTCTTGAATAGCTTCAAACGCCATCTCAGAAGTCAATCCCCATGTAGCCACGTCGTTTTTATGAATAATCATCGACGTATTCCATAGTGTGTTGTATACTATAACAGCCTCCCCATGAACGAGAAGAACCGTGTAATTACTCTTTCTCATAATATATTGGTTATAATTATATAAGCGACTATCAGTGGGTTAGAATGCGCCATGAGCTATTTTGGATTCACAACATAGATTGTTTGACATAAATCATGCCGCTCCATGGTGCATTCTGCGTCTAAATAAGATTATTCAAGCCTAATTACAATGTGAGGCACATATATTAGCCACCGGGCTGGAAGGGACAATTCCTTGTGTTGCATCCGCACTGAACATTGCTGCCGCAGGAAATGCCACACTGGAAAAAGTTTGAGCAGCCACACTGAAAACTATTACAAAGACACTGCAATGCATTATAATCATTGGGAATTGTCCCGGCTGATGTTTGCTGCAAATCGACAGATACAAAGCCTCCTACGATTTGCCCTCGTTCATCGAGACTCAAAGGCTCAATACCGGCAAGAAGTTTTTCAAGCTGTTTCATGATAATCAGGTTTTAGTTAATAAAAACAGGAAACACGAGCGGAAGCACATACTTCCGCTATATTTTAGGGAACATCATTCTACCCTAACCATACCGGTAGCGTACCATGATTCACTTTCAATCATGATTGTGTAGTCTCCGTGTGCATTTTCAGGAAGTGATAATGTTACATTAAGGCATGTGGCATAATCAACGACTTCTCCAGATGGAGAATAAAGCATCACTTCAACTTCATTCTCATATTCACCAATCAAGGTAACGGTTCGTTCAACATCATCATAAGAGCCATCAATGTTAATACGGACTGGCGCACGATGAACTGTTCCGGATTGAGAAGAACCTTTCTTATGCTTAATAAAAGGTACGGCTGACTGAGATGCTGTAGCACAAAGCATACATGTGAGAAAACTTAATACAAAAGCTACTTTTTTCATATGTGTCCATTAGTGTCCACTAAAAAATCATAAGAGTACTTTGAAATTGTTGAAATTCAATTTGTTATAGCCGATTTTGGTGCGCAACGATTTGAAATTACTTTTGCAGTCTGAATCAGACTGTTATGAATAAAGACAAGTACGTTTTCGCCCAATTAGTCCAGTTTCTTGACAACTTCAAGTTCCTGCGCATCGTGAAGAAGTATGACGGTGACAAGTATGTAAAGAGTTATACTTGTTGGAATCATCTGCTTACGTTGATGTTCGGACAGTTGTCAAACCGTGAAAGTCTGCGCGATCTCATCGTTGCGATGGAAGCCCCCATGCGGGGAAACTTTACCATCTCGGCATCGGCAAATCCGTGACGCGGAGCAATCTTAGCAAAGCCAACGAACAACGCGATTACCGTATCTTCGAGGAGTTTGCTTCCTTCATGATTGCGGAAGCCCGCAAACGTAGGATTAATAAAATCTTCGAGCTTGACGGTCATGTATATGCCTTCGACTCCACAACCATAGACCTCTGTCTGTCGGTGTTCGAGTGGGCTAAGTTTCGCAAGCACAAAGGCGGAATCAAGATGCATACGCTTTACGACGTAGAGGCTCAAGTCCCTACATTTGTTCATATTACCGAAGCAAAAAAGTTCATGATTCAAAGGCTATGCCGGAGATTCCGTATGAGAAGGGCGCTCACTATATCTTCGACCGTGGCTACAACGATTTTGGCAATCTTTACACGATAAACCGCATTGAAGCGTTCTTTGTCGTCAGGGCGAAAAACAATGTTCGATTCAAGCCGGAGACGTGGAAACGGAGGCTTCCAGAGAACGTTGTCTCTGACGCTATCGGCTGTTTCACGGTTTATAAAAGCGCTAAAGATTACCCGGAAAAGCTTCGTAAGGTTGTCTGCATCGACTCCGATGACGGAACAAGGTACATATTCCTGACCAACAATCTGACGGCATCTGCAGAGACAATCGCCGAGCTATACCGCAACCGATGGAGCGTGGAGCTGTTCTTCAAATGGATCAAGCAGCATCTGCGCATCAAGAAATTCTGGGGAACATCGGAGAATGCAGTACGCATCCAAATATACTGTGCCATAATTACTTATTGCCTTGTTGCAATCGTACATCACGATATGAAGCTGGAGCGGAGTATCTATGAAGTGCTTCAGATTCTTGGAATCTCGCTGACTGACAAGACTCATCTGAAAGACCTCTTCGACAAATCGAATTTCAAAAATGTCAATGTTCTCTATGATTCAAGTGAACCGAATTTATTTAATTTTTAACACCGTCCATTTTTAGTGGACAGTAGTG
>VOFJ01000302.1_pt1 | contig 28000 bp, 38 predicted proteins | sample 5384081 | NCBI WGS metagenome assembly VOFJ01 (sample SAMN12384729, study PRJNA508395) | human gut metagenome | isolation source: healthy gut I | host: Homo sapiens | reverse complement strand
TATAGTTCTTCACCTGTCAACAGGAACTTTGCTACCTATACAAAACAACTTTACTTCCCATAAAGAAGAATTTTCCGACCTATCTCCTGTAACTCATCTATCTATGATTAACACGTTTTTTTCTTCCCCATAACAAACGGGAAAAGTCAGAATAATCATGTACATTTGTAGGGCGAAAACTTAAAAAAACATCACAATGAAAATATTTCCAAGCAGCAGTATAAAGAAACTGGACGCATATACCATTGAGCACGAGCCGATTGCCTCAATAGACCTCATGGAACGTGCCGCAACCGCACTGACAAAAGCCATAATGAACAGGTGGAGCCGGGAAACTCCCGTCACCGTATTTGCCGGACCGGGCAACAACGGTGGAGACGCCCCTCGCCGTGGCTCGTATGCTATCCGAAAAAGGATATAAAACAGAGGTATATCTCTTTAACCCGAAAGGTGAACTCTCCCCGACTGCCAGACCAACAAGGAACTGGTGGAAATGGCAGAGGAAGTGACATTCCACGAAATCAGCACCCAATTCGTCCCTCCCACCCCCTGACACCGGACCACTTGGTTATCGACGGGCTTTTCGGTTCGGGACTGAACAAAAACCGTTGAGCGGAGGATTCGCAGCCGTTGTGAAATACATCAATTCTTCTCCGGCTATGGTAGTAGCCATTGACATCCCTTCCGGACTTATGGGAGAAGAAAATACATTCAACGTGAAAAACAACATTATCCGCGCCGACGTAACGTTCAGCCTGCAGCTTCCGAAACTCGCTTTCCTTTTTGCCGAAAACACCGAATATGTAGGCGAATGGGATTTATTGAATATCGGATTGAGCGAAGAGGGTATTGAAGAGACGGAAACAAACTACGAGATGCTGGAACTGGAAGATATACGTTCACTCATCAAACCACGCCAACAGTTTGCCCACAAAGGGAATTTCGGTCATGCCCTCCTGATTGCCGGCTCGAAAGGTATGGCGGGTGCATCGGTATTGGCAGCTCGTGCCTGTCTCCGTTCGGGAGTAGGACTGCTGACTGTACACGCACCGATATGCAACAACGACATTCTTCAAACCTCCGTCCCCGAAGCTATGGTAGAAACCGATGCCAATGAAACCTGCTTTTTTGCCATACCTACCGACACGGACGATTACCAAGCCGTCGGCATCGGCCCCGGACTGGGAAGAAGCGAGGAAACGGAAGCTGCCCTGCTCGAACAGCTCGAACATTGCCAGACTCCCGTAGTAGTGGACGCTGACGCACTCAACATCCTTGCCAACCACCGCCACACACTGACACACCTGCCGAAAGGTTCTATCCTCACCCCACACCCGAAGGAACTGGAACGGCTGACCGGCAAGTGTCAGGATTCATACGAACGACTGACCAAAGCCTGCGAACTGGCTCATGCCGCCAACGTACATATCATCCTGAAAGGCGCCTATTCCGCCATTATCACCCCGGCAGGAAAATGTTATTTCAACCCGACCGGAAATCCGGGAATGGCAACCGGAGGCAGTGGCGATGTATTGACCGGAGTGATCCTAGCTCCGCTAGCCCAAGGCTATCCCGCCGAGGATGCAGCTAAAATCGGTACTTACATCCACGGACTGGCCGGAGATTTCGCCCAGAAAAAGCAGGGGATGATCGGACTGATTGCCAGCGACATCATCACCTGTCTGCCTACGGCATGGCGACTTGTAAGCGAATAAAAAGTTAAGAACTTACAGTTTTTTCAATAACTTCATTAACTTTGTTTTCAAAACCAGTTAAAAAGAACCGAATATGAAAAAGTTGATTCATAGCAACGGGACTACTAATGGCTACTTCCGCCTATGCACACAGAAGTGTTGACAGGCGTTACCCGAGGAAAAGACTACGGAGTGGTGTACAGCCTTCCCAAAACAACCCAGATAGAACTCGAAATAAAAGCCAACAAAGTCAGCTATATACCGGGTGAATTCAGCAAATACGCCGACCGCTACCTGAGACTGACCAACGTCTCTGCCGAACCCGAAGAATACTGGGAACTGAACAGTGTCAAAGTGAAACCTGTAGGTGTACCAAACAGCGAAGCTACTTATTTCGTCAAACTGAAAGATAAAACCGTAGCTCCTCTTATGGAACTGACTGAAAGAGGGTCTTATCAAATCAATCAACGTCCCTTACAGCAGCAACAATGCAAAAGAATGCAGCAAACAATGCCGTTGCTCCCCCAACGAAAAGCCAATCCCGCGACTTCCTCACAGAAGAAATTCTGATGGCAAGTTCTACCGCCAAGATGGCCGAACTGGTAGCAAAGGAAATCTATAATATCCGTGAAAGCAAAAACGCATTATTACGCGGACAGGCCGACAATATGCCGTCGGACGGCGCACAGCTCAAAATCATGATAGACAATCTGAACTTGCAGGAAGAAGCCATGACCGAGATGTTTTCGGGAGTCCGCAATAAAGAAGAAAAGACATTTACTGTCCGCCTCACTCCGGATAAGGAATTCGACAATGAGGTAGCTTTCCGCTTTTCAAAGAAGCTGGGTATAGTTGCCAACAACGATTTGGCAGGCACTCCATTCTACATCAGTCTGAAAGACCTGAAAACGGTGAAGATTCCGCAAGAGGACGGGAAAAAAGAAAAAGATGGAAGGCATTGCTTATAACGTACCGGGACAGGCAATGGTGACGCTGACGGACGGCAAAAAAAAGAAATTGTATGAAGGAGAAATACCTGTTACTCAGTTCGGTATCATAGAATACCTTGCTCCAGTATTATTCAACAAGAACTCGACCATCAAAGTTTACTTTGATCCGGTGACCGGTGGACTACTGAAAGTAGATAGAGAAGAAAGCAAATAAAACCTCTAAAAAACAAAACGATGGGTGGCGAAGGACATATGCTCGACATGATACGTCGGCTGAAAGACGGCAAAGAAGCCTCCCGCTTACGCCGTGAACGGAGAAATGACAAGTTAGGGGCGACTTAGAAGAAACAACGACCCCTATCTTCTGCCGGATACGACTCCGGAAGAGATGTAACGCATCATCAAGGATTCGGAAAAGAAAAAAGAAAAAAAGATAACAGCTATTTCGTATGGGGAACGCTCATCATTATGGGCGTACTGATAGGATGTGCTGTCCTCCTGTGGGCAATCTTTTTTAATGGATAATTATCCATTTAATAAATCCGTCTTTCTGTAATTGGGAAAGATAAGTAGATACACGAGACTCGTAGCCTGCTTCATGTTGAAAGTGGTCTGCGAGTTTTTCTATAATCTCACGAACCGTCCGCTGGCCGTCTATCAGGTTCCATACGGCCGTACCGTGTTCTTCCAGACGCACATGAATATCTTTGGACATTCCTTTCGGCAATAAATAACGACTCATCCACGAACGTTTAAAACGAGGGAAGGAGAGCACAATAGTCTCCCCTTCCTGTTCAGCTTTAATATGTTCGTTACGACAAGGGATCACCTCCAGGAGGTTTATTTTCTCTTTCGTAGCCATATCTTTTCTCTTTTTTATATCTTTTCAGATAGAATATATACTGGATTATTTCTGAATATTTGCCTCTTCCAGTCCGTAGCCTTTCTTCTTGTTTTCTGCTTTCAGCATCAAGGCAACAATCAGGGCAAGTACACCGAACATAGCAAAAATAGCCATCGGCAGGGTATAATCATAAGTCTGTGCACCATCTACAACCGGACCTTTGCAATAAGAGTTCAACACCCATCCGATCAGCAAAGGCACGCCCATCAATCCCCAGTTCTGTACCCAAAAGATCAACGCATAAGCCGTTCCCAACTGTTTCTCCGGAATAATCTTCGGAACCGAAGGCCACATTGCCGAAGGAACCAATGAGAAAGCAAATCCCAGAATAATCATGATCACCGTTGCAAACCACCATATATTCAGAATAGGAAGAGCGAACATCGTGTGTACGAAAATCAGCATCACCGACCCGATCACCATCAGCGTGGCTCCCTTACCGATACGGTCATACAATGACCCGAACAACGGTGTCAGGATGATCGCGCCAATCGGCAGCAATCCGGGAATCGTTCCCGCAAGTTTCGGATCTACATTGTACTTCTGTACCATCAAATCGGCCGCATACTTGATGAAGGGGAATACAGCCGAATAGAACAATACGCACAGTAATGCAATCAACCAGAATCCTTTATTTGTGATGATATAGACAATGTCTTTCATGCGGAAAGGTTCTTCCGGTTCCAGTCCTTCCGCATCCAGTGAAGCATCCAGTTTCTTATCGTAGAAAGTATAGATGAAGAATGCGATGGTACCTACGCACAACATGACGAGACAAAACAGAATAGGAGCGGGAATATTGGTATGGAATACGCCGCTCTCATCCGTAGACCCGAAGAAGTCTGCCAAAGGAACGGTAAGCACCATGGCCAAAGTTGTTCCAATACGCGCGGTCGCCATTTCCAGTCCCATAGCGAGAGCCATCTCTTTGCCTTTAAACCACTTCACGATAATCTTCGAAACGGTGATACCCGCAATTTCGACTCCTACACCGAAAATAGCATAACCCAATGCAGCCAATGTGACTTGCATCTTGAATCCGAAAAGCATCGCACCTTCCGGGAAAGTAGTAGTAATAGCATAATATTTCAATCCACAACCAAACACCATCAATAAACAGGCACCCATTCCGGTGAAGCGTACTCCCATCTTATCCAAAATGATACCACCAAAGATGAGCATCAGCAGGAATACATTAAACCAGCCATAAGCACTGGTGAAAAAACCGTAATCTAAACTGTCCCAGAGAAGTTCTTTTTCAAGCATGGGTTTCAGAGGAGACATAACGTCTGTGAGGAAGTAGCCGCACAACATGGTAAAAGCGACTAATGCTAGAACACTCCAACGCAGCACTGCGGAGTCATTCAGCTTTTGTTTCAATTGTTCTGTCATTGTAATATTTAAAAAGGAGTTAATAATCTCGTAACGGGCAACAAAGTTAACTAATTATCATTTGTTTTACTAAAAAAGGAGAACATTTTATAAGAAAAAGGACATCTGACCGGATATTCCTGTATGAAGAAGAGCAGACCGGGCCCAATAATAAAGACAGGCGCGAACTACACGTATTACACGATTCTATTAGAATCTCTTGTAATTCGCGTAATTCGCGCCTATAATGAAGAGAACGGGTCAAAAAGCCCGTTCACTCAATAAGTTTAAACCGAATATCCTGTCACTGAACTATTCTGCTGCAGGAGCAGGAGTTTCAGTAGCCGGAGCTTCTGTTGCTGGTGCAGACTCTGCAGGAGCAGTAGCGTCTGTCTGAGGAGCAGCAGTACCGGTAGGCATATTATACGGGTTTGGTTTGTTGTTCTTTCTGTGCTTGTTCCAACAATACATCTTTAGCTGCAGAAGAAGAAGGAACAACGTAAGCAGTAGCAACGCTCATCACAACCATGAAGATAGCCAGACCCCAAGTTGCTTTTTCCAAAAAGTCCGTAGTCTTGCGCACGCCCATGATAGCGTTTGATGAAGAAAAACCAGAAGCAAGTCCGCCTCCTTTTGAATTCTGAATCAGCACGATGAAGCACATCAGCAAGGCTGCAATCACCATTAAGATAATGAATAATAAGTACATTTTTTAGTTATTTTGAATTAGCGTTAATAATCAATTTCTCCAAAAATCTGATTTGGTCTGCAAAGTAAGCATTTTTTTTTTTGGATATTTCAAGCTTAATTTTTTAATTATTTCAAGAGCTTTCGAATATCGTTGCTGTTTTACGTAGATTTTGGCCAAAGTTTCTGTGAAGCAGCTGTCATCTTCCTCTTCTACGGTGTTGGTTTCAGTTGTTTCGTCTGTTCTGCCCGTTTCGTTTGTTTCAGCGGAAGAAGCAGCCTTTGCTTTCTCTTCTTCCCTCAAAGGTTTCAGGTATACGACTGGATCAGTCTCGCTTTTTTCGATAAAGTTGTCAATCAGCTCGTGTCCTTTCAACTTGGGCATTGCCTCTGCCGGCTCGTCGGCGACAGGTGTCTCTTCGAGAAGGTATGCCGTATAGTCCATGGAGTAATCAAAGCTTGTCTGACTGGTTACTTCTTCGGGAGCCGTCGAAAGGAAAGCATCGATCAGAGCCAGTGTCCGGTCGACGGTAGGCTCATCTTTCAATACTTCAGAGAGAGGCAGCCCTTTCTTCTGGGATTCGACAGCGAAGCGTTCGCCTTCGATCAGATGAAACAGTTTCCGTCGGTCGGCAATATACAGAACGGCTTTCCGCAGTTCCGCACCGAAATTAATGTCGTGGAGAATATACAGGTTCTTGAGATACAACAACCGGAGCGACTGAAAATACGGATACCTTGCGAGCTGGTTGCGCAGTTCGTACAAAGTATCCCTATTCAGCGTCTCGGGATGCTGAATCCATTGTTGAAAGTTAACAGAAGTCATTAAATTACCAGTTTGCTACAGTTGCATTAAATATTTGGTCGGTTATCTCTTTACTCATTTCCGCTATTAATCCATCCTGTACGGCTGTCAGCAGCTGGCTAGAATCATAGGTACGGAAAGCTGAGAATTGTTGTTCGAAGTCTTCGGCGTGATTTGTGTTGTTGACAAAGCGTACATTGACCGTGATGGTCAGCTTCGTTTCCGAAGAGTAACCATCGGCAGACACTGCCTGGTTATACTGGTTGTAGCCCGTAATTTCACCGTCAATCTGCAGATCCGCATTCTGGTTCGGTTTCAGCAATTGCAGACGGGTCTGTCTGATGAAGATATCTTTCAGGTCTTCATTGAACTTGGTAGCCAGCGGAGCATACACATACTCCGACTTAATCGGGAAATCAGCAATCGAAATGGTCTTCACCTTATCGTAATTGATAGAGGAGCCATTAAACTTATAGGACACACTACAGGCGATGATGACTGCCGGTAAAACAATCAGTATCAGCGGTCGTGCTATTTTTCTTAATCCAATTCATATTCTTTTATTTTTCTATAGAGTGTACGCTCGGAAATATTCAAGTCCTTGGCCGCACTCTTCCGCTTTCCATGATGCCTCTCAAGCGCTTTACGTATCATTTCTTTTTCCACTTCATCGAGCGAAAGGGTTTCTTCCACATACTCTTCCGTGTCCTGAATGTCGTCATCGTCTTCTTTGGGACAAACAGACGGTTGCTGCACAGCATGGATAATGGCCGGCACGGATGGTTGGTGCGTCGTCGTCACTACCGGAGTAGCCACTACCTGCCCCATCTGTCCGACTTGTCCCGCACGTTCGGCCATCATGTTGTGCACCATCTTCTTCAGTTCCGCCACCTCCTGACGCATATCGAACAAGACAGAATATAGTATTTCGCGTTCGCTCTCAAAGCTCTTGCTCTCGCGTGTGCCGAACAGTGCCGGAAGGCGTTGGGTATTCTGTGCCGGAAGATAGGTCTGCAGAATCGCAGCCGTTATCTCACGGTTTGTTTCTATAATCGAAATCTGCTCTGTGATGTTCTTCAACTGCCGGACGTTTCCCGGCCACGGATAAGCAAGCAATATCTTCTTGGCATCTTCCGTCAGCTGGATAGCCGGCATCCGGTACTTTTCGGCAAAGTCTGCGGCAAACTTACGGAACAACAACAGCACATCATCTCCACGCTCACGCAAAGGTGGTATCTGAATAGGCACCGTGTTCAACCGATAATACAAATCTTCCCGGAAGCGTCCTTCGGCAATGGCTTGTGTCAGGTTCACGTTGGTAGCTGCCACAATACGTACATCCGTCTTTTGCACTTTGGATGAACCTACCTTGATAAATTCACCGCTTTCAAGTACACGGAGCAGACGCGCCTGTGTAGGCAACGGCAACTCTCCCACTTCATCAAGGAAGATGGTTCCACCGTCAGCTTCTCCAAAATATCCTTTCCGCTCACCAATAGCACCGGTAAATGCTCCTTTCTCGTGTCCGAACAGTTCGGAATCGATCGTACCTTCCGGTATGGCACCACAGTTGACAGCAATATACTGCCCATGCTTTCTCCGGCTATATTGATGAATGATCTGTGGAAAACTTTCTTTTCCGACACCACTTTCACCGGTTATCAATACAGATAAGTCGGTAGGCGCCACCTGAATAGCAATATCTATAGCACGTGATAAGGCCTCGGTATTGCCAATAATACCGAAACGCTGTTTCACTTGTTGTATCTCTGCTTTGGTCATCTATCTTAATATTAAGTAATAGGTAATAAGTATTAAGTAATAAGTATTAAGTATTACCATCACTATCATCTCGCTTCCATCCGCATGGCTAATACTTAATACTTATTACTTAATACTTATTACTTAATCTTCGTCTACTGTATCCAGTTTTAGTTTATCACTATCGTCCCGTTTCTCGTAATACTGCTTCCGCAACGGGTTTACCCGTGCCGCTTTCTCGCGCTGGCGGTTGCGGAATACATCAATCGCTACATAAATAGCCTGGCGGAAAGAGTCTTCGCTGGCCAGTCCTTTTACCGGCGATGTCATAGGCTGTTCCATGAGCCGGAGAGGTACGTACAACCGGCAGTCCGGCGGTATAGTTCACACCGTCTTCCATAGCCAGGGCTTTGAACGGAGCCAGTCCCTGATCATGATACATAGCAAGGATTCCGTCAAAGTGAGTATAATTGCCCGAACCCATAAAACCGTCCGCAGCATAAGGACCGTAACAGATGATCCCTTTCTCTTCCATTTCTTTCATGGCAGGGATAATGATTTCCTGTTCTTCCATACCTAGCAGTCCGCCGTCTCCTGCATGAGGATTCAGTGAAAGCACTGCAATACGGGGCGCACCGATACCGAAATCCTGTTTCAGACAACGATGGAAAATCATCAGCTTTTCCTGAATCAGTTCCTTGGTGATTGTTGTAGCAATCTCCCTTACCGGAATATGCGTCGTTACTAAAGCCACACGAAAATCGTTTTTCATCAAGATCATCAGTGACTTGTTTCCATTGCCCAGACGTTCTTCAATATACTCCGTATGACCGGGGAAAGAGAACTCTTCCGACTGAATGGTATGTTTGTTGATCGGAGCTGTCACAATGACGTCGATCAGCCCCTCACGATACTCTTCTATGGCACGCTCCAAAGCACCCAATGCAGCCTTACCTGCTTCGGGATCGGGTTTGGAGAATTCCACTTTCACTTCGTCATCTGTACAGTTCACTACACTCAGACGGTTGTATCCGGCTTCGGAAGCAGTGTTGACAATGCTGAAATTAGCCTGTACATCCAGTGCTTTACGATGGTAAGCCGCTACTTTAGGTGAACCGTAGATAATCGGAGTACATAGCTCAAGCATGGTAGGGTCCGAGAAAGTCTTTAAGATCACTTCATAACCTACCCCGTTTATATCTCCTTGGGTAATGCCGATTCTTATTTTGTTATCTTCCATGTTTTTTATTTATTAGTTTGTTCCGCTTCTTTGGTTACCCCCAGTGGAATCTGACTCTGCTGACCTTCTTGCGGAAGTTTCAGCGTATAAAGAGATGCTTCCATCTGGCGAACCAGATTGCGTTTCATTTTATCGGGTGAATAGACAAATATTTCTGCTGTAATGATACGTTGGTTCTTCTGATCCAGACGAGTATGGGAAACGAACGGGCCACCCATGAAGTCACCCTTCATGCGCCACAATCCACGAGCTTCCATCGTGTAGTCATTGTGCACGTTGATCGGACGAACATCGGTCAGTAACGAGTCTGTCGACATATATACGCCTTCTTTATATCCGGGGATATTGGCTTTCATCACAGAATCGCGCTTATGAACAAAGTATTCTTTGGTGAATGTATCCTTGTCAGTATAAGGATAAGAATACATCACGAAATTGCGATCCGCGCTGCCTGTATTGGTAGATGCCCAGAAGAAGTCCTCTCCTGTCTTGGAGTTATTCAGTTCGGAAGGTATCCAGATATCGCAGCCAAACAGACTATCTACCTTATTTGAGATAAAGTTGTTGTGCTTTTCCTCCAGCAAAGTAATCTGACGGTTCATTTCAGCGCGAGTGAAGAAGTCGATAATCGTCTGCTTGTTTTCTTCGACAAACTTCTCAAACACTTCTTCGTTCGGAGCCTGAATGGTCAGTATCATCTGTGGAGAAGCATAAACGTCTTTCGCATACTTGAAAGTACCTTTGGTATAAATATCTTTTATATCTACTATCACAATATTACGGATCAACTTCAGCGTAGAATCATAGTCCTTCGGTGAAGTATACATAATCCGGAAAGAAGGTTCCGACTGGGGCAGTCCCGGCATGTCAGAATCAAGCACATCATGCAAGGCCCTTCCGGCGGCACGGTCCCACACTCCCGCATCTACTACAACCAACAGTTCATACGGACGACCGCTAGAGGTATGATTCCCCTTTAATCCACAAGAAGCAACTACGAAGGCTACCAGAGCCATGCTTAAATAAGAAAAAGTACTTTTTCATGATGTTCGATTTTTATATTAACTTTTATTATTTTCCTCCTGTTTCGCAGTCGACAACATACCGCAAGCTGCAAAAATATCCTCTCCCCGCGAAGCACGAATGGTAGTGAAAAGCCCGTGCGTAGTCAGATAGTCACGGGAAACGGGTCATCGTATCCATATCGGCTCCTTCAAGGGCTACTCCCGGAATAGAATGGAAACGGATCAGGTTAATCCGGCAATCCAGTCCGCGAAGCAGTTTGAGTAACTCCTTGGCATAAACTTGCGAATCATTGAGTCCCTTAAAAACAATATACTCAAAAGATAGTCTGCGCTGTTTGCTAAAATCATAGTTTCTTAACAATTCAACAATCTCCGTGATGGAGAAGGCCTTCTCTGCCGGCATCAGTTCCACACGCTGGGCGGTCACCGGAGAATGCAGGCTAATGGCAAGGTGACAGTCGCTTTCTTCGATAAAGCGCCGCAATCCTTTCCGCAATCCGACAGTTGAAACGGTAATCCGCTTCGGGCTCCATGCATAACCATAGGACCCTGTCAGTATGTCCAATGCCTTCAACACCTCTTCCAGATTATCGAGCGGTTCGCCCATGCCCATCATCACGACATTTGTCAACTTGTCCCGTTCCGGCAAGGAGTGAATCTGATTGATAATCTGACTGGCGGTCAGGTTTGGCAGAGTAGCCTTGTTTCCCGGTCATACAGAACTTGCAGTTCATTTTGCAGCCTACCTGCGAAGAAATGCATAAAGTCGCCCGTTCATCATCCGGAATATACACCGACTCCACAAAATGATTCTCGCCCACAGGGTACAGGTATTTCACCGTACCGTCTACAGAGCGCATTTCCTCCACCGGAGCTTCAGCTCCTACCTCATAGTTCTGCTTCAGTAACTCCCGGTATTTCAACGACAAGTTAGTCATTTCATCAATCGAAGTCACCTTCTTATCATAAAGCCAGGATGCAATCTGTTTGGCTGCAAAGCCCGGCATTCCCAGACGTTTCACCAGTGACTGCAGCTCTATAAGCGTCATTCCTAAGAGGGGATATTTAGACATCATTCTTTCTGTTCATGGTTTATATTTGCAAATGTAAGGAAATAAAGTCGATTTCCGTATAGCAAGGATGTAAAAGTTAGCAAAAAAGGTCGTTCCAGAAACATGGAACGACCTTTTTTGCAGTTATCGTTTTTACGACTAATCTTAGAAGAACAGGTAACGTGTATCCTTCACTTTTCCTTTCAGATACAGGTCGTTCATCAGACGGCTTGCGAAGCGTGCGTGCATGTTAGCCAATGTAGCTTCTTCATCTTTAGCGTTGAAAGTATCGCTCAGTTTGTCCTTGCCATATACTTGAAGCACAAATACACCGGCATTACCCTTAATCGGAGCACTCAGTTTATTCAGTTCAGCCATAGATGCATAGGCACCTACCAACGGTTCGCTGCTACGCAATGCAGAAACATAAGCGGGAGCGGCAAATGTAACCAGCTTCAAAGAATCGCTGACTGCACCGGGCATAGCCTTGTACTGGTCGAGAGAAGTTGCATTGGCAGCTTTCATATCAGCCATGATCTTTTCGGCTTTCTTATCTTTAACGATTTCAGCTCTCAACTGATCCTGTACAGCTTTCAGCGGACGATATCCTTCCGGAGTAACACCAACCAGAGCTACTGCACCATATGGTCGCTTTCACCACATTCATACAAACCGGATACTTCACCAGGTTTTGCAGAGAAAGCCCATCTCAAAGCTTCCTTAGTACCTCTTACACCCACCGATAGTGTGTTCTGAGCTATACAAGTCTCTTCTGTCAAGCAGTTTGTATCCGGCTTCTTCAGCGTTAGCGATCATCTTTTCAGCAGTAGGATTGGCAGCGATGAACTGGCTGAAATCATTGTAAGCACGGTTATAAGTTTCTTTGCTGAATTCAACTTCACGTTTCACAACAGCTACTTTATATTTATCCTTCACAGCTTTCTTGTTAGTCACTTGCAGGATTACATTAGCTTGGCCCAACGGCAGGTTTACTAGCTTCGTTCACGCCTGTATTATTGATAGCAGAGATAAACTTCAGGTTGTCACCATCGATCTGTGCGCCTTCATACTGTGCAGAGCTCATCCAGTTAGAACTCTCACCCGTCTGACCGTATTTCTTAGCCAGATCTACGAAGTTAGCACCGCCTTTGATAGCATTGTAGATACTGTCGGCCAGAGTTTTCGTCTTAGCTGCATCTGCCGCATATACCTGAATCTGACGGAACTCGACAGAATCGGCAGCAGCTGTTTTTGCTACAACTTTGAATGAATTAATAGTATTGTCGGCACCATTATAATACGGACCATAAACAGAACCAACGGATGCAGAGTCCAGACGGGCAACTACATCTGACGGGAAAGCAGTTTTATTATAGAACAAGTCTACATAAGGAGCTTCCGAGCCTACAGAACGGATAAAAGAAGTATAGTCATCTGTTGTAGTAGCCAGCTGTGCAGTAGCTTCGTCTACTTCCTGCTGGATAGCAGCTCTGTCTTCCGCACTTGCAGTCACCTGAACATCAATGTACTTGATATCACGGCTTTCCTGATATTGCTTGAACTGTTCTTTTTTCTTGTTATAAAGGTCTTTCAGTTCCGATTCTTTCACAACGATTGTAGAATCTACTACAGAAGAATAAGGAACGGCAGCCATCAACAAGTCATATTGATTCACTCTTGCGTCAAAAGCGTCCTGTGCTTCTACCGGGTTAGAGAGAAGCGCTTTTGCATACCAATGCCTGATATTTCTCTGCCAGGCGGCTCTGAACCAATGTCTTCTGGATGAATGACCAGTATTTGTACATGTTGTTGTACTGTTCTGCATACTGAGCCGGCATCTGAGATTCGTTCATTTTAGCGTAATCTACCAGGAACTTATTGAGCATATCCTTATCGAAAGCACCGGTCTGCGGGTTGCGGAAAGGAGTCTGTTGCAACAACGGATGCACGCCTGCTTTCAGGATATCCTGAATTTCAGCAGCAGAAACTGTCAGTCCCAATGCTTTTGCTTCTTTCTCAACCAGTTTGTTATTAACGTAGGAACGCCATACTTCGTCGCGCACCTGATTGGTCTGTTCGTCGTTCAGTGCGCAGTCACCCACGGGAGAGTTTTATCACTTCGGTATATTCTTCTACCAGATTCTGATACTCTTGAGCGGAAAGAGCATCTCCGTTCACCTCACCTACGTCATGTGCCTGGTGCGGTTGCATCACCTTCCACGCGTCACCCGCGATGAAAGCAAACAGCGCCAAACCGATAACAATCACCAATAGAGGTCCTTTCGACCTAATGTTTTGTAATGTTGCCATTTTGATTAATACGATTTATGTTTATTATTATTTCTTTCTATTGTCATTTTAGCGCACGAAGATACAAAAAAATGCTAATATGCTTCTATTTATTAGCTAAAAAATTTCACGGTTATCGCCATTATTCCATGACTTTTAAGCGTACGAGTTCTATTTTTGTCGCTGTGACCTTAATTATCTTGAATTGATAACGTCCTACCCGGACCACTTCATGCAACTTCGGGAAGCTCTGATATTGGTTCAGTATCAACCCTCCTACTGTCAGATAGTCGTCCGATTCGGGCAGATCAAGTCCGAACATTTCATTGACTTTTTCTATCTCCAGACGGGCGGACAAAACATATTCATCTTCGTCAATCTTCTTGCAGATATAGGAAGTATTGTCATGTTCATCTTCTATATCACCAAATATTTCTTCTACCAAATCTTCCAACGACACAATGCCGGATGTACCTCCAAACTCATCCACTACCACGGCAATCGTCCTCTTTTTTGCAACATAAACAGTTTCATCAGTTTGTGGGCAGACATCGTTTCGGGTACGATCGGCACGTCTTTCACGTTATCACGCCAGTCTTTCGGATCACGAAACATTTCCGACGAATGAATAAAACCGACCACATTATCGATATTTCCGTCATACACGATGATCTTCGAGATCCCGGATTCTATAAAACGACTCTTGAGTTCATCCAGCGAAGTAGTAAGATCAACCGCAACGACTTCGGTACGCGGAACGATACAGTCACGTATTTTTATGTTTGAGAAATCAAGTGCATTTTGAAAGATTTTCACTTCCGTATCCAATTCTTCTTCATTCGCAGCATTATCGATGCTACTCTGCACGAAATAGTCCAGATCGACTTTTCCGAAAGCCTTGTCCGAAGCATCCTTATTTACCTTCATACCGAATATACGAAGAAAAAGGCAAGACAAACCGGAAGATAACTTCGAGACAGGATATAATATGACATAACAAATAAAAAGCGGAATAGCGGCAACATTCAAGACCAGATTGGGATTGATCTTAAACAATGTTTTAGGAAGAAACTCTCCAGTCACCAAAATAATCAGAGTAGAGATGACGGTCTGCGCCAACACCATCAGAAAGTGGTTATCAATAAAACCAGCCAACAGATTATCACCAATGATCTGTGCCATCAATATACCATAGATAACCAATGCTATATTGTTTCCTACCAGCATGGTAGAGATAAATTCGTTCGAGTTCTTGAAAAAGATGGAAAGAATACGGGATGTGATTCCTCCCCTTACGTTCCATTTCAAAGCGCAACTTATCTACTGAGACAAACGCGATCTCCATTCCTGAGAAGAAAGCGGAGAAAGCCATAGTGATGAGTAAAGAGATATAAATATTCATAGTTTATTTCACAGAATCTTTTTTTTCGTCGAATCCGGCGGCAATGCTTTTTACTTCCGGTTGAGCAGTTCCCCCATTTTCGTCAACATAGAAAATGCCCTCAATATTCTGAATGACATAAACGGTCATTTGCTGATTGGAGTCAAAACCATGTCCGGTAATTACACGATCCGGCTGCTGGATACGTATAAACTTGTCGGAATAGACTTTTTGAGTTGCTTCGTTCCAATAAAGCAACTCGGTATTGAAACGTTCCCCTTTCCGGTTCTGTATATCTACATTCCCTATCAGTTTCCAGAGTTTCTGCTTATCATAATAATAAGCGGTATCTGCCTTGATGCTAGCTTCAATATTAAAGATAGAATCAAATTGTTCCAGATAAACTCCCTTTTCAAATGCCCAATAGGAAGGTTTCTTGCGGTCGTACACCGTCCATTCTTCTGTATTCACCCGATAACGTGTCACTCCCGAGTCGGATATAAGAGTAGTTACTCCCAGTGTATTCATCACCGGTAATGAATCACGTTCTGTGATGGCGTCGCCCAGCGTATTCTTCTTACCGCCGCAGGAAGAAAATAAAAGAAGCATAACCATTGCCCCGGAAGGCAATTGTTATGCTTATGCTTTTATGCAACAAACGGTTACTTCGTTTTCGCAACATAAATTTTATCTAATCGTTGTAGTCTCTCCGATCCAGCCACCGATAGTGATACGGTCGCCTTGTTTGTAACCTAACATAAATAGGTCTTTAGCCTGTGGAGTATGACCGGAATATGTACCAATCAACTTGTTTGCTTCTTCAGCCACACTTGGGTCAACTGCTTTTGCACGTTGCAGTTTATCAATTACAGCGAAGTAAGTACACTTATTCAATGCAGACTCGTCACTCCAGTTAGGACTCATTGCATACAAGTTAGCAATCAGGATATAAGGAGCACCATAGTTCTCGTTGAAGCTAATTGCTTTCTGACAGTATGATCTGGCTTGAGACAATTTCTTAGCAGAAGCCAATACAGCTGCAGCAGCATATGCCTTTTCTGCTTTCTTCACGTTGTCAGTTTCCAGTTGGATTGCTTCGTCAAAGAACTTCACAGCACCATCAATATCACCTTTCTTGAATGCCTGATAAGCACATCCTGTAGCAGCTTCAGCTGTTGGCTCTATCTTATAAGCGTAGAAAGATGCTTGCAGATAAGCTTCGCTTTCTGTACATCTCATCATTTTCATGATATCGATTACTTTTTTCAGATAAGCCAAGTCTGTCTGGTTAGCTTCTACTTTCGGACCATAAATACCCTGCAGAGATTCGCAGTCAGCAGTACCACTGTTTACGAACAAAGCCACGAGGTTATCTTTTTGATACCCATAAAGTTTTTTTTTTTGCTTCATTAGTTTCTGCAGCAATAGCAGCGTCAGCATATTCTGAAGCAAGCAGATAATCCTGAATAAATTGTTCTTTATGATTAGGATCAGCTTTCAGTTTATCCAATGACATCTGAAGGAAATAAAAAAGCGTAGCAGCTGCCGATTCGCCTTTCACTGCATTTACAGACTGGCTCAACCATTGATAGGCTTGGTTAGCGTCTACTTTCGGAGCCAAAGCAATATAGTCTACAGCCTTGATACCCAGCGCTTCGTCAGCAGAAGACACTTTAGTTCCTTTTGCAAGGAATTCTTCTGTGTATTTCATACGCAAATCATGCGTATTCATCAATTCATCAAAATACTTCTGATATTCAGGATTATTCTTATCCTTAATCTGAGCCATCAAGCCTTTAAGGATTTTATATCCGTCAGTAAAAAGTGTAAAAACGGAGTGTGGGACAATTTTCCAACACAGCTTTCCAGGGAGTATACGCATCTTTAAAATTTCCTGCACGCACAGCCTCATGCGAAATACTACTGTTTGAGTTACAGTTAGACGCATCCTGTGCCACCACAGTGGTTGCTCCAGCCGAAAGGAACAACATAGCCACAAGCGTTTTAATTTTCATTGTATCTAAATTTTAGTTGTTTATATAATATCGTCTATTCTCTCTCTCTCACTTTTATTACTCTACCCTACGCTTGAAGAACCAACGTTCGTTGAACGTAAGCCCGATACTCACGCGGAAGATATTTTCATTCACCATGTTCGTCTCCAATCCTTTTACGCGGACAAACTGTCCACTGATACTAAGTATGGAACGCGAACGGGGAACAGGCAGACCGAAACCGGCAGTTACACCATATTCACGTGAAGCCTTTTTTTCCCATCAATCTTATAATACGGTGTCGTATAATAAGCTCCTAAACGGTATTTTATGTGGGCGAAATAGGAACGTCCTATCAAATTAGGAATGTATTCCGCACCTACTGATATTTTTGTACGATCACAATAAAGTGAAAGTTTCATTAAAGTCCTGACGTACATTCTCGTCACTTGTTACTACGCCAAAATTAGTTTTTGACCATTGCTGTAAGCTATAATCTGCACCAACTGTCAAACGCTTGTCATAGTTATATGTAAATCCGACTCCAAAGGTATTGGGTAATTCAAATGTAGCATCCAGTACATCCTTATATTCAGTTCCATAACTTGAACTAGATGCTCCCATGATTACAATTGACGTATAATCATTATTCAACTTATGTTTAGGAGAATATACAGCACCAATCGTCAAAGAACTCTTTTTATTCAAAGCCTGTGTATATTGTGCACCGAAATCCAATTTATAATCAGAAATCGAGGTTACCATTTTTCGCTGATAGGAATCATAAGAAGATGTTCCCGGATAGAACATTCCTCTTGTACGGGTTATATCTCCCCAAAAATAAGATGCATTCACACCGACAGAGAGATTTTTAAGCACTTTTACACCAGCACCTACGTACATTTGATGCAAACCACCGTCACCGGTAAAACTTCTGCTATATGCCAAACCATTGTCTGTAGTCTGACTATCAGACACCGTATACCCCACATTAGAATATGGCAACAATCCGACACTCATCGCCATCCACGGAGCCAACCGGAACTGCATAGCGAGATAATCGAAACTGGCGTTTTTGGCATTCAACTTCAGGCCACCACCACTAATATTCATATTCTGTAAACTGACACCCCCTTCGAACAGGAACGTCAACGAATCAATGGCCGTATAGGAAGCAGGATTCGTTGGATTGATCTGTGCTCCATCCCTGAGTCCGAAAGCAATTCCACCCATCGCCTTGCTATTTCCGAAACTTTGATCGGACAAGTCGCCATAGCCATATCGTGTGTAAGGAGAGTTTGTATTATTTTGAGCGATTGCCGTTCCGGTAACCATCATGAGCAAAAGCGCCCAAATCGTGTGTTTAAATCCTACCATTATTATAGTTTAAAATTCTATTTAATCCTTTCAACACTAAAAATCTATCTGCAAAGATGGCACTTTTTACGCTGCTATCAAAAGAAAAGTCATCTCCGCCCGTTAAAAAAACCAAAAGTTCAGGATATTTATGCTTCATAGCCTCAATATAACCTGAAATTTCATATTCCATTCCTTTCAGCACCCCTGCACGGATGGCAGTTTCCGTATCCCTTCCCATCGGCAGTTTGCGCCCGTTGGAGTCTATCAGCGGCAAGCGTCCGGTAAACGGTGAAGCGCTTTTATAGCGCATCTGCATGCCGGGAGAAATATTACCGCCATGATATTGTCCTTTCGAGTCAATAAACTCATAAGTAATGCAAGTGCCTGCATCAATGACCAAGATGTCATTATGAGGAAACTGCTCGTTGGCACCCACTACAGCAGCTATCCGGTCGTACCCCAATGTCTCGGGAGTTTCGTACAGATTACCTACCGGCAACGGAGTCTCATGATTGAGCCATAACAGAGGGAACGGCAAAGCAGCCAGTTCGGCAAGTATCCGTTCGTTCAAATCGACGACAGTAGCTACAATCCCCCGCTCAATCCGGTATTTGGAGCAAAGAGCCTCCAAGCTATCCAATGATTGATTGGATTCGGTCAACACCTCCACCATCTCACTTCCATTGAAGAGGGCAACTTTCGCTGTCGTATTTCCTATGTCGATAATTAAGTTCAATACTTTTCGTCTTTAGCGGCGCAAAGGTAAAGTAAAAAAAGAAAAAGTTGAAGCATACAGAAGGAATTATCTTCTTTTTTCATTTCAAATATCGCCCCAAACGCCAAAATCGAACTATATATTTTTAAATATATAATTTATTAGTTATCCCTTATTATGGTACCGCTTTGCGTTTCATAGTTATTTTTCCTTACACAACATTTCCCTATATATCAATCAGTTACAAGAGTTTTAAAGTGTTCCGTTCAGCGTTCCACATTTTATAAGGAAAAAAGAACGCTTTTAGAGGCCCTATTTACCCCTAATCAGAGGCTCTGTTTGGGTGAAACGAAGCCTCTGTTTGGGTAAAACAAAGCCTCTGTTTGGATAAAACGAAGCCTCCGTTTCTACAATCCAACTATTCTTCGTATATTCGCCACCAAAATAATAAACGGGCATTTCTGATGAAACGGACAATTCTATATCCATTACTGACTCTTTATCTGCTTATCTTTTCAAACGGACAAGCCATAGCTTCTGGCAACGACTCCATCCGCCTCAGCCTGCTGACTTGCGCCCCCGGTGAAGAAATATACTCCCTGTTCGGACATACAGCCATCCGCTACGAAGATCCGGCCAACGGAATAGATGCCGTATTCAACTATGGACTATTCAGCTTCAATACTCCCAACTTCATCCTCCGTTTTTCACTCGGTGAGACAGACTACCAGCTGGGAGCTACCGACTACGCCCATTTCGCGGCGGAATATGCCTTCGACGGGCGCAGCGTCTGGCAACAGACACTCAACCTGAGCAAAGAAGAAAAAGCGGAACTCATCCGACTGCTACAGAAAAACTATCTTCCCGAAAACAGAGTTTACCGGTATAATTTCTTTTATGACAACTGCGCTACACGCCCGCGCGATAAAATAGAGGAAAGCATTGACGGAAAGGTAATATATCCCGCAGAGCCGCAAGACGGTTCGCTATCTTTCCGCGATATCGTACATCAATACTGCAAAGGCCATCCGTGGGCCCGCTTCGGCATCGACCTCTGCATCGGCAGCGAAGCAGACCGCCCCATCACGCAACGCCAAATGATGTTTGCCCCCTTTTACCTGATGGATGCTTTCGCAGGCGCCCAAATCGTCCATGATTCGGTTCAGCGTCCGCTCGTATCCGGCAAGGAGCTGATCGTAGACGCCCTTCCCGAGGAAGAAGAAGGCGGTTGGATGCCCACCCCGTTCCAATGTTCCCTCCTGCTTTTTATACTTACCGCTGCTGCTACTATCTACAGCATCCGCAAAAGGACAGGACTCTGGGGTGTCGACCTTATTTTATTCGGTGCCGCAGGCATCGTGGGCTGTGTGCTGGCCTTCCTCGCCCTATTCTCCGAACATCCGGCTGTCAGCTCCAATTTCTTATTGCTGGTATTCCATCCGGGACAGCTTCTGCTCCTTCCATACATCATTTATTGTGTCCGAAAAGGAAAGAAATGCTGGTATTTGACGCTGAATTTAGTCGTTTTAACACTTTTTATGGTGCTTTTTCCGCTAATTCCGCAGAGATTTGACTTAGCTGTTGTACCTTTGGCACTCTGTTTGCTGATACGTTCAGCGAGCAATTTGATATTGACCTCTAAAAAGAAATAATGAAAGGACTACTAACTTCCTTGATTACCGTACTGACCTTCACCGGGCTACAAGCTCAGTCGTTGCCTACTGCCCCTAAACTTGTGGTAGGACTCACGATTGACCAGTTGCGTACGGACTATCTGGAAGCTTTTTCGTCGCTCTACGGCGAGAGAGGCTTCAAACGCCTTTGGAAAGAGGGAAGAGTATTCCACAATGCAGAATATACATTCAGCGGTGTAGACCGTGCCTCTGCCATGGCAGCCATCTACAGCGGATCAACGCCTTCCGTCAACGGGATCATTTCCAACCGATGGATGGATGTAGCCACCCTACGCCCTGTCAACAGTACGGACGATGCGGCCTTCATGGGTTATTACACCGATCAGACCTCGTGTGCCCCTACCAAATTATTAACCTCTACCATTGCCGACGAACTGAAAATAGCGACACAAGGCAAAGGTATCGTATACGCCATCGCCCCTTTCTGCGACGCAGCCATTTTCGCTGCCGGACATGCAGGAAACGGAGCGTTCTGGATCAATCCCACGACCGGAAAATGGAGCGGAACGACTTATTATGGCGAATTCCCCTGGTGGGCAAGCCAATATAACGACCGTCAGGCCATCGACTCCCGCATCTCCAGCGTCACATGGGAACCGGTTTTCCCACGTGGTATAGTACACTTTCCTGCCAGATTGGCGGGACGTAGTGTTCAAATATAAATTTGACGACGACCGCAACAATAAGTTCCGCCGTTTCATCACCAGCCCGTTCGTCAACGATGAAGTAAATGCCCTCGCAGAAGAAGCAATCGGCAAAGGTTCGGTCGGCATGGATGACATTACTGACTTATTGGCACTTACTTATTATGCAGGCAACTATGCGCACAAGTCCGTACAAGAGTGTGCCATGGAAATACAGGACACTTATGTACGCCTCGACCGCAGCATCGCCAACCTGCTTGACCTGCTCGACAAGAAAGTAGGCTTGCAGAATGTGCTTATCTTCGTCACTTCCACCGGATATACGGACAGCGAATCGACGGATTCGGGACTGTACAAAATACCGACCGGAGAGTTTCACCTCAACCGCTGCACCGCCTTGCTGAACATGTTTCTGATGGCCACTTACGGTGAAGGAAAATATGTAGAAGCCTATCACGACCAGCAAATCTATCTGAACCACAAGTTACTGGAACAAAAGCAACTGAACCTGACAGAAGTGCAGGAAAAGTCTGCTGACTTCCTGATGCAGTTCAGCGGAGTAAATGAGGCATATTCCGCCCACCGACTTCTCCTGGGTTCATGGACTCCGGAAATATACAGAATACGCAACGGCTATCACCGCAAGCGTTCCGGCGACCTCGTGATCGACGTGTTACCGGGATGGACTATCGTCAGCGAAAACGGCAACGAGAACAAGGTGGTACGTCATTCCTATATCCCCGCACCGCTGATCTTCATGGGTCACTCCGTGAAACCGGCCATCATTCAGACACCTAACAATCGACCACATTGCGCCTACACTGGCTCATTTCATGCGCATACGGGCTCCCAATGCTTCTTCTTCGGCTCCTATTACCGATCTTCGGTAAAAGATTCCTCACAAAAAACCATGCGCAAAACATAAATAAATCAGCATTTTAATGTAACTTTGCGCGGATTTATAATCACTTCTGCACAGCTTGGTAGCAGGTTTATGCTACTTTCCTTTCTCCGAAAGTGAAAAAACCGTGCAGACAATCAAGAAAATAATAAAAACAAATATATAATGGGATTTAATGAATTTTTAAGCTCGATTTTCGGCAATAAATCCGCACGCGACATGAAAGAGATTCAGCCGTGGGTGGACAAAATCAAAGCCGCTTACCCGGAAGTTGCCAAACTCGATAATGACGCCCTTCGCGCCAAGACGGAAGAACTGAAAACCTACATCCACGATTCGGCAGCCGAACAACGCGCCAAAGTGGAAGAACTGAAAGCCAGCGTTGAAGATACCGAACTGGAAAAACGCGAAGACCTCTTCAACCAAATCGACAAAATCGAGAAAGAGATATTGGAGATTTATGAAAAAGCGCTGGACGAAGTATTACCCACCGCTTTCTCTATTGTAAAGGAAACAGCCAAACGATTCTCTGAAAATGAAGAAATAGTGGTTACAGCTACCGATTTTGACCGCCAACTGGCTGCCACTAAAGACTTTGTACGCATCGAAGGCGATAAAGCCATCTACCAGAACCATTGGATAGCAGGTGGTAACGATACTGTATGGAACATGGTACATTATGATGTACAGCTATTCGGTGGTGTGGTTCTACATAAAGGTAAGATTGCCGAAATGGCAACCGGTGAAGGTAAGACATTGGTAGCTACCCTACCGGTATTCCTCAATGCCCTGACTGGTAACGGCGTGCACGTGGTAACAGTGAACGACTATCTGGCAAAACGTGACTCCGAATGGATGGGTCCTCTTTACATGTTCCACGGTTTGAGTGTAGATTGCATCGACAAGCACCAGCCCAACTCTGATGCCCGTCGCAAAGCTTATCTGGCAGATATCACGTTCGGTACAAACAATGAATTCGGTTTCGACTACCTGCGTGACAACATGGCTATCAGCCCCAAAGACCTTGTACAACGCCGGCACAATTATGCCATCGTCGATGAGGTGGACTCAGTATTGATTGATGATGCCCGTACTCCGTTGATTATCTCCGGACCTGTACCTAAAGGCGATGACCAACTCTTCGAACAGCTCCGCCCGCAAGTGGAACGTCTGGTAGAAGCTCAGAAGAAAACTGGCTACCCAATACCTGGCCGATGCCAAGCGCCTGATTGCTTCCAGTGATAAGAAAGACCAGGAAGAAGGTTTCCTTGCTTTGTTCCGCAGCCATAAGGCTTTGCCGAAGAACAAGCCTCTGATCAAATATCTGAGTGAACAGGGGATCAAAGCAGGCATGCTGAAGACCGAGGAAATCTACATGGAGCAGAACAACAAGCGCATGCACGAGGCAACTGACCCGCTGTACTTCGTTATCGAAGAGAAACTGAACAGCGTGGATTTGACAGATAAAGGTGTGGATCTGATTACCGGAAATTCGGAAGACCCTACTCTCTTCGTATTGCCTGATATAGCCGCACAACTGTCTGAACTGGAAAATGAAACCAACTTGACAGATGAGGAACGTCTGGCCAAGAAAGATGAGTTGCTGACAAATTATGCCATCAAAAGCGAACGTGTGCATACCATCAACCAGCTGTTGAAGGCTTATACCATGTTCGAGAAAGACGACGAATATGTGGTAATCGACGGCCAAGTGAAGATTGTGGATGAGCAGACGGGACGTATCATGGAGGGCCGTCGCTACTCCGACGGTTTGCACCAGGCTATCGAAGCCAAAGAAGGCGTGAAAGTAGAAGCTGCTACCCAGACTTTTGCCACCATTACATTACAGAATTACTTCCGTATGTACCACAAGCTCTCGGTATGACCGGTACGGCAGAAACAGAAGCCGGCGAGTTGTGGGACATCTACAAGCTGGATGTAGTGGTTATTCCGACTAACCGCCCCATTGCCCGTAATGACATGAATGACCGCGTTTACAAGACAAAACGTGAGAAATATAAAGCAGTCATCGAAGAGATCGAACAGTTGGTACAAGCCGGACGCCCTGTGCTGGTGGGTACTACTTCTGTAGAAATATCCGAAATGCTGAGCAAGATGTTGTCTATGCGCAAGATTGAGCATAGCGTACTGAATGCCAAGCTGCACCAGAAGGAAGCAGATATCGTAGCTAAAGCCGGTTTGAGCGGTACTGTTACCATTGCTACCAATATGGCCGGTCGTGGTACGGATATCAAACTGAGCCCGGAAGTGAAAGCTGCGGGTGGTTTGGCAATTATCGGTACGGAGCGCCATGAGTCCCGTCGTGTAGACCGCCAGTTGCGCGGACGTGCCGGACGTCAGGGTGACCCGGGTTCTTCCGTATTCTTCGTATCACTGGAAGACGAATTGATGCGTCTGTTCTCCTCCGACCGTATTGCCGGTGTGATGGACCGCCTCGGCTTCAAGGAAGGTGAGATGATTGAACATAAGATGATTTCCAACTCCATCGAACGTGCACAGAAGAAGGTGGAAGAAAATAACTTCGGCATCCGTAAACGCTTGCTGGAATATGATGACGTAATGAACAAACAACGTACCGTTGTGTATACCAAGCGTCGTCATGCCTTGATGGGTGAACGTATCGGCATGGACATCGTGAACATGATCTGGGATCGTGTTGCCGCTGCTGTTGAAGCTCCCGACTACGAAAACTGCAAAATGGACTTCCTGCAAACACTCGCTATGGAAACTCCATTCAGCGAAGAGCAGTTCCGCAACGAGAAGAAAGAGAAACTCGCAGAAGAGGCTTTCAATGTAGCCATGGATCTGTTCAAGCGCAAGACTGACCGCATGGCACAGGTTGCTTATCCGGTTATCAAGCAGGTGTATGAGACTCAGGGACATATGTATGAAAACATTCTTATCCCCATCACAGACGGAAAGCGTATGTACAACATCTCCTGCAACCTGAAGAGAGCTTATGAAAGTGAATGTAAGGAGGTAGTGAAGCCATTCGAGAAATCTATCTTGCTGCACGTCATCGACGAGGCATGGAAAGAAAACTTGCGCGAGCTGGACGAGCTGAAACACTGTGCAGAATGCAAGTTACGAGCAGAAAGACCCGCTGCTGATTTACAAGCTGGAATCTGTGAACTTGTTTGATGCCATGGTGAATAAGATTAATAATCAGACTATCTCTATCTTAATGCGTGGACAAATCCCGGTACAAGAGGCTCCGGCTGAAGCCCCTGAGGCTCCCCAGGCTCCCCGCCAAGTAGAGGTGCGCCAGGCTGCTCCGGAACAACGCCAGGATATGAGCAAGTATCGCGAACAGAAGGTTGATTTGAATGACCCGAACCAGCAGGCCGCTGCGGCACAAGATACACGTGAACAACCAAGACGCGAACCTATCCGTGCCGAGAAGACCGTAGGACGCAATGATCCTTGTCCTTGCGGAAGCGGTAAGAAATACAAAAACTGCCACGGACGGAATGCATAAAGCAAAGCTATAAAATGATAAGGCGATAGGGTGATAAGATGATACCGTCAGGTATCTTTTATCACCCTATCACTTTTTCTCCTACCACATTATCACATTTTTTATTCGTTCCAGCTTTTGAATATTCAGCTAAAAGAGTACTTTTGCTCCAAAGAACAAAACCAAAGACTATGACCAAATATCACTATTGTCTGTTATTGATGGGGTCTCTGCTGTTAGGCAGCTGCCAGAGTGTAGAACAACTGTCCATTGATTATATGCTTCCGGCAGAAGTCAGTTTCCCGGCAACACTGAAACGTGTGGCTGTTGTCAACAACATGCCAAACGTACCGGACAACAAACTCATCATCACTGAGGAAGAACAGAAAAAAAGCGAGAATGAGGTGGCACGCCTCACCAACTACTACAATGGAGACGCCGCAATAACAACCGAATCCCTTGCAGAGGCCCTTGCCAACGAAAACTACTTTGAAGAGGTTGTGATATGCGACTCTGCCCTCCGGAGTAAAGACATCAATCCCCGCGAAAGCACATTATCGAGAGATGAAGTACTGGAACTTACACAGAATTTGGACGTAGATTTCCTGATAGCCCTGGAAAACATACAAATGCGTTCCAATCGCAAGATAAGTTATATGCCCGACTGGGGTGTGTTCCTCGGCACAGTGGATGTAAAGGTATATACTACCGTCAGAATATATTTACCTAACCGCAAAGGTCCTATGGTGACCGTCAACAGCAATGACAGTATTTTCTGGGAAGAGGCAGGAAATGGTGAAGCGTCAGTACGTTCCCGCCTCATCAGCGAAGAAGACATGGTGAAGCAAGCATCTGAATTTGCAGGAACGGTTCCGGTAAGACATCTACTCCCCTATTGGAAAACCAGTAACCGCTATCTCTTCAGTGGTGGTTCTGTAAATATGCGTGACGCAGCCGTATATGCCAAAGAAGAAAATTGGAGTAAAGCAGTAGAGCTCTGGAAGCAGACCTACGAAACAAAAAAAGGAAAACAGAAAATGTATGCAGCCTATAACACCGCTTTGGGCTACGAAATGCAAGACAGCATAGATACTGCCTTGGAATGGGCATTAAAAGCGCAAACCCTTGCCCGTGAGAAAAGCAAGACAGACAAAAAAGAGACAGGCGAAATACATAATGGAACCATCTCCTATTATATCTTTATCAGCATGTATGTAGACGAATTGGAGAAACGAAAAGAGGGAATGGCACGCCTGAACATGCAAATGAACAGATTTGATGATGATTTTTAGTCAAATGATGCAGAGATAACCGTTTTTTTTATACCTTTGAACTTATAAAAGAAGGAACCCATGAAATTGAGCCAACAATCATTATATTATTATCGAATCGGCTATCAAAAAGAGCGGTCGCTAAACTAATAGCCAGCCAGCTGTGAGGCAAACAGAAGTTGTAACCGATATCCATCTCCAACTGAATGGGACAACTTAATATTTACAACGATGATGATGAAGAACTGGCAAACATCATGATCGGAAGAATACTATGAAGGGGATGATTCCTTTGAAAACGTGGAACCTTCTCTTCAAACATTTTTGCAGAATGAAGGATGCCGAGATTTCGACAAGTGACTATTCCTGAAACCTTATTCTTTTCGTTTTGGTAGATGAAGAGAAACCGTAGCAAGTGCTGTTGATTGACGACGATATACTTTGGTGAGAATGATGAATTGAAAGGTTGGATAAAGGAAGTTGGACGACTTCTTAAGGATTTGTTGGAAAAATAAAATTGTTGGAGAAATAAAATATCGCGTTCTTTAGACCAGAGATCGTTCAAAGATCCCATAAGATAATCACGGAAGCTTAGAATTATTTTATATATTCTATTCGATTGTTGTTGTGTTGATTGAGATATTAGCAAGTCTAAGCGGCATGAAGCCTGATGCCCCCTGCCGGAGTCTGACCGGTGTCGCAATCTGATGCAAGATATCACGGTTCAATAAGGCATCTGGCAACTTAAAAAGTCATAGACTTATAACCAGGGAATGTTCTTCTCC
>VOFJ01000137.1_pt1 | contig 28000 bp, 47 predicted proteins | sample 5384081 | NCBI WGS metagenome assembly VOFJ01 (sample SAMN12384729, study PRJNA508395) | human gut metagenome | isolation source: healthy gut I | host: Homo sapiens | reverse complement strand
CTTTTTTCCTCCTCTGTCACCGGATGTAATTTTGATCCGAGTATCGCAAAAAAAGAGGCTCAGGTAAATTCAATAAAGAATGGGTCTAAAAAGTTAATAAATACAGTTGCAAATAATCCTACATGAAATCCAACCAGACATTTTGTAACAATGAATCCAACAAATCCGGCGATCATAGACCATCTCGCTCCGGTAGCGGAAAGCTTTTTACTTACCACACTTCCGATGGCGGAAACGCCCCAGCTTGCTGCGATGATCGTAGATGCAAAATAAGTAACGATGCGGACACTTCCGATTCCTGTATATGCTAACAGTAAGGAAATCGCACCGAGGATCAGCATTATCACTCTGCTGACAAATAACTGCTGCTTTTTCACTTTTAAATTCCACAAAAAAACAATATCCGATGTAATAGAAAATCCAATGACCGACAGGAATGTGGATGCAGAAGATAATCCTGCTGCCATAATGCCGGCAAGCATCAATGTTCCGACAAGCTTCGGCATTACATGAAATGCTGCCCAGATCAGAACTCTCTGCGGATCTTCCATTCCAGGGTTAAGATTCAGTACGGTCACAGACTGCAGATTCAAATACATCAGGAAAATCACCGTACATGCCGCTGCGATCGCACCTGCGCGGAATGTAACATGCTCGCTCTTTGCCATCATGTTACGTCCTGCCTGCCAAGGCGATACCGACACTGTAATAAACCAGATAATTCCCATCGTCACTGCATACATCACTGCACCAAAAACATCTGTTGCCCCGGCTCCTGGAATATTGCCATGATAATCCAAAAGGTTCTCCGGAATGTTTGGATTATTCATGAGATTCTCCAGCAGATGACCAATTCCACCCTGTGCCTTGAAAACATAAGGACCGGCAATGATCGTCGCTATTAAAAATACCATGAACATCATCGTATCCGTAAGAATAACTCCTTTCGAACCGGAATAAAAAGTAAAAGCGGTAAAACAAAACCATGCCAGGAAGAGACAGAGCTCATAAGAAAGCCCTGTCAGTTCCTGCATTAAAATTCCAACTCCGGTGATACATGAGAGCAAATACGCTGTGAGGGAAACTGCTGTAATAATTCCGGCAACTCTCCGGTTTTTCAGATCGCAGTAACGCGCTCCGAAATATTCCGGCATTGTTGTACATTCTGACCGCCTTAAATATCGTCCGAACATAAGTGGTCCGGCAATATAACCCATTGCACACATGGAATTTAGCAATACCAGTGTTGTAATGTTGCCGGAATAGCACCATCCCTGGTCTCCCATGAACCCGTTTACCGAAAGCATCGATGCAAACAGGGTTCCGGCGATCAAAATCGTCGGGGCATTTCTTCCACTGACATAATAGTCATTTACGTCCTTTACAGAACGACCTGCCCAGATTCCAACCACTATGTAAACCAGTATGCTGACAACCACTCCTATAAAGAATATATTCATGCAACATCCTCCTTATCTTTTTCTAACCTTTTTTTTCCTCTTTTCCCAAGGACGAAAATCATAAGGATTCCTGAAGCGATCAGACAGCCTCCAACTACAGCTGAAAATAGTATTTCTCCCATCGTATCATCCTCCATTTCTGTCTCCAGAAACTATTTCAGCAAATTTCCTGCAATTACCATCTTCTGGATCTCAGAAGTGCCTTCATAGATTTCTGTGATCTTAGCGTCACGCATCATTCTTTCTACTGGATAATCTCTTGTATATCCATATCCACCGAATAACTGTACTGCTCTCCAGGTAACTTCTCTTGCTGTTTCAGAAGCGAATAATTTAGCCATAGCAGCTTTGTCAGAGTATGGTTCGCCGTTATCTTTTTGCACAAGCAGCGCTATATACAAGGTATCTAGCAGCTTCTACTCTTGTCTTCATATCAGCAAGTGTGAATTTTGTATTCTGGAATGCTGCGATAGGACGTCCAAACTGTTCTCTTGTCTTAACATATTCTACAGCTGCGTCTAATGCGCCTTCAGCAATACCAAAGTGCCTGTGCAGCGATACCGATATGTCCGCCATCAAGAGTTGCCATAGCAATCTTGAATCCTTTGTTAACTTCTCCCAAAAGGTTTTCCTTCGGAACTTTTACGTTTTCGAAAATCAGCTCGCATGTAGAAGATCCACGGATACCCATTTTCTTCTCATGACTTCCAAAGCTGAATCCTTCCCATCCTTTTTTCTACGATGAAAGCACTGATTCCTTTGTTTCCAAGTTCTTTGTTTGTCATTGCAAATACAACGTAAACATCAGCAACTTCACCGTTTGTGATGAAGATCTTGCTTCCGTTTAATAAGTAGTGATCGCCTTTGTCTTCTGCAACTGTTCTCTGTCCAGCAGCGTCAGATCCAGCGCCCGGCTCAGTAAGACCGAAAGCACCAAGTTTTTCACCAGATGCAAGATCTGGAAGGTATTTCTGTTTCTGTTCTTCTGTTCCGAATGCTTCGATTGGCCAGCAGCATAAAGATGTATGAGCTGAAATTGTAACACCTGTGCTTGCGCATGCTTTAGAAACTTCTTCTACTGCAAGAACGTAAGACATATTGTCTGCACCTGCTCCGCCGTACTCTTCAGCGACCGGGATTCCGAGAAGTCCTGTTTCTCCAAGCTGTGGAATCAGTTCTTCCGGGAAGCGCTCCTGCTCATCTAACTCTGCAGCGATTGGTTTGACAAACTGCTCTGTAAATTCAACGAACATGTCTTTCATTAACTGCTGGTCTTCATTTAATTTAAATTCCATAGTGTTTTACCTCTCTTCTCTTACTTTTTTAATCAAAAACCTCTGGCTACTTCTTATAACCCTTTGTATTTTCTGATCTTTTTCTGTCAGAATTGGCAGAACTACTTTCAGGTCTCCAACAAGACCGTAATCAGCCACATTGAAAATTGGTGCATCTGGATCTTTGTTGATTGCAATGATCACGTCAGAGCTGCTCATACCGGCAAGATGCTGAATTGCTCCGGAAATTCCGCAGGCAATGTAGATCTTTGGTCCAACTGTTTTACCAGTCTGGCCTACCTGGTGTGCATGTGGGATCCATCCTGCATCAACAGCTGCTCTGGATGCTCCTACTGTAGCACCTAATACTTCTGCAAGCTCTCTTACAGGTGCAAAACCTTCTGGTCCGCCTACTCCACGTCCACCGGAAACGATGATTTCTGCGTTTTCCAGATCAACGAGTTCCCCTGCCATCTCATTGATCACTTCGAGTAACTCTACACGTTTTTTTCTGCATCTGTGATCTCAACTTTTTCTTTGATCACCGGAATGTCTTTTACTTCACCTGGTTCACTCTTCTTGAATACGCCAGGTCTGACTGTTCCAAGCTGTGGTCTGTGGTCAGGACACATAATTGTTGCCATCAGGTTTCCACCGAATGCAGGTCTTGTCCATGCCATGTTGCCTGTCTCATCATCAATATCTAATGCTGTACAGTCTGCTGTTAAACCAGTTCCAAGTCTGCAGGAAATACGAGGTCCGATGTCTCTTCCGTTATTTGTAGCACCGATCAGCATTACGGATGGTCCGTATTTTTTCGATCAGTTCGCAAAGAACTTTTGCATAAGCATCTGTGTTATAGTGCTTTAATTCAGGCTGATCCACAACGATTGCTTCGTCAGCGCCGTGTGCTTTTACAGCTTCGAGTGCTGGTGCAACATTGCTTCCTAAAATTACTGCAACAAGTTTTCCGTTCTGTTTATCTGCAAGTCTTCTACCTGGAACGAGTAACTCAAGTCCTACGCTTTTCGCAGTACCTTCATCCTCTGTTTCGATAAAGACCCAAAGATCCTTTGTCTTTTCTACCGCCATCTCTTTTCACCTCCTTAAAATACTTTATCTTCGCAGAGAATGGCAAATAATTTTTCTGCGCCTTCTTCTGATGTCGGTTCATTGATCTTCACACCTGAAGTTTTTACTTCTGGGGTAAATGTTTTCTTAACCTTTGTTGGAGAACCTTTTTAATCCGATTCTCTCATTATCCCATACCAGCTTCTAAGTCTGCATAGGCGAGAACATTGATCTCTGCTTTCTTTGCAGCCATCTTGGATTTGATGGTAGGGAATCTAGGATCGAAGGATGGTTTTGTTACGGTGATCAGACATGGGTAAGAAACTGCAACCTTCTCAAATCCGGCTTCTACTTCTTTCTTGATCACAAGTCTGTCTTCCTCAGCTTCTGCTTCGATCGCATATGTTACCTGTGGAAGTCCGATATGCTCAGCGATTTCAGGTCCAACCTGTGCTGTATCACCATCAATTGCCTGTTTTCCACAGAAGATGATGTCGAATTTTCCTTCTAATTCTTCTAATTTCTTAATTGCGCAGGAAAGAATGTAACTTGTTGCAAGTGTATCACTTCCTCCAAATTCTCTTCCGCTGACAAGGTATGCTTTGTCTCCGCCTACAGCAAGACACTCTCTTAAAGCGTTCTCTGCCTGTGGTGGTCCCATAGATACTAATGTAATCTTCGTACCTGGTTCTTTTTATCTTTGATTCTTGCTGCGAGTTCCAATGCGTATGCATCAAATGGATTGACAATACTTGGTACTCCTTCGCGAATCAGTGTTTTCTTTACCGGAGCGATACGGATTTCTGTCGTATCCGTTACCTGCTTAATGCATACAAGAATATTCTTCATTGCAAATATCCTCCATTCCTCTCTCTTTATTTATATTTCTTTAATACCTGACGGCTTGCAATAACTGTCTGAATCTCACCTGTTCCACCGGAAATACGTGTGATTCTTAAGTCTCTATAAATACGGCTTACGCGGCTTCCGCAGTATCCGATTCCTCCCATTACCTGGAGTGCATGGTCAGCGATATCGTTAGCTGATTCAGAACAGAACTGTTTAGCAATAGATGCCTCTGCTCTTGTCAGGCAGTTGTTATCTTTGTTCCATGCGTAGTGAAGAAGCATATTTCTCATAGCTTCAATCTTCATGGTCATTTCCATGATGTGGTTCTGGATCAGCTGTAAAAACGTCCGATCTCCTGACCTTTTACGATTCTCTGGTTAGCATATCTACATGCATCTTCGTATGCACATAATGCCTGTCCGTATGCGTTGAATGCATCGATCAGACGCTCGTAATCGAATCCTTTAGATGTTGCCATTAATCCGTTTCCTTCGAAACTGAACATATCGCTTTCTTCGATCTCAACATCATCAAACCAGATATCGTTTACGTTTTCCATGTTTAATCCCATTTTTTCCATTGGCTCTTTTTTTGCAGCCTGGAACGTTTGTAGGAACAAACCATAATGTAAGCTGTTCTGGGTTCTCGCTGTTTTTAGCAAGTGTCAGACAGTAATCATTGTCCAGTGCTCCGGAAATGAAGTGCTTGTGTCCATTGATGTATACTTTTCCGTTACGACGTGTATAAGTTGTAAGGATTGTATTGCTGGATAATTCAGTACCTGCTGTTGGCTCTGAGAATCCCTGTGCGAATGCTCCATTACCTTTGAAGAATAAAGGCATGAATTTGTCGATCTGTTCTTTTGTTTCCGTTCTCTAAAAAGAGCATCTGCTTTTACATGATCCCAGAAAAGGTAAATTGGTGCGCCACAGCGTCCTAAAAGCTTCCATTACGAGGAACATTGTAACAGCGCCTTCGCCGCCACCTGGTTCACCGTCTTCTCCTACTGCTTCTTCTGGTAAGAACATGCTAAAAAGCATCCAAGTTCTTTTAAAATTTCCCACCATTTTTCTGGATGTGTGTGGTTTTTTGTCACAATCCTGGAAGTAAGGCTCAAGATTTTCTCTTGTCATAGCCTCTTCAATTGCCTGTACCATTAATTCCTGTTCTTCTGTAATTCTGAAATCCATTTTATTTCCTCCATTTTCTATTATTTACATGGTTACTTCGTTCCATGTCAAACACTAATTTTTATTATCTGCCTTTCCAGTCCGGTTTGCGTTTCTCTAAGAAAGCTTTTGGTCCTTCTACTGCATCTTCTGTTTTCTCGATGTAGTCGTCCCAGCAGCGATTGCAATATCTCTGTGCATCTTCGAAAGAGCACTGTGTTGCTACATGGAAGATCTCTTTGCTGAGTTTTAATGAGATCGGTGCGTTTGCTGCAATGATCTCTGCTAATTCCATTGCTTTGTCCATTACCTGTTCCTTTGGAACAACGTAGTTAACAAGACCTACTTCGTATGCACGCTGTGCATCGATCAGTTTTCCTGTCAGAACCATCTCAGATGCGATCTTCTTAGGAATGATGTTTGGTAAACGGATCAGTCCTCCGCTTGTTGCCAGGAATCCGACTTTTTACTTCAGAAAGTCCGAATCTTGCATTCTCAGATGCAACGATAATGTCACATGCAAGTGCGATCTCAAGACCTCCTGCTACTGCAGTTCCGTTTGCTGCACAGATGATCGGTTTTGCGGAAAGACGTTCTGTGATTCCTGCAAATCCATGTGCCATAATTGTCTGACAGGTTCCGTTTTCATCATAAGCTGCTAAATCTTCTCCGGAACAGAAGCTTCTGTCGCCTGTTCCTGTGATAATGATCGCGCCAACTTCCGGATTCTGTTCAGCATCGTTTAAGATCTGTTCCATCATTGCGGATGTTTCCGGGTCGATTGCATTGCGGCGCTCTTCACGGTTGATTGTTACGATCAATACGCCATTTTTCAGTTCAGTAAGTACTTTCTTTGTTTCCCCCATAATTGTCACCTCATTTTTTTTCTATCATTTACAGCTATCTGCACATCTTCAGATAGCTGTTATGTGCTCTTTTTCCCACTTCAATGTGGTTGTGTCGCCATGTCCGGGACATAGGGTAATGTCCTCTATGGCAAGATTATTAATTTTTCTCAGGCTCTGCATCATCTGGCGCTCATTTCCACCTTCAAAGTCCGTTCTTCCGATACTTCCCTGGAAAATCGTATCTCCGGTAAAGATTGCATCCTTTGTCAGAAACAGAACGGATCCCGGCGTATGTCCCGGTGTTTCCATCACAGTGATCTCTGTTCCTGCGATCACCAGCTCCTGTCCATCTTCGATCGTCTTCACATTCTTAAATGCCCTGACTGTCGGGAACTGCTGTCCCATATCATACTCCGTAAGACTCTCCGGAATATCCTTTGCATTGCAATACACCGGAATCTCTTTCCATCGTTCCTGCAGCTTCGGTACCGCAAGAATATGATCGTAATGACCATGTGTCAGAAGAATTGCTTCCGGACAGATCTGCTTTTCCTCCAGGATGGAGATCAGCTTTTTCGGATTATCTGCAGGATCAACGAGAAATCCTCTTCCCGGTTCCTGTCCTTCTGCAATATAACAGTTTGTGATAAATGCCCCTACCGGGACTCTGATTATCTGCATCTTTCCTCCTACGCAAAACCTGTATTCTATCTGTGATCCAAGATTAAATCATGCTGCTTCCGACAACACCGTCTGCAAAGAGCTGGTCAATCTTTTTCTTCGCTGTATCCAAGTCCTGCAAGAATCTCTCTGCTGTCTTCGCCAAGAAGTGGTGCTCCTCTCCAGATCGGGCATAACTCGTCGTTGAACCGGATCGGATTGTTATAGAATCTCATCTGTCCAATCTTTTTCCTGATCAACAAGTGTTGTCGTCTCTGTTGAATTTGCATGTTCTGAAGTATATGCTTCAATAAAAGGAAGTACTTCAGATGCCGGTACCCCGGCTTCTGTCAGGCGTTTTTCTATCTCGCTCCGTTTATAAGTAACGGTTACTTTTTTTCAAGTTCTTCTACCAGGCTGTCCCTGTTTGCGATTCTTGCCGCGTTATCTGCAAATCTTGGATCGTCTTTTAAGTGTCCGACATCTAATGCATCACACATCTTTGCCCAGCGTTCCTCGCTGTCTGCAATGATAACTGCCCAGCCGTCTCTTGCTTCGAAAATTCCGTATGGTGCGGTGAAGCGGTCATGATTACCGAATCTTGACTGTGTATAAGTTCCTTTTCCGTAATCGACAACAGTCTCACCACAGGAGATCATTACCGTATCCATCATACCGATATCAACTCTGCATCCCTCTCCTGTCTTACGTGCCTGGATCAGGCCGATCAGCGCTGCGTTTAATGCGTGTGTTCCGGTTAAGGTATCACAATTTGCATTTCCTGCTTTCATTGGTGCACCGTCCGGTTCTCCGTTGCTTCCTGCAAATCCGCCGCGGGCTGCTGCGATTGCATCATAACATGGATATTTTTTCAGAGGTCCTGTCGCTCCGAATCCGCTCAGTGATACGAACACGATCTTTGGATTGATCTTTTTCAGTTCTTCGTATCCAAGTCCCAGTCTGTCAATGGAACCGCTCTTGAAGTTTTCAAGTACGACATCTGCTTCCTTTACCATATCGTAGATGACCTGTTTGCCTTCCTGAGAAGACAGATCCAGCTCAATGCTCTGCTTATTCTTATTATATGCTGTATAAAGAGTACTTAATCCGTTTACGAATGGATCCCATGTTCTTGCCTGGTCGCCGCTGCCGTAGCGCTCTACTTTCCAGACTTCAGCTCCCATATCTGCAAACTGCCATGCCACATATACACCTGCAAGTGCAATCGTAAAATCAAGCACTTTTTACATCTTTCAATGGTCCCTTTCTGTTCTCTGTTCCCATAGCCTTTGACTCTCCTTATTCTACACCGTATTCTGTCAGAACTGCCTGCGTATCTGCACCAAGCACATGACCAGGTTCTATGTTATCAAGATCATCCGCACCGGAGAACTTCGCCGGAATTCCGATCTGTGTCTCTCCGCCTACCGTGATCATCATTCCACGGTCTGCAACCTGTTCATCCTTCATCAGCTCTTCTACTGTATTGCAAGGTCCGCCAGGTACCATTGCCCTGCGGCAGATCTGATCTGCTTCATCAATTGAGATCGTTGCAAAATAGTCTTTTTAACTGCTGGTCAAGTTCTCCGAAGTAATGCTTCATGGAACGATCCGGGTCGTGTGCATATACGCTTCCCTCTCCCCAGTCATCCCTGCCGGCCTCTCTCTTGCAAAGTCAAGCCACTGTTTATCGCTTCCGATACTTAAAGCGAACCAGCCGTCCTTACAGTGGAATGTGTCAGTCGGGTTCGTTGTCGGGAATCCGTTGCCGAGACGTCTAGGTAACACATTCAGTCCCTGCATACATTCTGCAAAAGTATCATCAAGCTCCATCATCGTATGCCATGAGCTTACGGAAACTTTACTGCCCTCGCCGCTCTCTTCTGCTTTCAGATATGCAGCCATCATTCCGGCTGTGAGATGCCAGCTTGCATAAATGTAAGCCAGTGGGAAACCAAACTTTGTCGGTCTCTCCGGAAAACCGGTCTTCTCAAGCAGTCCGCATTTTGCCATAACGATCAGGTCATAGTCAGGACAATCTTTCCATGGTCCTTCTTTACCAAATGGTGTTAACACTCCGTAAATAAGCTTCGGATTCACTGCTTTTAAGTTCTCGTACCCCAATCCGAGTCTTTCCATATAATCTTCCTGTTTATTTACCGCTACCATATCACATTTTGCTGCAAGCTTTCTTACGATCTCCTGACCGTCTGCTGTTGTGTAATCAATTGCAATACTCTTCTTGCCGCGCAGATAGTACTGTGCATATGGTCCTTCTTCCTCCGGTGTTCCTCCCCGGCGCCGGATATCATCGCCGCCCTGTGGCTTTTCCACCTTAAGTACTGTTGCCCCGTAATCTGCAAACACGCTTCCGATATACGGGTTTCCCTCAGTGAGATCCAATACCGATACTGCTTCCAAAGGTTTCATGATAACCTCCTCCTGTTTTGTTTGGCGTCCGAACAATTCATTTTCGTTTCAAACATTTCGTTTTATTTTTATCATACTTCTATTATTTCGTTATTTTGAATAAATTGCAAGCTTTTTTTTATATTTTTTCGATATTTTTTCAATTATTTACAGTTTTATTGTTGACACCGCGCTTTATTCATAATAAGATAAGCTTACAAATTTAACATTTTGTCCCGTTTTAAATTTGTTTCATTTTTTCAAAATTGTTTTTTTTTACCATACAATTTTTAAACAATTCAAGACAATTTGAGACGACGCATGGTATTGTATCTTCTATTTCTATGATTGAAACAGTTTAAAACACCACAAAAAATAATTTTAGGAGCAGGTGAGCAAATGAAAATTATTACATGTTGTAAAGTAGTACCGGATGAAGAACAGATCAAAGTTCTTCCTAACAGAGAGCTGGCTCTTGATGATGTACCAGCAAAAATCAGTCAGTATGACTTAAACGCCCTTGAAGCAGCAAAGAAGCTTTCTGCAGAGACAAAGGGTTCCGTTACCGCATTAAGCGTTGGTTCTTCCAAAGCTCTTGATGCAACAAAGATCCGTAAAGATATCCTTTCCCGTGGTGCAAATGATTTAAAACTTGTGATCAGCGACGATCACAGCTTCTCTGATTCTTTTGAAACAGCAAAAGCTCTTGCAGCAGCAATCCGTGAGCAGGAAGAAGTTGACCTCGTTCTTTGCGGAACCGGTTCTTCCGATCTCTACAATCAGGTAACAGGTATCCAGCTTGGTACATTACTTGACTGGCCAACCTTAAACAACGTAACTTCCATCCAGCCAAACGGTGATACCGTTCTTGTTGAGCGTACTCTTGAGAACAGCACTGAAGTTTTTGAAGTAGCACTTCCAGCAGTTCTTTCCGTTTCATCTGAGATCAACGTTCCGACTGTTCCAGCTATGCGTGATATCATGCAGGCAGGTAAAAAACCGGTTGCAGTTCTTACTACAGATCTTGCAGATTTAAACGCTTCTGCATCTACTCTTGAGCAGCTTGCTCCAGAACAGCAGGAGAGACGTCAGGGAAATTATCGAAGGAGACAACGAAGAAGCAGTAGACGCTTTAGTTGCTTTCCTTAAGAAAGAAGCTTTATAGGCTTAAGGGAGGATTTTAGATATGCAATCTTATGTAATTAGTGAAAATAATGCTTTATTATCCGAACTCTGTGCCGGAGCAAGAAACGTTTGCTTCCGATGTTACAGCTGTTGTTTTCGGTGATGGTGCAGCTGCAGCTGAGTGTGGAGCAGACCACATTCTTACATGTCCATTAGAAGAATCCGGTTCTCCGGAAGATTTTGCAAAAAGCTATCGCAGAAGAGATTTTAAAATCTGATGCTGCCTGCGTTCTTGTTGGAAATACAATCCTTGGACGTGCTCTTGCAGGAAAACTCAGTGTTTACTTAAACACAGCAGTGTTCGCAACCATCTCTTCTCTTACTTCTGAAGACGGTAAACCATGCTTCGAGCGTACTGTATTCGGTGGAACAGCTGTTAACAAACAGGTGATTGAAACAGCTTACAGTGTATTCACTGTAAACAGCGGAATCTTCGCAGCAGCAGAAGGAACAGGTGCCTGCACAGACATCGCTCCAATCGCCGGTGCTGCATCCGCAAGCTTAAAACGTGTTTCTAAAGATGAGAAACGTGAAACAGCTGTAAACCTTGTTGCTGCAAAACGTATCGTCGCGATGTCGGCCGTGGACTTGCTGCACAGGAAGATCTTGCTATGTGTGAGAAGCTGGCTTCTGCTATCGATGGTGAAGTTGGATGTTCCCGTCCAATCGCTGAGAACAACAAATGGTTACCAAAATCTTCCTACATGGGAATCACAGGTGTTCAGGTTAAGCCAGATCTTATCATCTGTACTGGTGTATCCGGACAGGTTCAGCATATCGGTGGTATCAACAAATCCAAAGTGATCGTTGCTATCAATAAAGATAAGTCCGCACCTATTTTCAAAAACTGTGACTTTGGACTTGTTGGAGATATGTATAAGATCATCCCACTTTTAACGGAAAAATTATCCTAATGAAAGGCAGAAATCATGACTGATATTGCAGGTAACCGCACTCTTTCCTCTCAATGGAATGAGACTGTACAATTTTATGGTAATCAGAATTTTCTGGAATATATTTCAGTTGATGACCAGCTTACCAGCTACACTTATTCTGAATTTCACTACCGTGTTTATTCAGACAGCAAACTGGTTTCATTCGCTAGGAATCCGTAAAGGCGAACTGGTGGCACTTCATCTGCACAATTCACCAGAATATCTGATGTGCTGGCTTGCACTTGCGCAGATCGGCGCTGTATCCGTTCCGCTGAATGAGCACTATCGCCTGCAGGAAAGCAAATTCGTCCTTCAGAAATGTGATATCCATCGCATTATCGTTGAGCCGTCTTCCCTTCCTATTTATCAGTCCAATAAAGAAGATTTACTACTCTCTACCATTATTTTTAGCCTGGGGAGAATGTCCGGATCCGGACATTCTCTCTCTTTCAGCAAGTAGTTTTTTTGACGGCAGCCGACTGGACAAATCCTGCGAGATTCTTCCGGAGGATACTGCCGTCATCCTATTTACCTCTGGAACAACGCAGTACCCGAAAGGCGTGATCTATACGCACTGCAATGTCGTATATGGTGGTATTATCCATATGCAGCAGATTGGCATGTGCCCCGGAGACCGTTTTTTTCGTGTATGCCATGTTACCATATGGATTTTCAGGAAATGGCTGCTATGTCCGTCATTGTTGCCGGCGGTACACTGATCATGGTAGAGCATTACAGCGCACATAAATTCTGGAAACAGATCTGTGATACAAAAAGCAAACTTTACAGATACCATGTCCATTATGAACCGGACACTGATGCTGCAGCCTGTACAACCATGGGAGCAGGATCATTGTCTGAAACAGGTCTATTTTTCTATGGGATTAAGCACAGAAGAAAAAGATGAATTCGAACGTCGATTCCACGTTCAGCTTCTGAACTCCTATGGAATGACAGAAACGATTTCTGCCGTTACCTGTTCTCCGATCTCCGGAGATAAGAACTGGCCTTCTGTAGGGCGTGCTGCTTTATCTTACGATATCAAGATTATCGATTGCGACGGAAAGGAAGTTGCCCCGGGTAAAACCGGTGAGATCTGTGTCCACGGTATTCCGGGTCGTTCTCTTACACCAGGATATATTACAATGACCCAGGTGCGACAGAAAGTCTTCTTGACAAAGATGGATGGCTTCATTCCGGTGACAGAGGATATATAGCCGAAGCCGGCTGGCTCTTCTTTATCGATCGTTGGGGAAATATGATCAAACGATCCGGCGAAAAATATCAGCAGCCTGGAAGTAGAATGTGTTCTCACTTCCCACCCAAAAATTGCTGATGCTGCCGTAATCGGCATTCCGGATCCAATCCGCAACCAGGCAGTAAAAGCATTTATTCAGTTTGCCGATGGAGAAAGCCTGACGATTGCAGAATTAGAACAGTATTGCAGTGACCGGCTTTCCAAATTTAAGGTTCCTACTTTCTGGCAGTTTGTAGATGACTTTCCGCGAACAGCTACCGGAAAGATTAAGAAAAAAAGAGCTAAAATAATGTATTCACAAACGTAAAAACGTAAGGAGGCCTATTAGATGAAGTATGATTTTACAAGTATTTTAAACCGCGACGGCATGGATGCAATTGCAGTAAATCCGCCTATGAATGCCAGCTGGATCTCATTTGCACCGATCAAAGAAGGCTTTGATCTGATCCCGATGTGGGTAGCAGACATGAACTTCCCAACAGTACCAACGATACAGGACGCTATTATCGAGCGCACGAAGCACCCTGCTTTCGGATATTTCCGCCCACGTCCTGAATATTTTGAATCCATTATCAACTGGCATAAGTTAAGAAACGGTGTAACCGGGTTATCTGAGGAACATATCGGATATGAAAACGGTGTTCTCGGCGGCGTGATCAGCGCATTAAGTGTTTTTATGCTCGAAGGGTGATTCTGTTTTATTTCATTCTCCTACATACATTGGTTTTACAGCCAGTCTGACAAATAATGGCTACAATATGGTCCTGAGTCCACTTGTACGCGATGAAAATGGGGTTTGGCGTATGGACTATGAAGACATGGAGCGTAAGATCAAAGAAAATCATATCCATGCTGCTGTTTTCTGTACCCCGCATAACCCGGGAACCGGTCGTGTATGGGAGCGTTGGGAAATAGAAAGAGCAATGGAACTCTTCCAAAAATATGATGTATTTGTTATTTCTGATGAAATCTGGTCTGACCTTATCTTAAATGGCCACAAGCATATTCCAACACAGTCTGTGTCTGAAGATGCAAAAAAAACCGTACCATTGCATTATATGCACCATCTAAGACATTCAACCTTGCCGGTCTGATCGGTTCTTATCATATTATTTATAATTCATGGCTGAAGGATCGCATCGACAAAGAATCTTCCCTCTGCCATTACAACGACATGAATGTCTTATCCATGCACGCATTGATCGGTGCTTATAAGCCGGAAGGTCATGAATGGGTAGACGAATTATGCGAAGTATTAACAGAAAATGTCAATATCGCATATGACTTCTTCAGCAACATTGATGGTATTGATACTGCAAAACCAGAAGGTACTTATATGCTTTTTCCTTGACTGTAAAGGCTGGTGTACTGCACACAACCAGGACATTAGAAGACCTTTACAAAAAGGACAGTCTGTCGGTGTCTACTGGCAGGATGGACGACCATTCCATAATGAGTATGGAATCCGTGTAAACCTTGCTCTTCCAAAGAGCCGTGTTGAAGAAGCATTAAATCGACTCAGAAACTATGTTTTCTGTGACTAAAAGCTTTTTCCTATATAATATATATTTACCATATTCTTTCGCTGCAGCCGGGTTCCTCCCCGGCTGTAAATTTTATCAAAAAAGCAGAATGTTTGCAAATCAAACATTCTGCTTTTTATTTCTTATCAAAAATCCCTACGCCAAATTTCCCCAGTCCTCTATTCATAGTTCTTTAAAACATTCCGTATAACTATTTCATCTCTACATCAGCATTTTCAAAAGAAAGAGCCGCTGTATAAATACAGTGACCCCCTCTTGGAATGAATATCGATTTATGTATGTAGATTAATTTCTTGGATCTAAACCGCAGTTGTGAGCGAAGAAATGAGCTCCTCTGCGTAATGCATCTTCTGCGTCATCCATAACTTTGCTGTAGTGGATAAATGCGTGAAGAGCACCTTTGTACTCATGGTATTCAGCCTGGATTCCGTTGTTTGTAAGAATCTCATAAAGTAACTTACTGTCATCTCTCAGTGGATCAAGTTCTGCCGAAACGATGAAGCAAAGGTGGAACATCATGTGTAAGGTCATTGATAAATGTATCAAAGTATGGACAATCTATAGGATCTACGCCTTCGCCAAGGTAAATTTCCAAGTAGAATGCAAGGTCTTCCTCGCTCATTCCATCCCAGCTTCCACCGTGAAGGTTGCTGCTGACACTGGCTTTCATACCATAAGATCCGTAGAATAAAATGTTACCTTTGATTCTAGAGATATCAAATCCATCATCACGTAAGTGCATTGTAAACGCCCATAGAAAGGTTTGCTCCGCCGGAATCTCCTGCGAATCCAAATTTTTTCTGGATCAATGCCGTACTCTTCTGCATGCTCTAATACATATTTACAAGCTGTAGTACATTCCTCAATCGCACGAGGATAAACTACTTCTGGTGATAAAGTATATTCAATACCTACAACAACACATCCGGAATAAGCTGCAAGCTTTCTCTGTACCAGATTGTGTGTATCGTTATCACCTAATACAAATCCGCCACCATGCATAAAGAAGATAACTGGAAGCTTCTCAGCTTTTACTGGGCGAAGTAAACGTGCTGGAACTTTATCCTCACCAAAAGGAATCTCAAAGTCGATTGTCTCTGCCATTTCTGGCCCGCCGCTGTTCCACATCTTTCTCTCTTCGCGGTATGCTGCACGCATCTCCTCGTAAGTTCCTGCCTGAGTATCGAATGCTGCTGCATATTCTGCCTGCATCTCAAGTACTCTTGCCTGCTGCCAGTTCACCTCTGGTGTAGCTGGTTTGTTTTTTGATTAATTGTTACTCTAAATTCCCCCATCGTGTAACTTCCTTTCTCTTTACATAAAAATTTTTACACACTTTTTCAACATACAACCTTTTGACAAATACAGCACAAATCCCCCCCGATTTTCCATCTGCATTTGTATCTTTTTTTACATTTCTTATATCCTTATTATAAGCTCATTATGTTCAGTTGTCAAACAAATATCGCTATTTTTTTGTATGTTTTTCTAAATTCTCATCTATCTTTTGTTTTACCGTCAAACAACCCGTCTTTTTCATGAAATGCATCACTTTTTGTACCTCGGACTATTTTTTCCACATTTTTCAATCTTTTTTCATCCAAATCCGTTGCCTTCATTCGTCTTTTTTTATCAAAAAAATAAAAACAATATCCTTCCTATTTTGATACCCGAATCCTATAAAATAATGAAAACTATATTTTATGTAAAAATGATGTCTGGCTTTGATACGGATGTGTTTCACGCCATCCTCATCAGAGTAAAGATTAAAGTTTTCTATCACTGTATTCTTGACATTAAGAACATTCTTGCATAATGTATTAGCAGAAACCATTTGCTGCGTTATCCTTTTTTCCTATATTTGCTTGGTCGCTAATACATTAAAGGAAACCAAATGGTTTTTTTCAATATGTAAATGTAAATTTATGGTGTTTACATACTTACATACTGCAACACACTCTTCTATCGCAACCGGATACCTTACTTCCGGTACCAAAAAATAATCGATACCAATTACAACACATCCGGAATAAGCCGCAAGTTTTCTCTGTACCAGACCATGTGTATCATTGTCACCTTCTACAAATCCTCCACCATGCATAAAAAGAAAATAACCGGCAGTTTCTCTGCCTTTACCGGACGAAGTAAACGTACCGGAACCGTATATCCTTCATAAGGGATCTGATATTCGATCGTTTCTTCCATTTCAGGACCACCGCTGTTCCACATCTTTCTCTCTTCGCCGTACGCTGCACACATTTCATCGTAGCTTCCAGTCTGAGTATCAAATGCATCTGCGTACTCTGCCTGCATCTCAAGTACTCTTGCCTGCTGCCAACCTACTGCCGGTGCAGCCGGTTTGTTGATAGGATTCATTGATAATTTAATTCCCCCATTTTGCAGCTCCTTTATCCGTGTGCATTCTTTTTAACAAATACAGCACAAATTCCCCGATCAAACATCTGTATTTGTATTTTCAGCACACTCCCGACACCTTTATTATAGTACATTATGTTTAATCGTTAAACAAATATCAGTCTATTCTACTTGTTTTTATATTTTTTCACTAAATTTATTTTTATTTTTGTTTGATAGCAAAATGGCTCAAAATTATTCAAAAAAATCGTTTGTTTTGCAATATTTTTTCTGTAAATTCATGTGAAACAAAGCGGACAAGTCCGCTTCAAACTCCCTGAATCCCTCAATCTTTGAGGGACTTGTTACGCTTTGCGCGCCAGATGCAGTCTGCTTTAGCAGACATATTCCACATGCATCTGGTCGCATCCTCGCGGAGCGTTTTTTGCTTTATTGGAACATTACAGAGTAAATTTCCTATAAAGCAAAAAGAAGGCTATCATATTCTCTAATATGATAGCCTTCCGTCTAGCGTAGTACCCTGCAATTGCAATTACCACGTAATCATTTATTCATTTCTTGGATCTAATCCACAGTTATGTGCAAAGAAGTGAGCTCCTCTGCGTAATGCATCTTCTGCGTCATCCATTACTTTGCTGTAGTGGATAAATGCATGAAGAGCTCCTTTATATTCATGATATTCAGCCTGAATTCCATTATTTGTAAGAATCTCATAAAGTAACTTACTGTCATCTCTTAATGGATCAAGCTCTGCTGCAACAAGGAAACACGGTGGGACATCATGTGTAAGATCATTTGCATAAATGTGGAAATAAGGACAATCAAAACGGTTTACATCAGGAGCAATATAACAAGATGGTGAAGATAAATCAGCTTCACTCATTCCATCCCACTTTCCGCCATGCTGATAGCTACTAATACTACTCATTAAGCCATATCCACCATAGTATAAGATATTACCTTTAATCTTGGACACATCAAAGCCTTCATCTCTTAAACACATGCAGACTCCCATCGCCATATTTGCTCCGCCGGAATCTCCTGCAAATCAATTTTCTCCGGGTCAATTCCATATTCATCCGCATGCTCTGATACATAATGGCATACTGCAACACATTCTTTGATCGCACGAGGATATTTAATTTCCGGCGCAAAGGGAATAGTCAATACCAATCACAACACATCCTGAATAAGCTGCAAGCTTTCTCTGTGCCATACTGTGTGTATCATTATTTCCTTCTACAAATCCACCACCGTGCATAAAGAAGATAACCGGAAGTTTCTCTGCTTTCACCGGACGAAGTAAACGTACCGGTACTTTATCTCCTTCATACGGCACATCAAAGTCAACTGTCTCTGCCATCACAGGACCGCCAGTGTTCCACATCTTTCTTTCTTCATTGTATGCTGCGCGCATCTCTTCGATCGTGTTTACCAGCGATGTATCAAATGCAGCTGCATACTCTTTCCTGCATTTCTAATACTCGTGCCTGCTGCCAGTTCACTGCCGGTACTGCCGGTCTGTTCTTTGGATTGATTTGCAGTTTAATTTCTCCCATTTTGTAACTCCTTTCTCCATGTGACTTATTTTGACAAATCCGTCACAATACCTCAACATTGCTCATCTGTTTTTTGTATCTTTTATACACTTCTGATACTTTATATTATAAAGTATTTTTTCACTATGTCAAATAAGTATTTGCATTTTTTCTATTTTTTACTGACAAAGTCAACTCCGGTACCTGACTCTATCTAAATAAATAAAGCTGGTATCAAGCACTCCATTATACTTTTTCGGATACCAATAATATTGTATGTTTCTCTATTTTATATCTGAAGAAATTTCATAATTCATAGACCTTGATTTTTGCTGATGTTGCGGAGCATATAAAAAAACAACTTACCTCGATCCGATATATATTTTGACAATAAATATCCACATCCAAAGGAGATAAGTTGCAAAATATGTATCGTCAACAATCGTTAATTAAGACCAGTTCTATGAATGGATTATATCTATCGTGAATTCACCTTGGATTTCTTCAAGATGGATCTTAATTCTCTGCCTAAAAATGCATCCTCTCTTAAATTTTCCAAGTTCAATTCTAATGTAATGGGGCTTTGTTTAACCATGCACGTAAATCTTGGAATGTCTCTTCGTAAGACCTAATATGCCTTAAAAGAGCTTTACAACATTGACATATCCCACCAACAGGTAGCTAACTTCTGTAAGACAGTTGCTGTCTGCATCAAACCATTCGTAGACAACTACGATTACAATGCAAGAAAAATCTTTACTGCCGATGAAACCTACATAAAAATCCGTGGAATTAAAGCATACATCTGGTTTATTATGGATGCTGCCAGTCGTTCCCTTTCTTGGATACCGCATATCTACGGAGCGCGACGTTGGTGCATGCATTCTTTTTCGATGCGTATGGCTTTCAAACACGTCTCCAAGCTTCCTGAAAAATTTCAAATTTATCGCTAATGGTTACAGCGCATATCCTCTTGCCGCCCAACAGTTTTATCGTGAGTTCAAAGAAGATTTTAAATTTGATATCACCAGGATTATCGGTCTTACAAACGGCGATGAAGTTTCTAAAGAATACCGCCCTTTCAAGCAGATGATAGCGCGACTTAATCGCACTTATAAAGCTCTCTATCGTCCAACCAACGGTTTTGACAACGTAGACGGAGCCAACTATGATCTAGCGCTTTGGGTTGCTTACTATAACTTCCTTCGCCCTCACAAACACAATAAATACAAGGTTCTTAATGATGTTGAGATGCTACATGGTGCTTCAAACATGCCTGGAAAATGGCAACTTCTAATCTTTCTCGGTCAACAAACAATCCTGAACTTACAAAACGGCGAAGCCGCTAACTGTTCTTAGATTAAGAGCCAAAGGTAATAACCCAGCCATCAGAACCACAGGTTCTGACAAGACATTTATGCCTTTGCCCTATGATGGCACGAAAAAGAACTGCTACACTGCTGTAATCGACATAAGAAAACAACTGTTCTTAAGTTCTTCGCCGTCGGTAATCGACCTACAGCGGTTCTTTTTCGTGCTGTCAAGGGTGGCGGCAAGCTGCCACTACCTATAATATCTACAGTTTTCAAAGTTCATCTGAGCCTTTTTCTTTAACTCGGTTTTTTCATTGGTCATTTGACACTATCGCAAGCCACAGGTCTACAGCAGGATTTTTTGCTCTGTGGGACCCGAAAATCGCCGATTTACGGGTCCCACGGAACAATTTTAGCTCCCTGTGCCCAAAAACTTCGCTTTTGCTGCTTTCTTCCCGCTTTTTATCGGCATTTTCGGGTCCCAGACGGCTATTTTGTCTCTGTAGACCCGTGCATACTCCCGGACATCTCATTTTTCCTGACAAGACATGAAAAAAACAAATACAGCTTTCCTGACAAGGCAAAAAAACAGGACTCCTAACAACACAACAAAAAAACAAGTACAGCTTTCCTGACAAGGCAAAAAACGGTCCATGACATGCGTCACAGACCGTTTCTGTTACATTTTCTAGTTCTCATTCATCTTCGCGAGCTTAGCAGCCTGGTCCGCCGCGATACATGCATCGATGATCTCCTGGATGTCGCCGTTCATGATCTTATCCAGCTTGTACAGGGTAAGATTGATTCTGTGATCCGTCACACGTCCCTGCGGGAAGTTGTAGGTACGGATCTTCTCGGAACGGTCACCGGTACCGATCTGGCTGCGGCGCATCTCAGCCTCCGCATCGTGACGCTGCTGCTGCTCCATATCGTACAGCTTCGCTTTCAAAATAGAGCAAAAGCCTTGGCCTTATTCTGGATCTGGGATTTCTCGGTCTGGCTGTAAACGACGATACCGGACGGGTAGTGGGTCAGACGTACTGCGGAGTCAGTGGTGTTGACACACTGACCACCGTTACCGGATGCTCGCATGACATCAATACGGATATCCCTTCTCATCAATGACAATATCAATGTCGTCATCCACTTCCGGCATTACCGCCACACTGATCGTGGAGGTGTGGATACGTCCGCCGGACTCCGTCTCCGGCACACGCTGTACGCGGTGCACACCGGACTCATACTTCATCAGGGAGTATGCGCCCTGACCGTTGATCATAAAGGTCACACTCTTCATACCGCCGATGCCGGTCTCGTCCGCCTCAACAATCTCGGTCTTCCAGTTCTTGCTCTCTGCATAATGCTGATACATACGGTAAATCTCCGCTGCAAACAGTGCAGCCTCATCGCCGCCGGCACCGGCACGGATCTCCACGATTACATTCTTGTCATCATTAGGATCTTTTGGAAGAAGCAGAATCTTTAACTCATGCTCCAGCTCCTCAACACGCGCCTTGGCATCGTTTAATTCTTCCTTCGCCAGTTCACGCATCTCCTCGTCCGACTCCTCATCCAGCATGGCGAGGGAATCCGCAATATTCTGCTTGCACTGCTTGTACTCCTTATATGCAGCAACAATCGGTGCCAGATCACTCTGCTCCTTCATCAGCTTGCGAAAACGCTCCGGATTGTTCGCGACATCCGGCTCACTGAGCTCGCTCATCAATTCTTCAAAACGAATCAGTAAATCATCCAATTTATCAAACATAACAAACATCCTTTCTTATCTCAAACACCAGACAACCGTCTGCACCAACTATGCAAAAATTCTCTCCAATCCCGCAATCAACTAAAGCATTCCGGTCACCACACGGTCTTTTCTCGCCAGATCCTTTATCACCTGCACATCATGGAACCCGATCTCCCGCATAAGTGCAGACACCTTTTTGCCCCTGATCGTAGCCGATCTCAAACAACAGATGTCCTTCCGGGTTCAGATACTGCTTACACTGTCCGATGATCTTCCTGTAAAAATACAGACCGTCCTCCTTGCCGTCCAGCGCTTCCATCGGCTCAAAATCCCGCACCTCCGGCATCAGCTTTGCAATCTCATCCGTACAGATATACGGCGGATTCGAGACGATCACATCAAATGTCCCCGTCACGTGATCAAACAGGTCGCTGTGTTCAAACAACACCGGCACATCATTGAGCCTTGCATTTTCCTTCGCAACATTGAGCGCCTGCTTGGATATGTCAACCGCATACCCCTCCACATCCGATACATTGTGCAGAATACTGACAATCACGCATCCGGACCCGGTACACAGATCCAGTACACGCATTCCGGGGCGCACGACCTTCAGCGCCTCTTCCACCAGAGTCTCTGTATCCTGTCTTGGGATGAGGACACTGGAATTTACTTTGAACTTCAGTCCCATGAATTCCGTCTCACCCACAATATACTGCAGCGGGACATGCTCTGCGCGCTTGCGCAGCGCAATCTGGTACTCGCTCATCTGCTCTTCCGGCATCTCCTCTTCCATATGAAGATAATAAAAACTGCGGTCGATCTTACACACCATTTCGAGCAAAAGCCATGCATCGGTCTTTTTGCCTCCGCAATATCTGCCATGGACAGAACTTTCTCCCCCAGATTTACTGTCTCACGATACGTCATTTCCAACCTCCATCATGCCTGTTCCCGGATCTCTTTCACGTAAGCCTTCCAGTCAAACACCGCCTCAACAGAAGCAATTCCGACCTCGATCATCGAATCATCCGGCTCTCTGGTTGTAATCCGCTGCAGCAGAAGCCCCGGCTTGCTGAACAGATTGACAAGCATATGATCCGAGCGTCCGGCAAGCCGGATAAACTCGTACGATACCCCCGCAATCACCGGAATTAACACCAGGCGCAGCAGAAGCTGCAGGATCCGGTTATCCACGCGGATAAATAAAAAGAAGACAATGCTGATCAGCATGACAATCAGCAGAAAGCTTGTTCCGCAGCGCTTGTGCAGACGGGAACTCTTCCGCACATTCTCCACCGTAAGATCCATCCCCTGCTCAATACAGTTGATGCATTTGTGCTCTGCGCCATGATACATATAGACACGCTTAATATCCGGCATCAGTGAAATTGCCGCCACATATCCGATAAAGATGGTAAGGCGGATCACGCCTTCCAACAACGCAAGAAGTGTCTGCGATGTAATAAAACGCTGAAAGAATACGGATATGTAATATGGAAGCACCATAAAAAAATTGCCACCGCAAGAACAATGGAAATTGCCACCGTACCGCCCATCAGTACATTCTCCTGACGCTTTTCCTTTTTCTTCTGCTCTTCTTCCGTCGGCGCCGGTTTTTTTCGCTCCGGCACGCTTCTCCGCTTTCCGGGATCCGCTCTTTTCATCCTCTTCCTCCTCGAAAAAGGATGCCGAGAACGTCAGTGTCTTCATCCCCAGTACCAACGATTCTATAAAACTGAACACGCCCCGCAAGATCGGCATGTTTCTTATTTTCTTATTTTTAATCAGTCCTTCGTACGTCGAGGTCTCGACGACGATCTCCTGGTCCGGCTTGCGCACGGCTACCGCGTATTTTTTGTTCCTGATTCTTCATCATTACGCCTTCCATGACCGCCTGACCGCCAATTCCCGAATATCTCATAGTCTAAATCCCTGCTTCCGGCACATGAGCTGCGCCGTATTCCATAAGAAAAAAGGTTGAGATTAAACAACCTCAACCTTATCTGTAACCGTTTTCACTCAGGAGCATAACGCTTCACGCGCCATACTACTGCTGCTGCATACCATATTTCTTATTGAACTTATCAATACGTCCGCGAGCCTGAGCTGCTTTCTGCTGGCCTGTGTAGAACGGATGGCACTTGGAGCAGATCTCAACGTGGATATCTTCCTTTGTTGAACCTGTAACAAATGTGTTACCGCAGTTACATGTAACAGTTGCCTGATAGTAATCTGATGGATGCCTTCCTTCATGATTTTCACCTCTTTATAATCTTATCGTTATTATGTTCCTGTCTGTCTCTATTCTCTTATGCCCGTATGCCCGATCCGCATATGGCACTTACTGCAAAGAATAGCGCGATCCCGAATAAACAGCGTTATTATTTTATCATGGTTTTTACGAAAAATCAAGTTCTTTTTATACAATCCGGTTCTTTTTTCACCATATGGATATATTCCTGATTGTTGCGCGTGCGGGCGAACATGTTCAGAATGTTCTCCACCGCCTCGTCAGTGCGCATGCCGTTGATCGCCTTGCGCATGATCTCAACAGCCTCCTGCTCCTCCGGCTCCAGCAGCAGATCGTCGCGCCGCGTTCCCGACTTCACAATGTCGATGGCAGGGAACACGCGTTTCTCGGAAAGCTTGCGGTCAAGCACCAGCTCCATGTTGCCGGTTCCCTTTAAACTCCTCGAATACCACGTCGTCCATCTTGCTTCCGGTATCGACCAGCGCCGTGGCCAGAACGGTCAGGCTTCCGCCTTCGCGCATGTTCCTGCTGCACCGAAAAAGCGTTCGGCATATGCAGGGCCGCCGGGTCCAGACCGCCGGATAACGTACGTCCGCTTGGCGGAACCGTGAGGTTGTAGGCTCTTGCCAGTCTCGTAATGCTGTCAAGCAGGATCATGACATCCTTTCCGTGCTCCACAAGGCGCTTCGCCCGCTCGATCACCATCTCGGATACGCGCTTGTGATGCTCCGGCAGCTCATCAAACGTAGAATAAATCACTTCCACATTCTCCCCGACAATCGCTTCCTTGATATCTGTAACCTCCTCCGGTCTCTCATCGATCAGCAAAATAATCAGATGCATATCCGGATTTCCCTTTGTCACTGATTTTGCAATCTCTTTTTAATAAGGTGGTCTTACCTGCCTTCGGCTGGGATACGATCATACCTCGCTGTCCCTTTCCGATCGGCGATACCAGATCCACAATGCGCATTGCGACACTGCAGCCCGGGCGCTCCAAGCGGATTCTCCGGTTCGGGAAAATCGGCGTCAGATCCTCAAAATCCTTGCGCTTCTGCGCGACACCCGGATGGTAACCATTGACCGATGAAACATATAACAGCGCCGAAAAACTTTTCCTGCTGTGTCTTCACACGGGTATTGCCCGCCACGATATCGCCCGTCTTCAGATTAAACTTGCGGATCTGTGACGGCGATACATACACATCGTTCTCCCCGGGAAGGTAATTCTCACAGCGGATAAATCCATATCCGTCCGGCATAACCTCTAAAATACCGTTTGCCATAATTCCGCTGTCCAGATTCGAGATCGTCTCATCCACTGCACCGCTCTCCTTCGGGTTCTCCCCGTCCCTCTCTGGGTTCTTCCGCGCCGGCCGCTGCTGCGCCTGCTCTCGCTGCGGTGTCTGCTCACGCTGCGATGTCTGCTCACGCTGCTTCGTATTCTCCCTCTTTGCCTCTGACGCTCGTCCTCTGCAACCATCAGATCTACCAGATCACTCTTTTTTCATGCCGGAGATATTTTTGTCAGTCCTCTCGCTTTTTTGCAAGATCACGCAAAACAACGGCTGACAAGCTCTCATACTTTTCTCTCATCCATTCGCTCCTGTTCTTATCAATCTGCTATTTTCCTCTATGCTCTCAATCGTATTGGGAATCGTGTCTGAATTGACAAAATGAATTTACAATATGCGTATTATACAACACTTTTTCCAAAATAGGAAGTCCTAATTTCCTTGATTTGTCAAAATGATAATGGTATGATTTACGTATTGGTTTCTATATAAAAATACACTTTATATACAGGAGATTATATCATGGAGAATCAGACAATGACACTTGCCGAGAAGGCACTTCTTATGCACGAAAAATGGAACGGAAAGCTTGAGACCATCGCAAAATCCAAAGTAAACTCCCGCGAAGATCTCGCCATCGCATACACGCCAGGTGTTGCCGAGCCCTGCAAGGTAATCGCCAAAGACCCGGAGGCTGCTTACAAATATACCATGAAAGCCAACTACCGTCGCCGTCATTTCCGACGGAAGTGCAGTTCTCGGTCTCGGCAATATCGGCGCATATGCCGCCATGCCTGTCATGGAGGGAAAATGCGTTCTGTTTAAGGAATTCGGCGATGTCAATGCCGTACCGATCTGTCTCGACACCCAGGACACGGAGGAGATCATTGCCACGATCAAGAACATTGCTCCCGCATACGGCGGCATCAATCTGGAAGATATTTCTGCTCCGCGCTGCTTTGAGATTGAGGAGAGACTTAAAGAGATACTCGATATTCCTGTATTCCACGACGACCAGCACGGCACTGCCATCGTTGTGCTTGCCGGCATTATCAACGGTCTGCGTGTTACAGGCAAGAAAAAAAGAGGACTGCCGCGTCGTCGTAAACGGTGCCGGTTCCGCGGGCGTTGCCATCACAAAGCTTCTGCTCACCTACGGTTTTCGCCATGTCACCATGTGTGACCGCGAGGGCATCATCGGCAAAGATTACCCGAACTTAAACTGGATGCAGCAGAAAATGACCGAAGTCACCAACCTTGAGGATCAGCACGGCACGCTTGCCGACGCCTTAAAGGGTGCTGATATTTTTTGTGGGTGTCTCCGCACCGAACATCGTTACCCCCGGAAATGGTTGCTTCCATGAACAGAGATTCCATTCTCTTCGCCATGGCCAATCCCATTCCCGAAATCATGCCGGATGTGGCAAAGGCTGCCGGTGCCCGTGTCGTAGGAACCGGACGCAGTGATTTCCCGAATCAGGTCAACAATGTCGTGGCATTCCCGGGCATCTTTAAGGGCGCTCTCGAGGGACGGGCAACACAGATTACCGAAGAGATGAAGCTTGCCGCCGCAGAGGCGATTGCCGGTCTTGTCTCCGACGAAGAGTTAAACGACGAATTTATCATGCCGGAAGCCTTTGATCCCCGGGTAGCACAGGTGGTAAGTGAAGCCGTCCGCTCTCACATCGTGCGTTAACCGGACGTATCATGAACGACGCGCGTTACTATTCCCTCAATACTTATTTACGCCAGACATTTGGCGAGAAGGTCTACCGCCTGTCTCTAAACGGCGGCATGACCTGCCCGAACCGCGACGGCAGCATCGATACCAGAGGGTGCATCTTCTGCAGTGCCGGAGGAAGCGGTGATTTTGCCGCCTCCCCGCAGCAATCTGTCACTGAACAGATTTCGCAGGCAAAGCTTCTCCTTCGGGGAAAAACAAACTGCCGTAAATATATCGCCTATTTTCAGGCATATACGAACACCTACGCTCCCGTCGGTGTTCTTCGTGCGCTTTACACGGAAGCTCTCGCACAGCCCGACATTGTGGCGCTCTCCATCGCCACCAGATGTGACTGTCTGCCGCCTGAGGTTTTTTTAGATCTGCTGGCAGAATTAAATACCATAAAACCAGTCTGGGTGGAGCTCGGTTTACAGACCATCCACGAACATACCCTGCATTTGATACGCAGCGGTTTTTCACTCGCCCAGTATGAGCAGGCGGTATCCGCGCTTCACGCGCGGGGCATCAAGGTCATAACACATCTGATCTTAGGTCTGCCCGGTGAGACAACCGAAGATATGCGCGCTTCCGTTCGCTATCTTGCCGCACATCCGGTCTTCGGCGTAAAGCTGCAGCTGCTTCACGTCTTAGAAGGCACCGATCTTGGAACCCTCTACAAAAATGACCCGTTGCCGCTTTTTACGCTGGAGGAATAATGCGACCTTATCGCAGACTGCCTTTGCCCTTCTTCCACCGGAAATGGTCATCCACCGTCTGACCGGCGACGGACCGCGCCGCCTGCTCCTCGCTCCGCTGTGGAGCACGGACAAAAAGCGCGTATTAAACACAATAAGCACAAACTCCACATTGTGATTGCTAAGAACGGCTCCATCCTTGATGGCAAAGTCCAGAATGGAACTGGCTGATATACGGTCGAGCTTGTAAACCACGACTTTTTGCAATTAAGCCCCGCTTGATGTCCCGCACCAGTTCTTGAAACTTCGGACGGTCTGTGTTCTTGCCGCTTTCTTAGCCCTTGTCTGTGTATTCCTTGCGGTTACCGCCTTTCAACTCATGTGCAGCAACTTT